>ERZ773104.153-NODE-153-length-102802-cov-9.338200_pt1 | contig 102802 bp, 90 predicted proteins | sample MGYA00511920_ERZ773104 | MGnify/ENA primary metagenome ERZ773104 (study PRJEB29015, sample SAMEA2737857) | human gut metagenome | biome: human gut; feature: human-associated habitat; material: faeces | place: China | collected 2012 ... | reverse complement strand
AACTCGCTACCTCCACCTTGGCAAGGTGGCGCTCTACCGGATGAGCTACACCCGCATCAAATGGTGCCTCCGGTCGGAATCGAACCAACGACACGCGGATTTTCAGTCCGCTGCTCTACCTACTGAGCTACAGAGGCATCCCTTCAGATGGCCGTCTCAAGGACAGCTTTGGTATTATACAACAGCGAACGTCATTTGTCAACAATTTTTTCACAAATGCTTAAAGGTTTTCCAGTGCGCCCAGGACCTTTCCCAGGCTCTCGTGGAAAACAAGGTCCGCCCGGTCATCGAAGGGCGTGGGATCCCGGTTGATGAGCACCAGGCGATTTCCCCTGTAATAGCGCAGGAAGCCCGCTGCCGGGTACACCGTCAGGCTTGTACCGGCCACCAGGAGCATATCCGCCGTAGAGATTGCCTCCAGAGCCCCCTCCACGGTTTTCTCGTCCAGTCCCTCCTCATAGAGCACCACGTCCGGCTTCACAATGCCGCCGCAGCTGCATCTGGGAATGCCGTCACAGTTTTTCACAAAAGAGGCCGGATAGAATTTCCCGCAGCGGGTACAGTAGTTCCGCAGAATGGAGCCATGGAGCTCATAGACCCGCCGGGACCCGGCCTTCTGGTGCAGGCCATCGATATTCTGGGTTACAACGGCACTGAGCCTGCCCTCCTGTTCCCATTTTGCCAGGGTTTTGTGGGTGATATTGGGCTCCACGTCCAGAGGCATCATCTTCTCCCGGTAAAACCGAAAGAAATATTCCGGATTTTTCAGGTAGAAGCTATGGCTGATAATGGTCTCCGGCGGATAGTCAAAGCTCTGGCTGTACAGCCCATCCACACTGCGAAAATCCGGCACACCGGATTCTGTGCTTACGCCGGCACCCGTAAAGGCCACCATGTGCCTGCTTTCCCGCACCCACTGACGCAGCGTTTCAAACTTGTCCGTTTGACCCATCTTCATTATCCTCCTCGTCCATTTCCCGCAGGAGCTTCCGGTCCTGCTTGGAGGACAGATCCAGCTTTTCATACATATCCGGACGGCGGGCCTTTGTGCGGCGCAGGGATTGCTTCCGTCGCCACTGATTCACCTTTTCATGGTTGCCGGACAGCAGGATCTCCGGCACGGCACGGCCGTGCCAGACGGCAGGGCGGCTGTACTGGGGATATTCCAGGAGCCCGGAAAAATGGCTCTCATCCTCGAAGCACTCCGGGTCTGCCAGCACCCCCGGCACCATGCGGCACACGGCATCCGTCACAGCCATGGCCGCGATTTCCCCGCCGGTGAGCACAAAATCCCCCAGGGATATCTCCTCGTCCACACACTCGTCAATAAAGCGCTGGTCAATACCCTCATAGTGACCGCAGACCAGAATGAGATTCTCCATTTTGCTCAGGCGAATGGCATCGGCCTGCTTGAACGTATGGCCGCAGGGAGAGAGATACACGGTGTGCACCGGCCCCGCTGCCTCGTCGCAGACGGCTTCCCAGCAGCGGTAGATGGGGTCCGCCTGCATAATGGCTCCCCGGCCGCCGCCGTAGGGGTAGTCATCCACCTGGTTCTGCTTGTTGGCGGTGTGGTCCCGAATCTGATGGGCCTCAATCCGAATGAAGCCCCGCTCCTGAGCCCGGCCCAGGATGCTCTCGGACAGCACATCCCCCAGAGTGTCCGGAAACAGGGTCAGAATGTCAATCCGCATCGGTTTCCATGCCCTCCAGCAGCTGAACCTCCATCCGGTTGGCTTCCATATCCACGTCCAGGATAAAAGCGCTTACCGCCGGGATCATATATTCCCGGCTGCCCTTGACCACATAGACCTGGTTTCCGGGATAATCCAGCACGTCTGTCAGCTTTCCAACCGGTTTTCCCTGGCTGAAAACCTCCATGCCCACCAGCTCTGCCGCAAAGACCACGTCGTCCGCCACGTCCTCCCGGTAAATTTCCACAGTTTTTCCCCGGAGCGCCTGGGCAAGCTCCATGGTATCCACCCCGGAAAGCTTCAAAAGGTCACAGGTGCCCTGCACCCGGCAGGACTGAAGCGCATAGTCCTTTCCACCGATCCGGCAGCGGGAAAAGCCGCACATATCCTCGGGGCTGTCCAGCCAGGAGAGCATCTTCACTTCCCCCCGGACCCCATGGGTATTCACGATCTCCCCTGCCTCAATAAACGGAAGTCTCATACAATTCTCCTTTATAAACGAAAATGCGTGACGAAATCGCCACGCATAGCCGTTTAATCCACAATTTCGACAGTAACCTTTTCGCCAGTGCGCTGGGCTGCGGTCTTAATAATGGTACGGATCTCCTTGGCGATCCGTCCCTGGCGTCCGATCACCTTGCCCATGTCGCCCTCGGCCACATGGAGCTCCAGCACCTTGCCTTCCTCGTCAGAGGTCTCCGCAACGGTGACGGCGTCGGGATTGTCCACCAGGCTCTTTGCCATATACAGCAAAAGTTCCTTCATCGTGCCACTCCTTCAAAAAGGGCTTACAGAACGCCGGCGTTCTTCAGCAGGCCACGAACGGTATCGGTGGGCTGAGCACCATTCTTGATCCAGTTCTGAGCCTTCTCCACGTCGACAGTGACAGTGGCGGGAGCGGTCAGGGGGTTGTAGGTGCCGATCTCTTCGATGCAGCGGCCATCACGGGGAGAACGGGAATCGGCAACAACGATACGGTAGTAAGGAGCCTTCTTGGCACCCATTCTTCTCAGTCTGATCTTAACCATGAAAGTTTCACCTCCATAAAAAGTCTAAAATATCTATCGCAAAGCATTCGCTTTCAGCGAACCAAATTACATTCCCGGGAAACGCATCCCGCCAAAGCCGCCCATTCTCTTGAGCTTCTTGGCAGCGCCGGGAGAAGAGAACTGCTTCATGAGCTTTTTCATCTGCTCAAAGGATTTGAGGAGCTTGTTCACATCCTCCACCCGCAGGCCGCAGCCGGCGGCAATTCTCTTTTTTCTGCTTGCCCCGATGATGGAGGGGTTCTCCCGCTCCTTGGGGGTCATGGAAAGGATAATGGCCTCAGTGTGGGCCATGGCCTTGGGGTCCAGCTTGATGTCCTTCAGGTTGGCACCGCCGGGCATCTGGGCCAGGAGGTCCTCCATGGAGCCCATGGACTTGAGCTGCACCATCTGGTCGTAAAAGTCCTGGAGGGTGAAGCGGTTGGTCCGCATTTTCTCCTCCATCTTGGCGGCCTGCTTGGCATCGTAGGCCTTTTCGGCCTTCTCAATAAGGCTCAGCACATCGCCCATGCCCAGAATCCGGCTTGCCATCCGGTCCGGGTGGAAAACCTCAATATCCTCCAGCTTTTCGCCCATACCGGCGAACTTGATGGGCTTTCCGGTAACGGCTTTGACAGACAGGGCCGCGCCGCCTCTGGCATCGCCGTCCAGCTTGGAGAGCATAACAGAGTCGATATCCAGCCACTCATTAAAGGTCTGGGCGGCATTCACCGCATCCTGACCGGTCATGGCGTCAACCACCAGCATAATTTCATTGGGCTTGACGGCGGCCTTGATGTTTTTCAGCTCTTCCATCAGCGCCTCATCCACATGCAGCCGTCCGGCGGTATCCAGGAAAACCATATCATAGCCGCGCTGCCGGGCATAGAGCACAGCCTCCTTGGCTGTGACCACCGGGTCCTGGGTGCCTTTTTCAAACACCGGGATGCCCAGCTTCTCGCCGCAGACCTTCAACTGCTGAATGGCGGCGGGACGGTAAACGTCGCAGGCAACCAGCAAGGGATTTCTCCCCTGGCGCTTCATCAGGCCGGCCAGCTTGGAGCCGTTGGTGGTTTTACCGGCGCCCTGGAGGCCAACCAGCATGACCACGGTAGGGCCGTTGGGATTGATATTCAGGTGCTTCGTCTCATTGCCCATGAGCTTGCACAGCTCTTCGTTGACGATCTTGACGATCATCTGGGCAGGGGTCAGGGATTCCAGCACATCCGCGCCCACGCAGCGCTCTGTAACGGACTTGGTGAAGTCCTTCACCACTTTATAGCTTACGTCTGCTTCCAGCAATGCCATACGGATATCCCGCATGGCCTCCTTCACATCCGCTTCCTTCAGACGGCCTTTGCCACGAAGCTTTTTGAAGGTGGAAGAGATTTTTTCAGTCAAGCCTTCAAATGCCATACTTTACTCCTCAAGTTCCTTTGCCGCTGCCAGGATTTGCCGGGCCAGTTCCCCCACCTCCGGATCTTTGGAGGCGGACAGCATCTCCGCCGCCCGGATGATTTGCTGGGCAGCCGAGCGGACCTTTTCATCCCGGCGCAGGAAGCCTGTTTTTTCTTCCATATTCCGCAGGAGTGTCTCCGCCCGGCTCAGGTTGTCATAGACCCCCTGGCGGCTGACGCCAAGCTCCTGGGCGATCTCTCCCAGAGACATATCCTGGTTGTAACGCATATCCAGGCAGTCCCTCTGCCGCTGGGTCAAAAGCTCGCCGTAGTAATCAAACAGCAGCGTCATTTCCAGTGCATCCATGGGCGATCCTCCTCTGTCAAGCAAATCCACTTGACAGCTCGGATATCATACACGATTTTCCGTTCTTTGTCAAGTATTTTTCCTTGACAGCCAGAAAATATTTGTTTTATCGAACCCGATACCACCGGGACAGCTCTTTTACCTTCAGAAATCCGATTTTTTCATACAGCGCTATGGCCCGTTCGTTGGTTCCGGCTACCTCCAGGCGCAGCGGCACCCCGGGGCACACAGAGGCCAGAGAGTGCAGCACCCGTTTCCCGGCCCCGGGAAACGCGGCAGCCATGGCCTCAATGCAGTCCTCCCGCAGATAGCCAATGCCCAGAAGCTTTCCTCGGTGATGGACGAAGTAGGCCCCGCCCTCCAGAAGCTGCCCTTCATCCCGGCTTTCCAGCGTCCCGGCATTGTCCACCCGAGCCATGGCCTCATTGTAAAGCGCCCGCCAGCGGCTGACCGTCGCCTCCGTCACAGGAAACAGGGATTCAATCAGCTCCTCCTGCACATTGGGAATGCCCCGCATTTCCAGAACTGCCGTATGCAGAGGGTATTGCTCCAAAGCAGGGCTGCCCGATGCATAGATTTTTTCCGCCCCACAGGCGGCGCAGAAGGATACGCATTCCTCCAGCAGCGTCTTGGGATTCTGAGAATCCCGCAGGTGAATGTAGGCCTCGCCCCGGTAGGGGATCTCCTTCAAGATCAGGCTGGCGACGCCGTTTTCCGTTGTAAATACAGGAAAGTCTTTCATTGGTCTGTCTCTCCAAACTCCATTGCATTTTATAAAAATCGTGGTATAATGTAATCAAAACAGAGAAAGAAGCTATTTTATGATTGCAAACTATCACACCCATACCCCTCGCTGCAACCATGCCCAGGGCAGCGAGCAGGAATATGTGGATGCGGCACTGTCCGCAGGCCTGAAAATACTGGGCTTTTCCGATCACACGCCCTATTTCTTCCCCGGGGACTACTATTCCACCTTCCGAATGCACCCGGAGGAGCTTCCCGGCTATGTATCCACAGTGAACGCTCTGCGGGACCGCTATGCAGACCGGCTGGAGATCCATGTCGGCGTGGAGGCGGAATACTACCCCAAATACTTCGACCGGCTCGTGGACTTTCTCCGGCAGGAGCAGGTGGAATACATGATCCTGGGCCAGCACTTCGTGGGTAACGAGCCGGATGGGGTCTACAGCGGTCAGCCCACGGCAGACAAAGCAATTCTGGAGGCCTATGTCCGCCAGGGCATTGCCGCCATGGATACCGGACTGTACACCTATATGGCCCACCCGGATATTCTCAATTTCACCGGAAACCGGTCTGTCTATGATGAATGGATGGGGCTGCTCGTCCGGGAAGCCAAGGACCACGGTCTGCCCCTGGAATTCAATTTCCTGGGCTTCCGGGAGGGCCGAAACTACCCTGACCGGAGATTCCTGGAGCTGGTTGCTCAGGCAGGCCTGCCTATGGTGCTGGGCTGCGATGCCCACCAGCCGGAGGCACTGCAGGTGCCAAAGGTTGAGACCCAGGTCCGGGAAAAGCTCGGAAAGCTGGGCATTCCCATTCTGGAAACAGTTCCCTTAAAAAAGCTTGGGTAAAGAAAAACCACATCGGTATGGAGCCGATGTGGTTTTTTCTTTGCTTACTTGCCCTTCTCGGCCTTCTTGGCTGCCTTGGCCTTTGCCTTGGCCTCCTGAGCCTTCTTGGCCTCGGCCTTGGCGGTCTCGGCGGCGGTCTCGTTGGTGGACATCGCCCACTTGGCAATTTCGATCCGGACCTGATCGGCACCGGTCTCGATGACCAGGTTGTTTTCCTTCACGTTGACAACGGTGCCAACAATGCCGCCGATGGTGGTGATCTTGTCGCCGGTCTTCACGGCAGAACGCATCTGCTCTGCTTCCTTCTTCCGCTTGTTTTCGGGGCGGATGAGCATGAAGTAGAACACGGCCAGCATGAGCACCAGGGTGATCAGCATGCTGCCCATTCCGGCAGAGCCGGTAGCAGTCAAAATAGTCATTGGGATGAACTCCTTTGTATGTGATAGAATTCATTATACCATCCACGGCGCAAATTGCAAGGACAATTTCCCGGGTGGCGGAATATTTTTGGAATAAGGGCTTTACAGTCCGTTGCCGCGGAGCTCTACAATCTGGTCACGCAGCACGGCGGCGTACTCGTACTCCATCATCTTGGCCGCCTCCTTCATCTGCTTTTCCAGGCGGGCGATTTCCTTTTCCTTCTCCGCCTTGGTCATCTTGACCCCGTTTCGGCCCTTCCGCTCGGCGGTAGGAGAGGAAATCTCGATCAGGTCCCGGACGGATTTGATAACGGTCTTGGGCACAATGCCGTGGGCTTTGTTATAGGCGTCCTGAATTTCCCGGCGGCGGGCGGTTTCGTCCATGGCGATGCGCATGGAGGGAGTCACTGTGTCGGCATACATAATGACCTTGCCCTCGGCGTTCCGCGCGGCGCGGCCCATGGTCTGAATCAGACTGGTTTCACTGCGCAGGAAACCCTCCTTATCCGCATCCAGAATGGCCACCAGGCTCACCTCCGGCAGGTCCAGGCCTTCACGCAGCAGGTTAATGCCCACCAAAACATCAAATTTTGCCAGGCGCAGATCCCGGATGATCTCCATCCGCTCCATGGCCCCGATGTCCGAATGCATATACCGGACCTTAATGCCCGCCTTTTGCAGGTACACCGTCAGATCCTCGGCCATTTTCTTGGTCAGGGTCGTCACAAGGACCCGCTCCTGTCTGGCAGTGCGGACATTGATTTCCCCAATCAGGTCATCGATCTGCCCCTCAATGGGCCGCACCTCCACCTGAGGATCCAGCAGACCCGTGGGCCGAATGACCTGCTCTACGATCTGTCCGGAACGGGTGCGCTCGTACTCGCCCGGAGTGGCGGAGACATAGATCACCTGATTGATCTTCTCGTCGAACTCCTTGAAATTCAGCGGGCGGTTATCGTAGGCCGAGGGCAGGCGAAAGCCATAGTTCACCAGGGCATCCTTCCGGCTCCGGTCCCCGGCGTACATGGCCCGGCACTGGGGCAGGGTTACATGGCTTTCGTCAATGAACATAAGAAAATCTTCCGGGAAATAATCCAGCAGCGTGGTGGGGGGCGAACCGGGCGCCCGGCCCTGGATAACCCGGGAATAGTTCTCAATGCCGTTGCAGAAGCCGATTTCCGTCATCATTTCCAAATCGTAGGCCGTGCGCTGAGCGATTCGCTGGGCCTCGATGAGCTTGTTTTCCGCCCGGAACTTCACCACCTGCTCGTCGCACTCCTTCTGAATTTCCAGCATGGCCCGCTGGAGCTTCTCTTTCGAGGCAACATAGTGGCTGGCGGGATAAATCGCCACATGGTCCACATACCGCTCAACCAACCCGGACACGGCGTTGATCTCGCTGATGCGGTCGATTTCATCTCCAAAAAACTCCACCCGAATGGCCCTGCCGGACCAGTAGGCAGGGTAAACCTCCAGGGTGTCCCCCCGGACCCGGAATTTATTCCGGGAAAAGTCAATGTCGTTGCGCTCATAGCGAATTTCCGTCAGCTTTTTCAATATCTCATCCACAGGCCGCTCCTGCCCCACCCGCAGAGAAATGACCATGCTCTTGTAGTCAATGGGGTCACCCAGACCGTACAGGCAGCTGACGGAGGCCACAATGATCACATCCCGCCGCTCAAACAGAGAGGAGGTTGCGGAGTGGCGCAGCCGGTCGATCTCCTCATTGACGGAGGCGTCCTTTTCAATATAGGTGTCCGTATGGGCAATGTATGCCTCGGGCTGATAGTAGTCGTAGTAGGAAATGAAATATTCCACAACATTGTGTGGAAAAAACTCCCGGAACTCCGAGCACAGCTGGGCCGCCAAGGTCTTATTGTGGGCCAGCACCAGGGTAGGCCTGTTTAGCTTGGCGATAACGGAGGCCATGGTAAAGGTCTTGCCGGAGCCGGTGACACCCAGCAAAGTCTGCTCCCGCAGACCCCAGTTCACGCCGTTTGTCAGGGCCTCAATGGCCTCCGGCTGGTCGCCGGAGGGCTTGTATTCCGAAACCAATTCAAAATGATCCATAGGTATCTCCTTTATATCAGCAGGCAGTCCCGAAAACGGTCATCGGACATGGCAATGGAAACATAGTCCCCATCCGCCACAATGATGTGATCCGCCAGGGTGATTTCCACTGCCTGCAAAGCATGGGCAATGCGGCGGGTGGTCTGGATATCCTCAGCTGATGGCACCGCCAGGCCGCTGGGATGGTTATGGGCCAGCACCACCGTGGCAGCGTTGACGCCAATGGCCGTCTCCACGATTTTCCGGATGGAGACGCCGGTAGAATTGGGGCCGCCCTCTCCCAGCTCCTTGCAGCACAAAAGCTTACACTTGGCGTCCAGGCAGAGGATGAAAACCGTCTCCACCTTCCGCCCGAAAAAGTGGGGCACCAGAAAGTCCGCGCACTGCTCCAAGGTTTGCAGAATTGTCACACGGCTGGAGCGGTCCACCATGTAGAACCTGCCCATCTGCGGGATCAACGTCAGCAGCAGCGCCGCGTTCTCCCCCACCCCCGGAACCTTCATCAGCTCCTCAGGGCTGGCCTCCAGCACCTGAGAAAGGCTGCCGAAACGGTCCAGCAGAGCATGGGCAATGGGGTTGGTATCCACCCGGGGAATGCCGTAAAACAGCAGCAGCTCCAGAGCCTGAATATCCGAAAAATAATCCAGCCCCTCCTGGCGAAAGCGTTTCTTCACCCGGTCTCTGTGTCCTTCGTGCATAGTGTATCCCCTTTTTTCATGAAGTTGCCCTTGCTATTTTGAAATTTGGGCGTTAAAATAGCCGTAAAAGAATTGTCGAAACCTGCCGGGAAAGTTTTCCCCGATTCTGCGCAAGCTACCACTGTCAGGAGGACTGTCATGGACAACGAAACCCTGCACATAGAGACGCTGGATCTGATCGTCGCCCCCTGCTTCTGTGTCAAAGCGGGCCGCATTTTCCAGTGCAACGCGGCAGCAAAGCACCTGCCTCTGCCCCTTGGCGCGGAAATTGCGCCGCTGCTCGCCACTGGGCAGAAGGAATACGCCGCCTACGAAGGCGGCAGCCTGTACCTGACCCTGGACCTTTCCGGCACCGTCTTCGGTGCCGAAGTGGAGCGCCGGGGGGAGCTGGACTTTTTCGTGCTGGAGGGCCCTGCGGAACCCAGGGAGCTCCGGGTTCTTTCTCTGGCCGCCGCCGAGCTGCGGCTGCCTCTCTCCGGCATTCTGGCTTCTGCAGAAGCCCTTGCGGAGCAGTCAGGCGAGGCCGGAACGGCTCAGGTTGCATCCCTGAACCGGGGTCTGGCCCAGCTGCTGCGGCTTGTGGGCAATATGTCCGCCGCATCTTCCGGCACAAGCCACCAGGCCCTTGTGGAAATCACCGGTATTTTCCGGGAGATTTTCGAAAAGGCCGGGGCCATGCTGGAGGGCATCGGCCTTTGCCTGGACTACCAGGGGCCGGAAACCGCCCTCTACTGTCTGGCGGATACCCAGGAGCTGGAGCGGGCTGTGCTGAATCTGCTGTCCAATGCCGCGAAATTCACACCCCGGGGCGGCCATATTGCAGCAAGCCTTACCCGGCAGGGCCGGATGCTGCGGCTGTGCATCCAGGACAGCGGCAGCGGCATTGCCGATTCGGTTCGCGGCAGCGTCTTCCGGCGCTATCTGCGCCAGCCTGCCATTGAGGACAGCCGGTATGGCTTGGGCCTTGGCATGGTCATGATTCGCGCTGCCGCCTCCCATCATGGAGGCGCCGTGCTCATCGACCGCCCGCCCCAGGGCGGCACACGGGTCACCGTGACCCTGGCCATCCGGCAGGATCCCGTCTCCCAGCTGCGCTCCCCCCTGCTAAAGGTGGACTACGCCGGAGAGCGGGACCACGCTCTCATTGAGCTATCGGATGTGCTTCCGGCAGAATTCTACCGGGACTTTTGATTGTCTCCCCGCAGATCGCGGGGAGCTTTTTTATCCCATCTTTTGCAAAAAGTCACTCTGCTTGAGCATGGCAATGCCGTTGCCCTCCTCCCCCAGCACCAGGAGCGCATCCCCGGGGCGGATGGAGAAGAGCTTCAACGCCTTTTCCGGCAGCTGAAACGCACCGTTCTCTCCCACCGTCACCACGCCGAAGCAGTGCTTGCCCCTGGGCGGAATGGGCAGCAGTTCTTTTTCCGAATTATAGCGCACCAAATCGTCCAGGGTCACATTGTAGAAGTTCGCCAGGGCGATGCAGTTGTCAATGTCCGGCGCAGACTCCCCGTTCTCCCATTTGGAAAGGGCCTGACGGGAAACCCCCACAGCCTCGGCCACCTGCTCCTGGGTCAGGCGGTTTTGCTTTCGCAGCAGCAAAAGATTTTCGGCCAGCATGGCATTTCCCCCCTTTTACACGTTCTCTATTATACCGTTGCTCCGGTGAAAATGCAACCGGGGTTAACATTTTTCTCGAGAAAATGTTTGTGTTCCCTGGTGGACTTTGGGCGGCCCCAGGCTTACAATATTTCCAAAAGGAGGGGACAAAATGGATCCTGTGCTGATTGTTTCCGGGCTATGCAAGCGCTATCCCGGCTTTTCTCTGGAAAACGTCTCTTTTTCTCTGGAAAAAGGGCATATTATGGGTTTTCTCGGCCGAAACGGTGCCGGAAAAACCACAACCATGAAAGCCATCCTCGGGCTTGTTCACGCGGATGGCGGCAGCGTGCATATTCTGGGACAGAACATTGACGAAGCCGATGTCCGCGCCCGCATTGGCTACGCTGCAGGGGGTGCCGCCTTTTACCCCAGGAAGACCGTTGCGCAGATTGCCGCAATGACCAAAAGCTTCTACCCCCGGTGGGATGAAGAAGCCTTCGCCCACTATTTGCAGGTTTTTCATCTGGACACCGGCAAACAGCTACGTCAGCTCTCCGAGGGCATGAAGGTGAAATTCCAGCTGGCTCTGGCCCTTTCCCATGGAGCAAAGCTTCTGATTCTGGACGAACCCTCCAGCGGACTGGACCCCGTATCCCGGGCGGAGCTGAAGGACATCTTCCGGCAGCTGGCGGCCAAGGGCACCGCCATTCTGTTCTCCACCCACATTACCACGGACCTTTTGGACTGCGCCGACGACATTACCTATATTCAAAAGGGACACATTGTCGCCTCCAAACCAATGGCTGACTTTCTGGCAGATCACCCGGACTGTGATTCTCTGGAGGACATCATGGTTCGGCTGGAAAAGGAGGACATCACCCTATGAAGCAGCTTCTGAAAAAGGAATTTACCTTCACCGCCCTGCCCCTGTGCTATCTCTTCCTGTTCTTTTCCGGCATGACCATGATTCCGGGCTATCCAATCGCCATGGACAGCTTTTTCCTGTGCCTTGCCCTGTTCCAGTCCATGCAGAGCCGCCGGGAGCAGAACGACCTGAGCTATACCCTGCTTCTGCCCGTCAGCAAGAAGCAGGTGGTCCGGGCCAACTATCTTTTCTGCATTGGACTGCAAATGCTGTTTTTCCTGCTGTGCGCCATACTGACGGTTATCCGTATGCAGTTTCTTTCCCTGGCGGCTGTGTATACGGGAAATGCCATGATGAATGCAAATCCCGCCTATCTTGCCAATATCCTGCTGGTTTTCCTCGCATTCAATATTTTGGTTCCCGGGCTCTACTGGAAAACGGGCTATGGGCTGGGAAAGCCCTTTGTCCTGTTTTCCGTTGCTGCGCTGCTGATCGTCACCGCAGGAGAAATCCTGCACCACCTCCCCGGCCTGGAAGGACTGAACGCGCCTACCGGGCAAGGGATGCTTCAAATTCCGGTGCTTTTGCTCTGTGCCGCAGCCTATGCCCTTGGCAGCTGGCGCGCCGCAGAGCGGGCCGCGCAGAATTTCGAGACTGTGGACCTGTAAGCAGAGGAAACCGCATTTTTCCTTTGGAATTCTTTAAGAAAAACGAAAGCTTCTTGTAATTCACGGAAAAATATGGTAGTCTCTTCCAAAAAGGAGGGGTTTGCGTGTTTCGTGAACTGCTGATCTACGAGCTGCCCGTCAATTTGCTGGTGGCCGCCCTGGCGCTGGGCTTTTTCAGGCTCTGCGTCGGCGTCTGGCGGCAGCTGTTCAAGGGCAGCTGGGTCATTCTGGGGCTGCTGGCGCTCTACATGAGTATTCTTTACGCGCTCACGGGCATTCCAAGCATCCGGTACTTTGCCTTCCGCCCCCAGGTCAACCTGATTCCCTTTTCGGATTTTGGAGATCCCCGTTTTTTCTGGCTTTCCGGCATGAACACCCTGCTGACCGTGCCTCTGGGCATGCTGCTGCCCCTCTGCTGGAAGCAGTACCAGCATTTTCCCCGCACTGCGGCTGTTGGATTTCTGGTCAGCCTGAGCATTGAGCTGTCTCAGATGTTCTGCTTCCGCGCCACGGATATTGACGATCTGATTCTCAACACCCTGGGCACCATGGTGGGGTTTCTTTTGGGGAAGCTGCTGTTTGGCCGTCTGCTTTGGGGCAAAGCAAAGCAGGGCAAATGGGGCTTCTGGGTGCTGAACGGAATTCTCATCTTCCTGTGCTTCTTCCTGCGCCAGGAGCTGTATGATCTGGAAGCGATGCTGCTATAAAAATCAGGGACGGCCCCATTGCCGTCCCTGATTTTTATTCTCTGATCAGCGTCACACCCGCAAAGAGCTGGGAAACCTCTACCGTTTCATCGGTACAGTAAACTGCGTTTTCCCGGCTGTATAGGCAGCTCAGGCCTTCCAAATCCCAATGGGACAGCGCCTGCATGGCCTGCAGGGCAAGCTCTCCCACGCTGCCGTCCCCAAAGAGGACCAGATTGTCATTGGCTGCCGTCAGCAGTCCCGTGGTCTCGTCCAGCACCGGCGGGCAGACGGTGCCGTCCTCATAGGTGTAGAACCGCAGTGCGTCGCCGCTGTCCACCGGGAAGGCCCGCAGCGCAGCCACGGACCGGGGCCCATTATAGGCCGCTGCCGCCGCCTGACGGTAGCCGGAATCCGTAGCCTCCAGCAGATTCACACCGAAGCTGCCCTGGCACAGGCTCCGGGAGAAGCCATCTGTGCTGGTGAGCACAGCTCCGGTCAGCCCCGCGTCGGTCAGAGCGTCGGCCACCGCATCGATGACAAAGGCATTTTTCACAAAGCCGAAGTCCAGCAGCGTATCCAGCTCGTTTTCCCGGGCATAGGCAAGGTATTCCTTGCCCACATTCAGGCGCACCTGATTCTCCCCCAGCAGCTCCAGGTCGATCTGGTCGGGATTTTGGGCAAAGGCGGCGATCTGCGCCGCGAAGGCCCCGGCATCAGAGGACCGGGCGGGATCGTACTCCGCTGCCGCCTCATCGTATTGGCTCGCAAAGAGGGCATAATACCGGCTGTACAGCGGCCCATAGTAAATCGCCCGGCTGCCGGTGGCGCAGAATCGTTCCAGGGCGCGGTACAGGATGGGCTCCACGGTTACGGTCTGGTTGGGATTGGTGCTGACGGTATACAGACTGACGGTATTGTTCCCCGCCTGGCTGAGCTGCTGCTCCGCCTGGGTCAGGGCCGTGGAATACACATCGTTCACCTGCCGCCGCTCCGCCGCGGTGCCCTGCGCCCCTGCCCCGTAGTTATATTGCAGGGTGATCTCCCCGGAGTTTGATCCGGAGGCTTCCACCGCTTTCCAGCCTGTCTCGGGGGTTAAAAGGCTGTTGAGTCCGAAGCCAAAGGCCACCACGGCCAACAAAATGGCCAATACGAACAGAATGGCGCGCAGCTTTACATGGCTCTCCGGCACCTCTACATGTTCCATTTTCGGCGCATAGGGCTCCTTGCCCCGGGCATATCTTGACATAGGAAAATTTCCTTTCCGCGTGGATTTTTCGGTTATTTTACCATAGAAAAACCGAGAATGCAATACAAATTACCATCCCGTAGGGCCCCTCTTCCACCACCGCCTACGGCGGCGGTCCCCCTTCCCCGTAGGGGAAGGTTGGTTATCTTTGACACAAAACAGGGGCGGCAAAAGCCGCCCCTGTTTCTGTTTGGGAATGGGTTTCCGCGCTATATGACTGCCAGAACCAGCAGCAGGGCGAAGATACCGATCAGCACTGCCCGGAAGACCAGGCCTACAATGGCACCCTTCTTCAGGGCCTTGTAGTTGCGGATGTAATTGTGGGTGCGGAAGATGTGGGCGCCCAGCAGGCTCAGCAGGGGCAGCAGGAAGCCCAGGAAATTGTACCAGAAGCTGCCGGTGTCCCGGGCGGGAGCCATATGGATCTCCTCGGGAGAGGCCTCTTTCTTAGGCATCTGCTTGGGAGGCTCATTTTCATCCCGGATGGTGATGCTCTTGATGGGCACATTCTTGGCCCGCAGAGCCTTGTACTCCTCGATCTCCTTCTTGTTGCCGTAGACAAAGTGGTTGTTGCCGATGTCCACCATCTCGGGCTTATCCTCGCTGTAGTCATGAATGGAGGGGTCGTAGGTGAACAGCTCCTTGTTCTTCTCCAGCTTGGGGTCGGGGATGGGGATGGCGGAGATCAGGCTCTTGGTATAGGGGTGCATGGGGTAGTTGAACAGCTCCTCCGCCTCAGCCACCTCCACGATATCGCCCTTGTAGATAACGCCGATGCGGTCAGAGATGAACCGGACAATGGACAGGTCGTGGGCGATGAACAGATAGGTGGTGCCCTGCTCCCGCTGGAACTTTTTCAGCAGGTTCAGCACCTGGGCACGAATGGAAACGTCCAGTGCGGAAATGGGCTCGTCGGCAACCACCAGCTCCGGCTCCATGATCATGGCACGGGCCAGGCCGATTCTCTGGCGCTGGCCGCCGGAGAACTCGTGGGGGTACCGGGTCAGGTGCTCAGGCAGCAGGCCCACCTCGTTGATCATCTTCTCCACCTTTTGCACGCGGTCCGCCTCATTCTTGTACAGGTGGAAGTTGTACAGGCCTTCGGAGACGATGTAGTCCACGGTGGCGCGCTCGTTCAGAGACGCTGCGGGATCCTGGAAGACCATCTGGATGTTCCGGATGACCTCCCGGTCCAGGGAGTGAGGAATCTTGCCGGAAATGCGGACACCCTTGTAGAGGATCTCACCGGCGGCGCAGGGGTTGACCCGGATGACGGCGCGGCCAATGGTGGTCTTGCCGGAACCGGACTCGCCCACCAGGGAAAAGGTCTCGCCCTTGAAAATATCAAAAGACGCATTCCTGACGGCCTTGAAAGCCTTGTCGCCCTTGCCGAACTCAATGTCCACATTGCGGACGGACAGCAGGACCTCCTTGCCGGTCTTCTCGTCAATGGGGCCATGCTCAGGGAAATGCCTGGAAGTTGCATCCATCTTTGTTGTTTCATTACTCACAGCAGCATGACCTCCTTTCAAATGTTAAATGCTTCCACGAGCTTCTCGTGAAGGTTGCAAATGATCTCGGGCTTTTCGATCTTGGGCGCTCTGGGATCCAGGAGCCAGGTCTTGGCGTAATGGGTATCGCTGACCTTGAACATAGGCGCATCCTGCAAGGTATCGATTTTCAGGCAGTAGGGATTCCGGGGCGCGAAGGGGTCGCCCACGATCTTATTGTACAGAGACGGAGGCGTGCCGGTAATGGAATAGAGCTCCGTATTCCGCTGGGCCAGCTGGGGCAGGCTGGAGAGCATGGCCCAGGTGTAGGGGTGCCGGGGATCGTAGAAAACGTCCTCCACGGTGCCCAGCTCCACGATCTGACCGGCATACAGCACGGCCACACGGTCCGCAATGTTGGCAACCACGCCCAAATCGTGGGTGATGAAGACGATGGTATAGCCGAATTCCTTCTGCAGATCCTTGATGAGCTTCAGAATCTGGGCCTGAATGGTCACGTCCAGAGCGGTGGTGGGCTCATCGCAGATCAGGATCTTGGGCTGGCAGGACAGGGCAATGGCAATAACGATTCTCTGCCGCATACCGCCGGAATACTGGAAGGGGTAGTCGTCAAACCGGTTCTCGGCATTGGGGATACCAACCTTCTTCATCAGCTCCATGGCGCGGATCCTGGCCTCTGCCTCAGAGCAGTGCTGGTGCTTGAGGATGATGGAGGTGATCTGCTGGCCGATGGTGATAATGGGGTTCAGCGAGGTCATGGGGTCCTGAAAAACCGTGGCGATCTTCTTGCCGCGGATCTGGGTCAGGTCCTTGCTGTACTTGATATTGGCCAGGTCCAGCACGCAGCGGCCGAACAGGCGGTTCTCCGCCTCGTCCTCCAGCTTGACCCGGAAGGTCACGGCGCTGAACACATCGTTGCGCACCTCGTCGGAATCCATATCCAGGCCCTGGCGCATGGCTTCCCGGCAGCATTTCAGCAGCTTGCGGATCATCTTATTCCGGGAGACCACGTCATAGCGGCCCACGGACAGATAGATCTCCTTGGCAAGATTTACATTGCGGGTGTGCTGCTCCAGGGTGATGGCCTCGGAGATCTCCTTGCGGTACTGCTCCTTCAAATCGGCCATCTTCTTGGCATAGGCCTCATTGTAGGCCGTATCGGCGGCAGCGGCCTTGGCCTTTTCCTGCTGGGCCTTCTTGCGCTCCTCTTCCACAGCCTCGATCTGCTTATCCAGGGCACTGATCTTGGCAGCAGCCTCCTTCATCTTGTCCTTCTCGTGGGAATCCAGGGTCTGCTTGTGGTTGAAGGTCTCGGCCCGCTCAAAGCGCAGGTCGGCGAGCTTTTCCTGGAAGGTTTCGTCCTCCTGGTCGGAAATGGAGGCCTTGGCCTTCTTCTCGGCCTCCAGCGCCTTCATGGCCTTATAGGTGTCTGCGCCGTGCTCCAGCTTGGAATAGGCGTCCAGCTTCAGGCGGATGGAGGTCATGCGCACATCTTCTTTGTGGCCCACATCCAGGGTGACTTCCGCCAGATCCGGGTCGTTGAAGATGATTTTGCCGCTGTCCACATAGCCATTGGAATCCAGCATATTGGCAAAGGTCTTGGTGAATACGGACTTGCCGGAGCCGGACTCACCCACGATGGCGATGGACTCGCCATCATAGATATCCAGGCTGATGCCGCGGATGGCGGTCAGGGAACGTCCGCGGACCTTGAATTTGACAACCAGGTCCTGAACGGACAGCAATACTTTTTTCTCTTCCATGTTCCGTCCTCCTTACATATGGGTTCTGGGGTCGGATGCGTCGCCCAGATTCTGGCCCACCACGTACAGAACCACGGTGATGATGGAAGCAATGGCCACGGGGCTCCAGAACTCCATCTGCCAGCCAGGGGTGACCATGGCGGCTTCCGCGGCGTAGATCAGACGGCCCAGAGACATCTCGCTCATGCCCATGCCGATGTAGGACAGGAACACCTCATAGGAGATGTAGCTGGGCAGCTCAGTGGCAAGCAGGGTCACGATGACGGAAGTCATGAAGGGCAGGATGTTCTTGGTAGCGATCTTGAAAATAGAGGTGCCCAGGCAGCGGGAAGCCAGATTGTACTCCCGATCCCGGATGATCAGCACCTGGGTACGGATAAAATAGGCAATGCTCAGCCAGCCAACCACCGTCAGTGCGAACACCATGGTCCAGAAGGTGGGCGAGAACAGCATGGACAGAACGGAGATGATCAAAATCATGGGCACGTTGCCGATGATGGTATAGACCTCCATCATGACCATATCCACCTTCTTGGAGAAGCCCCACACGGCGCCCAGCATGACGCCGATGGTCATATTGATGGCGGCGCAGATGAACGCCAGGGAGATGGAGATACGGGAGCCGTTCCACACAGCATCGAAGGTGGACTCGCCGGAAGCGCCGGAACCCAGGATCCATTTCAGCTCATGGCCGAAGTAATTCAAAGCCTGGGCAGGTCCCAGATGCTTGGCGCTGGGATCCAGCAGGTTTGCGTAGGGGTCGTAGCTTGTAACAGAGGGATAAATGTAGGCAAACAGGACCACGAACAGCAGAAGACACAGGGCGATGATGTTCACCTTTTTCCGGAAGAACACCCGAAACACGGACTTCCAATAGGAATACCTGGGCGCAGCGATCTTCTCAGACTCCGCGTCGGAATGGGATACGGGAGCAAACAGCTCTTCGTCGGTATACTGATTCAAATCTTCATGCATATTGCTCACCTACCCTTGGAAGTAAAGGAAATTCTGGGATCCACCAGAGAAATGAGGATATCGCCCAGGATGTTGGAGATCACCGTCAGCACGGCGTAGAACAGCGTCACGCCGACGATCACGCCATTGTCGTACTTGTTGATGGCCTGGGTCAGCAGGTTGCCTGCGCCGGGGACGGAATAAATACGCTCGGTGATGATGGCGCCGGTCATGGCAAACAGCAAACTGCTGGGAATGCCGTGGACAATGGGAATGGCGGCGTTCTTCCAGATGTGCTTGGTGAAGATCTCGTTTTCACTGAGGCCGCCGGACCGGGCGAACTTGACATAGTCGCTGTTCATCTGGTCGATCATGTAGCGCCGCATCCACTTCATCAGGTTGGCAATGCTGGGCAGAGCCAGGGAGATGATGGGCAGCACATACATGGCCTTGCTGTTGGTATCCATATCGAAGGAGGTGGGCAGCTTGAAGACGCTGCCGCCAATGGCCTTGAACAGGAAGATATAGGCAAGGCTGGGCACGGCGATAATGAACATGATATAGAACGTGCCGATTTTATCCAGCAGGCCGTCCTTATAGCGGGCCATCAGCAGGCCCAGGGGCAGACCCAGGACATAACTGAGGATGGTGGCAATGACGCCAATGACAAAGGAGAAGCCCATCTTGGACATATTGTTCTTATGGGTAATGGTATTGGTGTAGTCGTCCACAAACCTTGTGGCGTACATAGCGCTCTGTTCCAGAGAACCGGCCACATAGGTTGCTGTATGCAGGTCATCCGCGCTCTTCTCGGAGTGGCCCGTGGGGAAGATCACATCCTTCAGAATGTACGAGCCCTGAGAGGTGGTCATGGTCTCGAACACGTCAATTCCCCGGTTCACCGTGTAGCTTTCGCCCAGATGCAGCGTGGCGAAATTCTGATGGATAAAGGGGAAAGAATTGTCGAAGTAAAGCAGATATTTGTGCATGGTACCGTTGCCAATAATGGCGGGAGAGAACTTCGTTCCGCCGTAAACGGGATCATACAGAGTAAAGGTAAGCGTCCGGGGACCAATGTCCGTGGCTTCGTCCACATAGTGAACATTGTCAAAGAAAATCAGGTCCGCGAAGTAGCTGACAACTCGCTTAATGAGCGGACGATCACGGGTGGCATAAATCACTGCCTGACCGCCGTCCTTGACCTGGCCGTTTTTCTTACGATCCGCGTCCAGGCGGGTAATGGTATAGCCCTGGGATTCATATTCCTGGGTAAATTTCGCAATGTACTCGTTGGCCGTGTCGGAAGCCTTCTCAGCAGTGACACCGATTTTCAGCGCGTCGGAGCGGGTTGCGTCGTCAATTTCTCCGCTGGAGAAAAGGCTCTTGATATAGTCGGAATAGGTGGAATAATCAATATAGCCGAAAGCCTTATAGCGGCTCTGCTCATAGGTAATTCGGCTGTTGCTCTGCATTTTGGAATAGTTCGGGTCGCCGGCAAAAATGGTGGTACGATCCATCAGGGAATAAACCAACACCATAATCAAAACGACAACGCAAACCGCAGATAATATACCCTTCAGGATTCTAACGAATGTGTATTTCGCCACGGTATCACCCTTTTTCGTTTTATTTTGAAAGATCGGAAGCCCTGAATCAATCGGCAGAGCCTCTGCCCATTGATTCAGAGTTTCCTTTGCCGCAGGTAGCGGAAAATGTGGGGGAGAAAAACTCCCCCACATCAGGTCAACCTAAATGGTGTTGTGCGGAATTAGTACAGGCCGATCTGCTTGGTCATGTAGCCGTAGGGCTGAATGGTATCCAGATAGGACTGAGCATCGCCGTAGTCAGGGCCCCAACCGGAAGTACCGGGAGCGATGTCGTAGTTGGCTTCGTTGCCGGTGCTGGTACGGTAGTAGGAGTAGCTGTAAGCGGTGTTGTCGGCGTAGGCAACCAGATCAACAACAACCTTGCCGCCCAGAACCTTCTCAATGGACTGCTTGTAAGCGTTCATACGGTTGGTGATGGTCTCATTGTAGGAGCCGTAGGGCACGTCGATGTGGATGGGGTTCTCAGCGGAAACCTCAACGCCAACCTGAGCCAGCTCAGCAACTGCCTTGTCCAGATACTCCACGGCAGCATCGGGATTGAACCAGCCATCGAAGCCGTCGCCGGAGCCGGCGCCGTCGTTGCCGGCGGGATCCCAAACCTTGATGGGATAGCCATCGGCATCCAGCTGAGCCTGCTCGATCTGGCCGAAGTAAGTACCGGCGGGGAAGGTGGTAGCCTCACCATTGATCTCAACGGTGACCTCAGCAGTGGTAACCTGGAAGTCGCCGGGGACATAGGCATTTCTCAGGGAAGCGTACTTCAGCTCCTCGCCAACGATGGTGGAGTTGAAAGCGCCGCGGTCGAAGGCCAGACCCAGAGCGTTCCGGAAGTTCTTGTTGCTCAGAGCAGCCCGGGTAGCGGCCTTCTGGTCGTCGGTCTGCGTGGAAACACCAACGGTGTTGTCGTTGAAGTTTGCCCAGGAGCCACGGTGGACGTTGACCCAGCCGCAGAAGGTGGAGCCGTCGTTAGCGGTGGTGTAGTGATACAGATCGAAGTAGGTTTTGTCGGAGCCTTCGGGCTTATCTTCCTTGGCCAGAACCAGAGAAGAGGAGTTAAAGGGGCAGCCGGCTACGGTGCCGTCCTTCGCCTCGTTGTACATACGCAGAGGATCGGAACCGTCGTTGAAGTAGATGTTGATGTTGTGGGTCTGCACAGAGTCAGCATCCCAGTAAGAGGGGTTGGCAACATAGCTGGTCACGTTCTTCTCGGTGAAGTTCTTAACCAGGTAAGCGCCGCAGTAAGCAATGTTAGCAGGAGTGGTGCCGTAGTTGCCGGAGGTGTACTCCTCGCCCTCAGCGCCGAAGGTGCCGCCCTGAGCCTTGTAGAAAGCCCGGTTCAGAGGAGCGAAGCAGCCGTAGCCCATCATGGACAGGAATGCGGGGAAGGGCTTCTCCAGAGTGTACTCCAGGGTGTAGTCGTCAACAGCCTTGACGCCGACCTCGGCGAAATCGGTAACCTCACCGCTCAGGTAAGCATCATAGTTCTTGATGCCGCAGCCATCGCTGCTGGTCATCAGATAGCCCAGAGCATCGTTGTTATCGAGAACGTGCTCCATGGAAGCGACCCAGTCATCAGCGGTCACTTCGCCCAGCTCACGGCCCTGCTGGTCAACCCACTTCACGCCCTGACGCAGGTGGAAGGTGTAAACAGTGCCGTCCTCGGAAACCTCATAGCTCTCGGCAATACCGGGCTGCTGCACGTTCTTGGCATCGTACTCCAGCAGAGGAGCCCAGGTAGGTGCGACGAAGTAGTGGTCAGAGGTATAGCTGGAGGCAATGCCATCCCAGGTAGCCAGCTCATAGTTAATCGCATAGTTCCAGGTGTCATTCAAGGTGTAGCCGTGCTCGTCCAGGTAAGCCTTGGCAGCCTCGAGCCAGGAAGCAGCGTCTTCGCTCTCGCCCCACAGAGCGGTCAGAGCAGCGCGATCCTCAGAGGTGATCAGCTCGTTGGCAACCAGCTTGGAGTGCCATCTGTACTCGTCAACGCCCCAGGAAGTGGTGGTATCGGTACGGGGAACCACACGGTTCATAGCGAAAGCGCCGCCGTTGCCGTACACAGGGGAGAAGACGCCGGACTCCATCAGCTTGGCGTCCGCAATAGCCATCTTGGCCATACGCAGATTCAGGTCGGTGATCTCAGACTTGGCGTCCTGATAGTATTCATTGAATTCGCCCAGGTTCCAGTCATACAGAGCATCGGAAGCGTCGTCGTAATCCATAGCGTCGATAGCAGCCCAGTCAGGACCGGTATAGACGTCACCTGCCGCTTCAGTGGCAGCAGTGGTCTCGGCGGGAGCCGTAGTCGCAGCTGTTGTCGCGGCGGGGGTGCTGCCGCAGGCCGCCATGGAAAGCACCATGGTCAGAGCAAGCAGCAAGGCCAGAAATTTTTTCATTGTTCTTCCTCCTTTTTCATTTTGCAGGAATTTGAATTTTTTAATTCAAATTCCTGCACAAATCGCTTGGTCTCAAGTGACTTGTGTGCATGATACCACGTTACCCCGTGAAAATCAATAGGAAATTTGCGTAAAATCCTTTTTTCGGCAGCATTTCTACCAAATGCACAAAGGGAAGGACCATGAAAACATAGTTTTGTAAAAGTTTACCACGTTAAAGTCTCCACGCCGCGCGTACATACGTTCTGCTCGCACCGACATTTTATTAAAATTATTCTCGTTTTTTTGACCTTTCTATTTCAAATAGCCGCCATTCCAAAACACTTGTGCTTAAAACGCGCACATTTTGCAACCCATTCTTTTTTTCTTTCACATTTTCGTAAATCTGCCCAATTTTGGGGGAGTTTGTCCGTCCATATGCTCAAAACGCCTGTCCGCTTGGCAGAGAATAGCAAAAGAAATGACCCCTGACGATTTGCTTTCGCATCCTCGTCAGGGGTCATCTCTGTTCGCTCTTATTATCTAACATCCTTGGTTAACCTCTCTTTCTGCGGATTGTGGGGCCGCTTCCTGCAATGGCTGTCTCCGCGATACAGTGCTTTCCTTTCTTCGGCAATGAACTCTATTTGAAGCGGAGATACACAGGATGCACTGCCCTTGGCCTAAGTTTCCTCGAGCCCATCGGTGGATACCCTTTCTTTTCTTTGTTTCTTTCCAAAGTCCGGTTGTTCGGTTTTTCTTTGGTCCTTTCTTGGTATCTCTCCCTTGTGACTATAAGATAGCACAAGTTTGGCGCATTTTCAATATGTATTTTTGTATATATTTTCCATATTTGTTTTGTTGATTGTGCACATGACGTTTCTATCTTTGTCTATAACAGCATTGCGCTTCTGTATTCTACGTCCCGCTTTTCCGTAGGCAGGGCAGGAAAAAGCTTCCCCCACGGGGGAGCTGGCAGGGCGCAGCCCTGCCTCAGACTGTCGAAAAACCCCTTACGGGCTTTTCCGACAAGTTTTTGCAGTCTGCCGCGCGCACTCCTTGTTCGCCTATGGCGAACAACTCGCACAGCGACGCGCTAAGAGCCGCCTACGGCGGTTGCGCTCTGCACAGCGCTGCGGCGCTAGACTTGCAGCCTGAGAAGTATTTTCTGTCAGGTACACGCCCCGACAGAAAATGATTTGATTTTATTTGGCGGCTTACGCCGCCAAACTCTGCGAGGCTTTTTTGACAAGCTGCAGCTCCCCCGAAGGGGAAGCTTTTGTACGAAGCTCTTCGCTTTGCGTGTATCTTTTATCTATGCTCTCCCAGGAAGAACAATGCCAGAGTGCCCGGGCCGGAGTGGGAGCCGATGACGGCGCCTACGTAGTTGATGTAGATCTCCTTCACCCCGTACTGCTCCTTCAGCAGCCCTGCCAGGTACTCCGCATCCTCCCGGCAGTCGCCGTGGGAGATGAACATGACGGAGTTGTCGAAACCCGCGCCCAGCTCGGCAACCTTCTTGGCCATGGCCTGAATGGAGGCCTTCCGGCCCCGGGCCTTGCTGACGTTGATCAGGTGGCCCTCATTGTCCACATGGAGCACAGGCTTGATGTTCAGCATGGTGCCCATAATGGCCGTGGCCGCGCTGACCCGGCCGCCCCGCTTGAGATACATCAAGTCGTCCACCGTAAACCAGTGGCACAGGTGCAGACGGTTGTCCAGCAGCCACTGCTCCAGTTCCCCAAGGCTCAGGCCCTCGTCCCGCTTTTTGCAGGCATAGTAGGCAAGCAGGCCCTGGCCCAGAGAGGCGCACAGGCTGTCCACCACGGAGATGGTCCGCTCCGGATAGCGCTCCCGCAGCTCCTGAGCCGCGATACTGGCAGACTGGTAGGTGGTGGACAGGCCTGAGGAAAAGGCCAGCACCAGAATATCCTCGCCTTTTTCCAGCAGAGGCTCCATGATCTCCTGCCACTGCTCGGGATTCACCGCAGACGTGGTGGCTACCTTCCCGGCGCGCAGGTCGGCATACATATCCCGCAGGCTGTCGTCATTGCGGTCCGGATAGGTTTCCCCCCGAAAATTCACCGTAAGCGGCGCCGCAATAAGGCCCAGCGCCTCATATTTTTCTTTCGTAAAATCGCAGCCGGAATCGGTAATGATCTGATAGGACATCGTTTTCGCTCCTTATACTTTACTTTTTCCAGGGCTTTGCCCAGATCAGCAGGCAGGCCCACAAAAACAGGGACAGTGCCCAGGACCCGCAGCAGAGCATGGGGGCGGACACCACTGTGAGAACGCCATGGAGAAAATCTCCCAGCGCCGTGCTTCCGGTGGCCAGGACAATGTTCAGCACCAGCATCACAAGGGTTGCCCCCAGGGATACCGCGCTCAGAAGCCCAACGGTTTTCCGGGTCTTTCCCGCCGCCTTATACAAAAGCATCGCCGGAGGCAGAAAGAACACCAGGCTCAGCACCGTCAGCAGCGCCTGCAAGGCCCCGGACCGCTCCGGCACAAATCCGAAAGCGGCGCATAGAATGAATAGCACAGCCCAAGCTGTATACAAATATTTTCGGTTCATACTACCTCCTTATACGCTTGCCATTTTACCCGATTTTCCTGCAAAACACAAGAGGAAAAAAGTCTGGACACTGCCGGAGAAAGCTGGTATAATAATACACAACGTTGCCGGGAATCCTAGCCAACGGCGAAAGGACCCGGAGAAGGAGTGTTTTCCTATGAAATGTCCTTACTGCGGAGATCAGGAAAGCAAGGTCATTGACTCCCGGCACTCCGACGACCTGAGTATTCGCCGCCGGAGAGAATGCTGCCGCTGCGGCCACCGGTTCACCACCTACGAAAGTGTGGAGAGCCAGCCGATCCTTGTGGTCAAGCGCAATGGGTCCCGGCAGAATTTCGACAAAAACAAGATCGTGAACAGCATGATCCGTGCCTTTGACAAGCGGCGTGCCGACATCGTAGAGCTGGAGCGCATTGCGACTGAGATTGAGCAGACCATCCAGAATTCCCTGGAGCGGGAGGTCACCACCGAGCGCCTGGGTGAGATGGTCATGGAGCGTTTGAAGCCCGTGGACGAGGTGGCCTACATCCGCTTTGCCTCCATCTATCACCAGTTCCAGGACGCAGGCAGCTTCATGCGGGAGATCAGCAAATACCTGGAGGAAAAATAATGCTAACAGCCACAACCCCTACGGAAGCGGCTCTGGATATTGAAGCTCTGAAAAAAGCCTTTGAAGACTTCGATCTGGCCACACTGCTTCCCAATCTGGACTCCATTTTCGGCAAGATCACCCTCATCTGCCGCATCTGCGTGCTGGTAGGGCCCATTCTTCTGCTGGTCCTGGGGCTTTCCTATCTGTTTCTGGCCCCCAAGGAGGCCAATTACTACCTGGGCTACCGCTGCTATTACGGCATGGGCAGCGTCCACGCCTGGCGCTTCACCCAGCGCATTGCCGGTATGGTTCTGGGAGGACTGGGGCTGGTGCTCACAGTGGTCATGACCGTCCTTTCCCTGGGCTTCGGCTCCATGGACATCAATGCCATGGTTTGGCGGACGGTGTGGTGCCTGGTCTGGGAGGCCGTGCTGAGTTTGCTGGCCACTCTGGCCATCAACGGCCTTGCCATGTACTGGTTTGACCGGAAGGGCGAGCTGAGAAGACGGCCCAGGAATAAGGCATAAGCCGCAATACAAACGAAAAAATCGCGTTCCACCGCAACACCGCATTCCCGGTTTTCCGGGCTCTGCGGTGCTGCTTCCGTTTTGGAGGAATTTGTCATGACTAACTGGCTTCTTCGCACATTTATCAAGAATTCCGACCATCCCGAGGACCCCAAGGTCCGCGCCGCCGTCGGCATTCTCTCCGGCATTGTGGGAATCTTCTGCAATATTCTGCTCTTCGGTGGAAAGCTGGCCGTCGGACTGCTCACGCGGTCCGTGTCCATTACCGCCGACGCCATGAACAACCTGTCCGATGCCACCAGCAGTGTTGTCACCATGCTGGGCTTCCGACTGGCCGAACGGCCCGCAGACGAGGAGCATCCCTTCGGCCACGCCCGGTATGAATACCTGTCCGGCCTTGCGGTGTCCGCGCTGATCCTCATCATCGGCGTGGAACTGGCCAAATCCTCTCTGGACAAGGTGCTCCACCCTGCCGCGGTGGAATTCGGCTGGACCACCGCCGCCGTGCTGGCGGGCTCCATTCTGGTAAAGCTCTGGATGTCCCTGTTCAATACAAAGCTTGGCAAAGCCATCCACTCCGCTACCCTGGCCGCCACCGCCGCCGACAGCCGCAACGATGTGATCACCACCTCCGCCGTGCTTCTGGCGGCCCTGATCGAGCACTTTACAGCCTTCCGTGCCGATGGCTGGATGGGTCTGGCCGTGTCCTGCTTCATCCTCTACAGCGGTGTCGGCCTGGCAAAGGACACCATCTCTCCCCTGCTTGGCGAAAACGCCGACCCGGAGCTGCGGGAGAAGATCGTAGACAACATCCGGGCCTGCCCCAAGGTCCTGGGCTTTCACGACCTGATGGTCCATGACTACGGCCCCGGCCAGCGCTTCGCCAGTATCCACGTGGAGATGGACCGCCGGGAGGATCCCATGGAATGCCATGAGATCCTCGACGACCTGGAGCGGGAGTGCCTGAAAAGCCACGGCGTCCACCTGGTCATCCACTACGACCCCATCGTCACCGACGACCCGGAGCTGGACCGGATGCACGTCCGGGTAGAGCAGCTGCTGCATACATACGACATCCGCCTGGGGGTCCACGACTTCCGCATGGTCCCCGGCAAGGGACACGTCAATCTGATTTTCGATGTGGTCCTGCCCACAGACCTGCGGGGCCAGGAGGCGGATATCACCGCCGCCCTGGAAAAAGCTCTGAATCAGAACTCCAGCGTGACCTATTACCCCGTGATCACCTTTGATCAGAGCAGCTTTAACTAGAACGCCAACAGGCTTCCCCTCCCGGCACAGCGTCGGGAAGGTGCCATATTTTACACATATTTTACTTTCATTTCCTTTCCGCCTTTACGTATTGGGTCTATAGTATCTCTGTAATATGGAGATAGAAGGAGAAAAAGAAAGATGAAGATTGATTTTAAGGCCAAGAAGGGCTTTATCTGCGATATGGATGGCGTTTTGTACCATGGAAATCGCATCCTGCCGGGTGCTGCGGAGTTTGTGCAGTGGCTCCAGCGGGAGAACAAGGAATACCTGTTTTTGACAAATAACAGCGGCATGACCCCAAAGGAGCTCCGGCAGAAGCTGGCCCGGATGGGACTGGAGGTGCCGGAGGAACATTTTTACACCAGCGCACTGGCCACGGCGGCCTTTTTGAAGGCACAGGCCCCGGGCTGCTCGGCCTTCGTCATCGGCGAGGCGGGGCTGCTGAACGCATTGTATGACGCGGGCATTACCATGAACGATGTGAACCCGGACTATGTGGTCATCGGCGAGGGCCGGACCTACTCTCTGGACACCCTGACCCGTGCGGTAAACCTGGTTTTGCAGGGGGCCAAGCTCATCGGTGCCAACTCCGATGTATCCGGCAATATTGAAAAGGGCATTGCCCCGGCCTGCCGGGCGCTGATCGCCCCGGTGGAGATGGCCACCGGCAAGCAGGCCTATTTCTGCGGTAAGCCCAACCCGCTGATGATGCGCACCGGCCTTCGGCTGCTGGGCTGCCACTCCGATGAGGCTGTCGTTGTGGGGGACCGGATGGATACGGATGTCATTGCCGGTATGGAAAGCGGCATCGACACGGTGCTGGTCCTCTCCGGCGTCTCCGACCGGGACACCCCAAAGACCTTCGCCTACCAGCCCACCATGATCCTGAACGGGGTAGGAGATATCCCGGTGGAAGCGGAATGATACGCTCCCAAGTGCATGCCGTTGCGCTTTCCATAAGCAGAACATAGGGCGCGCTCCGCAGAGCGCGCCCTTGGCTTATCCGATTGTCTTACTTAGCTATGCCGGGAATCATCCGGCACAGCTTTTCACAGCCAGATCATTCCCGGGAACACCGGTTATTCGAACATAATGTCCGGCCGTTTTTGATAGAGACGCTCCAGCTCTTCCAGCCGACGGCTTGCGCCCTCCGGATTCAACCGACGGAGCGCAGCAGCCAAAACGTTCAGAACCGCCGCAGCGGAGGATATGGTATTAATACCTGCTTCGTCCCGGTTGGAACCCGTCAGGAAGACCACATCCGCCTGATGCGTAATCTGTGCCTGTGGATTGTCGGTTACGAGAATGATGTAAGCCCCCCGTTCCTTAGCTGCCTGAACAAACTGAAAGGTCGACCGGCTGTGCCGGGCAAAGGATACCGCCACCACGACAGACTGCGCCGTCACCCGGAGCACGCCTGAGAAGAAAGTGTCTCCGTCCGGATCAACGGAATAGACCTCGCTCCTGTATTTGCCCAGGATTTCCTCGAACCAGAGTGCTGCCGGATACATTGTCCGCCCGGCAACAGCAAAGACCTTGTCAGCATCCCGCAGGCACTCTGCAGATGCATCTACCCTCTCGGTATCCAGATTCTGTTTCGTCTGCTGCAGAATCTCAATCTCCCTGTCAAGCAGCTGGCTGCAAGGCGTTGAAGGCGCTCCCGGCCCCTCTTCCCGAAAGTTTCCGTTAAGAATCCCCTGGCGAAGCGACTTCTGCATGGAAGAAAAGCTGTCATATCCCAGAGAATACGCAAAACGTATGACCGTTGTCTCACTGACATTGGCCGTGCGGCTGATTTGAGCCAACGTTGCATAGCTGCTTTCATCCAGATGTGTCAAGATATAGGTACCAACCTTACGCTGGCCAATGGACAGACTGTCCAGTTTGCTTTTGAGCCGATCTTCGAATCCCATAAGGCATCCTCCATTCCACTTTGCCTTTATTATACCGGATCTGTCCCGGAATTGCAAGCAAATGGGAAGAAGGTATTCGGGCGGCTCATTCGGGATCCCACTCCTTTGCGGTTTCAATGAGCAGGTCGCGAATCCTTTTGTGATTGCGGCCTTCCAGCGACATGACACATATCACGGTATCTCTTTTCGGCATGACAAGGCAGTATTGCCCATAATTCCCGGAGCAAAGGAATGTATCCGGAATTTCTGTCATCCAGAACTGATAGCCGTAACCATAGGATTGCGGCGTACCCTCCGGATAGCGATTTTGGGTTTCTACCTGTTTGCGGGTCGCTGCGGCCATATATTCGGCAGGCACCAGCTGTCTCCCTTGGTAGCGGCCGCCTTCCAACAGCATTTGTCCGAAGTTTCCAAACTCATCAATTGTCAGATACAAGCCGTTTGCCGCGTAGCAATGTCCTTTGGGGCAGAGCGTCCAATCCGGATTTCCGATTCCAAGCGGTTCAAACAGTCGGTGCCGCAAATACTCCAGCATATTTTCCCCCGCCCGCGTTTCGATCAGCGCGTTCAGAATATAGGTATTGAAGTTGCTGTAAAGAAATTTGGTCCCGGGTGTATCCGAAAAATCCGCATGGAAAAAGTAGGAGATCCAATCCTGCACCCGGTAGCGTTCCGGATCGTCGGTAAAAAACAGTGCAGACGCAAGGCCGGATGTCATTGTAAGCAGGTGAATGACACGCAGCTGCTCCAGCTGCGGGGAAAGAACAGCGGGCAAATATGCTTCAAATGCTTTGCACACGGATTCGTCCAGTGAGATTAGCCCCTCGTGCAAGGCAATTCCGGTGCCTGCAGAAACAACGGACTTGCTGACAGACATCATGTTCAGGCGTGTTTTTTTGGGAAATGCCTGATAATCTTCGGTAACAACGCCGCCGGTTCGCACCTGGGCGTAGATTACATTCAGATTTTCACTCTGAACACGGCGGAGAAACGGTTCTAAATACTGTGACATAGCGCGGGTTCCTTTCGATCAGAGCCGGATAAACTGTGCAATCGTCGCCAGAACCATCGCTGCGACCGACCAAAGCGCAAAGAGCTTTGCAAAGAACTTATACCACTGGCCCAGGTTGATATTGGCCGCACCGATGACGCCCATCAGGGAAGCGGCCGTCGGAATCATGAAATTGCTGAATCCGTCGCCAAAGTTGAATGCCAATACGCACGTTTGCCGCGTGATGCCCAGGATATCGCACAGAGGGAGAAAAATTGGCATAACGACCGCCGCCTGACCACTTCCGGAGGTGATGAAGCAATTGACCAGACTGTTCAGGATATACAGGATCGAAGGCTGAAGCACTGAAGGGAAGAAGGTGAAGGCCGAAACCATGGAATTGACCACCGTGTCAACGATCATGCCGTCCTTCATTACAGCAGAAATCGCACCTGCAATACCAATCATCAGGCCGGTTGTCATGCACTTGGACGCACCTTTTGCAAACTGGGAGGCGACCTCGTTCAGCGTAAAGCCTCCGATCAGTCCACCGACAACAGCGGAAACCATGGACATTCCGCAAACCTCGGGATTTCCCCAGCCATGAAGCAGACTGCCGCTGACGGTGATGACCAGATTGGCAAAGAATACGGCAATCACGCCCCAGTGCCGCAGGGTGACTTTCACCTCAACGCCGTCAACCGCTTCCGCCTGGAGATCCTGCTTCTCACGTGCTTCGCATTCCAGATCATAAACAATGCTGGCAGTGGGGTCACGCTTGACCTTTTTCGCATACCGGAGAAGATATACCGCACTGAGAATGAAAATGACGACGGCGCAGAGCGCACGGAACTGGAAGCCCGAAAATTTGGGAAGACCCGCCAGATCCTGCGCCACGGCCGTAATGGACATGGAGGCAATGCCGCAGCTAAAGGTTCCGCCCACGCTCAGGATAATCAGGGCCGCGCCGCACATAGCGTCATATCCGCACATACGGCACAGCGTAACAATCAACGGGACATAGGCAATATACCGGCTGGAATTTGTGTTGATGCCCAGCAGTGCGAACAGCATCATAAGAATCAGAAGCGCCAGCTGCTCCTTCCCACGCAAACGGGTGATAGCCTTATTCAGCGCAACGTTAAACGCGCCTGTAGCCAGCAGGACTTCAATGGATGCCGTACCGATAATGACCATAAAGATCGTGGATGCGGCATTTACAATGGCCTTATAGATGTAAACCGGGATTTTCTGGAACGACACGGCATGGCGCTCGACAAAATGGAACGAGGACGGGTCTACAATGGTTTGTTTTGTTGCTTCATCCACAACGCGGTCATAGCTGCCTGCCGGAACCAGGTACGTCAGCAAAACAGCAAAAATTACCAGTCCGACCAGAATCACAAACACGTGGGGGACGCTGAATTTCTTTTTCACGCGAGTACTCTTCTCTTTCATAGTTGCCTCCTGTTGCATAGTAGAATTAATTACTTTCATTTTCGCTTTCTGAATGAATGTAATGCTACTATACACGGAAGACACGCAAAAATCAATCTGCGTAATTGTCAAAAAATATCTGATATTTTTGTATATAATGGCAGCTTTCGCCTTTTTGCATTTCTACCTTTCTTTTCTCGTATAGTAATTTTTACTCTATTTACGACATGAATTTTGGAGAAATTGCGAATGGATTTTTCCTGCGCAGGTGTTATACTGATGGCATCAGCTTTACGAATGAATGAATCTACCCGAAGGAGCGCGCAGAATGAAATTTCTGTTTATCGGCAACAGCCATACCTTTCGCAACGATATGCCTCACATTTTTCAGATGATCTGCGAGAAAAACGGCATAGACGCCCAGGTTACCATGCTTGCACATGGCGGGAAAACCCTGGCCTTCCATCAGGCGGAGCCGGAGGTCCGGTTTAATATCCTGTATGGGAACTATGATTACATCATCCTGCAGGATCGTCAAAAAGACTTTTCCCCGGACGGTGCACTGGAGGCCGGGACCGCCATCGACCAATTCATTCAGCAAACCCCATCCAAAAAGATATTGTACATGCCTTGGACGGTACCGCAGGAAAAGATGCTTCAAGCTCAGGTCGCAGGAGGGTACTACCGTCTTGGTCGGGCAATTCATGCCTCCGTTGCGCCGGTGGGGCTGCTTTGGTGGGAATACATGGATCGCCACCCCGGTGAAAATCTGTTTATGGACGACAACCGGCACGCAACACCGAAGGGGTCCACACTGGCTGCCTATACAATTTACCAGACGATTTTCGGAGAACCGGCCGTCATACTCAAACCGGAAGACAGCGATATCACAGCGCTTGTGAATGCCCGCATAAAGGAATATGTATCCGAACAGTACATCGCATCTTTATGATCCGAGTCCCGATTGAGACAACACAGCACAAAAAACCGCCCCGTAGTTTCCTACGGGGCGGCCATTTTTTCAATTTAGGCTTCCAGGTTGATGCCGGTCTCCTTGTTGAAGACGTGGCAGACGTTGCCGTTGAAGGTGAACTTCACGGCAGCACCGGCAGTCAGGGCAGCAACCTCAGCGCCGGTCATGTTCATGGTGGAGACCACCAGAACCACATCGCGGCCCATAGCGGTGACGTGCAGATGCACGGTGGAACCCATCATTTCGGAGACATCGACCTTGGCGTCAATGCCTTCCTGGCTCAGCTCGATGTGCTCGGGACGAACGCCCAGGACCACATCCTGCGCAGCAACGTTGTTCTTGGCCAGCTTGGCCTGCTTCTCTTCGGCCAGCTCGACGGTGATGCCGCCCACCTGGACAGCGTACTTGCCGTTATTCTTAACCAGCTTGGCATCGAACAGGTTCATCTGAGGGGTGCCAATGAAGCCGGCGACGAACAGGTTGTAGGGGTGGCTGAACACTTCCTGAGGCGTGCCGATCTGCTGGATGAAGCCGTCCTTCATGATGACGATCCGATCGCCCAGGGTCATAGCCTCGGTCTGGTCGTGGGTAACGTAGATGAAGGTGGTGTTGATGCGCTGACGCAGCTTGATGATCTCAGCACGCATCTGGTTACGCAGCTTGGCATCCAGGTTGGACAGAGGCTCGTCCATCAGCATGACCTGGGGGTTCCGAACGATAGCACGGCCGATGGCAACACGCTGACGCTGACCGCCGGACAGAGCCTTGGGCTTACGGCCCAGGTACTGGGTGATGTCCAGGATCTCAGCGGCTTCCTTGACCTTCTTGTCGATCTCTTCCTTGGAAGCATGGCGCAGCTTCAGAGCAAAAGCCATGTTATCATAAACGGTCATGTGGGGGTACAGAGCGTAGTTCTGGAAAACCATGGCGATATCGCGGTCCTTAGGAGCCACGTCGTTGACCAGGCGGTCGCCGATGTACAGCTCGCCGTCGGTGATGTCTTCCAGGCCGGCGATCATACGCAGGGTGGTGGACTTACCGCAGCCGGAGGGGCCGACCAGAACGATGAATTCCTTGTCCTTGATGTCCAGATTGAAGGCCTGCACAGCGACAACGCCTTCGTCGGTGATCTGAAGATTGGTCTTCTTAGCGGGTTCTTCGCCTTTCTTCTTCTTTTTCTTCTTGGCGTCGTCGCCGTTAAAGGGGTAGACTTTCTTGATGTTCTTCAGGGTTACACTTGCCATTGTTTTCTGACTCCGGACATACTGAATTCTCAATGTATGCCCTCGCGATCTGCCGGGTAAAACAGCAGATGCATTACGACAGGTCTCCACACTGCCGCACCGTGAGTCTGACGGGGGTTCCTCCTTTATTTTAGCGGAATTGGAACTATTTTTGTGGAGTAGTACCATTCCACCGGAATGCTACCATGATACCATACTTTGGAGCTTGACGCAATGGTACAGGTTGCTGTTTTTTAATGGACAAAATTAGGCAATTTGACAATGCACTGGTAAATTACAGCTTCCGCAGGGCATCCACCAGGGCGGTTTTGGAGGCGGTTTTGTCATCCTTGACCTTGATGACCCGGGCGGGACATCCGGCGACCACGGTATTGGGGGCCACATCCTCCACCACCACGGCTCCGGCGGCAACCACCGCATCATGGCCGATGCGGCAGCCCTCAATGACCACGGCGTTGGCTCCGATGAGCACGTTGTCTTCCACAATGACGGGGGTAGCGGAAGCGGGCTCCACCACCCCGGCCAGTACGGCCCCGGCTCCCACGTGGCAGTGCTTGCCCACGGTGGCCCGGCCCCCCAGCACCGCGCCCATGTCGATCATGGTGCCTTCGCCGACGACCGCGCCGATGTTCAGAATGGCGCCCATCATGATGACGGCGTTTTTCCCAACGGTCACCTGCTCCCGGATGATGGCGCCGGGTTCAATGCGGGCAGGGATATTCTTCATGTCCAGCATGGGAATGGCGGAGTTGCGGCAGTTGTTTTCGATCTCGATGTGCTCAAATTCGTGGCTCTCCAGGATGGGGCCCACGTCCTTCCAGTCACCGAAAACGATCTTGCACTTCTCCCCTGCCGGAAACTCCCGGCAGCCCGGGAAGGAAACCGGCTCCTTTTCCCACACATAGACCTTTACAGGGGTCTTCTTCTCCGCATCGCGGATATAGGCGATGATCTGTTCTGCATTCATCATGGTTAAATTCTCCTTTGCAACGGGTCTCTTTTCTCCTTATCCTACCACTTTTTCAGAAAAAGCACAAGGGCAAATTGACACCGCCCCGGGAATGGAATATAATAAGGAAAAACTACCCGGAGGCGTTTACTATGCAACTGATCGAAGACCGCCGTGCCCTGCACCGTATCCCCGAGCTGGACAGGCAGCTCCCCCAAACCATGGCATATCTCCGTGCTTCTCTGGAAAAGCTGAACTGCAAGGTCTTTTCCCCCATGGAAAGTGCCCTGTGCGCCTTCTTTGACTTTGGGCAGAAGGATGCCATCGCCTTCCGGGCAGATGCGGATGCCCTGCCCATCCAGGAGCGGAACAAGGTGGACTACCGTTCCCAGCACGAGGGCTGTATGCACGCCTGCGGCCACGATGGCCATATGGCAATTCTTTTAGAGCTGGCCCGCCGCCTCAGTGAGAAAAAGAGCCTGCCCCACAATGTGCTGCTGGTGTTCCAGCCCGCCGAGGAGACCACCGGCGGGGCCAAGGATATCTGCGCCACCGGCGTATTCCGGGCCCATAAGGTCCAGGCGATTTTCGGCCTGCACCTGTGGCCCCAGCTGCCCGAGGGCATAATCGCCAGCCGGAAAAACGAGATGATGGCCCGGTCCTGCGAGGTCCGGGTGGACGTCTACGGCAAGACCGCCCACATCGCCAAGGCCAGTGAGGGCATTGACGCTCTGGCCGCCGGTGTGGAATTCTACCAGCGGGTCATGAAGCTGGAGGGAGCCCTGCCCAAGAACATCTTCCGCCTGCTGAAATTCGGCAAATTCCAGAGCGGCACCGTGTGCAATGCATTGTCAGATCACACCCATATGGAGGGGTCTCTCCGGGCCTTCCAGGACGAGGTGTTCTATTCCATCCGAGCGGGCATTGTCTCCATTGCCAAGGATATCGAGCGGGCCTATGGGGCCACCGTCAATGTGTACATGACGGAAGGATACCCCGCCGTCATGAACCCGGCGGACCTGCACAACCGGGTGCGCAAGACCGTGGGCTTCTTCGAACTGGACAAGCCCACCATGACCGCCGAGGACTTCTCCTGGTATCAGAAATCCCTGCCGGGCATGTTCTTCTTCCTGGGCGTGGGGGATACCTCTGCCCTCCACTCCGATACCTTCCATTTTAATGAAGAAGTCCTTGTGAAAGGCGCCGATTTCTTCGAGGAATTGGCGGAGAAATTCCAATGATGCCGATTAACCACCATCTGGACCCCTTGGAGCGCAGCGGCATTCGGGTGTTCACCAATCTGGCCAAGGCCACTCCGGACTGCCGGATGCTCACCATCGGCGAGCCGGACCAGGCTACCCCGGAGCCCATCCGTCAGGCGGCGCTGGAAGCCCTTTCCCGGGGGGAAACCCACTATGCCCCAAACCAGGGCACGGCCTCTCTGCGCTCCGCCATTGCCGCCTTTGAAACGAACCGGGGAAGACCCACTGCTCCGGAAGAGGTACTGGTGACGGTGGGGGCCACCCAGGCCCTGTATACCGCTCTCACCGGCATTCTGAACCCCGGGGACCAGGTGATCATCCCGAACCCAGCCTTCTCCCTGTATGCCACCATTGTCACGGCGGCAGGAGCCGAGCCGGTCTTTCTGGATGTGAGCAAAACGGACTTCCAGATTACGGAGGAAGCCCTGAATGCCTGCCTGACAGAGAAGACGAAGGCCATCGTCCTCAATTCCCCCTGCAATCCCACGGGGGTCATTTTGAGGGAGAGCAGCCTGGATACCGTCGCCCGGGCGGTGCTGGGAAAAGGCATCTACCTGATCTGTGACAACGTCTACGACAAGCTGGTCTATGCCCCCTGCGGCGACCTGACGCGGCGGGAGGACTTGCGCCCCCAGACCATCCTCTGCCAGAGCTTCTCCAAGCCCTATGCCATGACCGGCTGGCGGGTGGGCTATCTCATCTGCCCGGAAGAATTGCTCTCCCGGCTGCTGCTGCTCAGCGCGGCGGAGATTGCCGCAGTGCCCACCTTCTTGCAGGCAGCAGCGGAAGCGGCGCTGGAAGTTGATACGGAGCCGGTGCGGCTTCTGTACCGGAGAAGAAGGGACTATGTCTGTTCCCGCCTGGACCGTATGGGCCTTTCCTACCCGCAGCCGGAAGGGGCCTTTTATGTGTTCCCGGATATCTCCCAATTTGGCATTCCCTCCTGGCAGTTCTGCGAGCGCATGATCCGGGAGGCAGGTCTTGCCGCTGTGCCCGGCGTGTGCTTCGGGGCAGAGGGCTATATCCGCCTGTCCTATTGCTACAGCGACCGGGAACTGCAAGAGAGCCTGGACCGGCTGGAAGGATTTGTGAAAAGGCTGGGTGAATAAAAGACGGCCAGCCTTGACGATTCAAGCCGGTCGTGGTATAATCACTATGAAAAGGGCACTACCGATAAGCGGTCTGCTCTTGTTACAGGTTAATCATGATAGAGAAACCGTCACTTGGCAGAGTGGCGGTTTCTGCGTTTTACAGTGATTGTGATGGTTAAAGAACCAATATGTACAGTCAAAGTAATCGGCATAAAGCTCACCCCCTTAGGAAGGAGTGTAGCAGACCGCCTATCCCGTTTTATGGTAATGCTCTTCCCGTCCTTTCGGACAAGCCGATTTTAGCAGAAATAGAGTACTATGTTAATTCTTGCCGATGCATATCCACGGCAATTGTTTGGAAAGAATACCTGCGGAGAAATGGAAACGGTCCGGAAGAAGGGGAAAGCAAAAAAACGCATTGACATTTCCCCATCCCCATGGTAAACTGAGAGAATAGAAAAAATAACAAGGAGGAAACTTCCATGAAGCATATTCAGACCATCGAGACCCGCAATCTGTGCCAGAGCGCCAAGAACGGCGGCTGCGGCGAGTGCCAGACCTCCTGCCAGTCTGCCTGCAAGACCAGCAGCGGCATCGCCAACCAGAAGTGCGAGAACAAGAATAAGTAATTTATTTTTGAAGAGAATGCCGCCTGATTGGGCGGCATTTTTCATGCAGAAAGGAAAACTATGATCCATCAGTACCAATTAAACGGCTATAATATTGTCCTGGACGTGTGCTCCGGCTCCGTCCATGTGGTGGACGAGGCGGCCTATGACCTCATCGGCCTTTACGAAGACCACTCCCGGGAAGCGGCCATTGACGAAGTCTCCGCCAAATACCCCGCCCTCGACCGGGCAGAGCTGGAGGAGTGCTACGACGATATCACTTCCCTGAAGGACGCGGGCAAGCTCTTCACCCCGGATACCTTTGCCCCCATGGCGGGAGAGCTGAAGGCCCGGACCTCCGGCGTGGTCAAGGCCCTGTGCCTGCACATTGCCCACACCTGCAACCTGAACTGCTCCTACTGCTTTGCCTCCCAGGGCAAGTACCATGGAGACCGGGCCCTCATGTCCTTTGAGGTGGGCAAGCAAGCCCTGGACTTTTTGATTGCCCACTCCGGCACCCGGAAGAATCTGGAAGTGGACTTCTTCGGCGGCGAGCCGCTGATGAATTTTGATGTGGTCAAGCAGCTGGTGGCCTATGCCCGCAGCATTGAGAAGGAGGCGGGGAAGAACTTCCGCTTCACCCTGACCACCAACGGCGTGCTCATCGACCAGGATGTCATCGACTTCTGCAACAAGGAAATGAGCAACGTGGTTCTGAGCCTGGACGGCCGGAAGGAGGTCCACGACCGGTTCCGGGTGGACTACGCGGGCCACGGCAGCTACGACAAGATCGTCCCCAAGTTCCAGGAGCTGGTCCGCCAGCGGGACGGCAAGAACTACTATATGCGGGGCACCTTTACCCACCACAACCCGGACTTCCTGGAGGACATCAAGACCATGCTGGACCTGGGCTTTACGGAGCTCTCCATGGAGCCTGTGGTCACCGCCAAGGGAGACCCCTCGGGCCTGACAGAGGAGGACCTGCCCATCCTCATGCAGCAGTATGAGGATCTTGCCAAGCTCCAGCTGGAGCGCTACAAAGAGGGTCGGCCCTTTACCTTCTACCACTATATGATCGACCTCACCGGCGGCCCCTGCATCTACAAGCGCATCTCCGGCTGCGGCAGTGGAACGGAATATATGGCCGTCACCCCCTGGGGCGACCTGTACCCCTGCCACCAGTTTGTGGGCGAGGAGAAGTTCAAGCTGGGCAACATCTGGGACGGGGTCACCAACACAGAAATCCAGCAGGAATTCGCCTCCTGCAATGTCTATGCCCGGCCCGACTGCCATGACTGCTGGGCACGGCTCTACTGCTCCGGCGGCTGCGCTGCCAATGCCTACCATGCCACAGGCAGCGTCAAGGGCGTGTACGAATACGGCTGCAAACTGTTCCGCAAGCGCATGGAGTGCGCCATTATGGTGCAGGTTGCGGAAAAGCTGGGAGATCAGGCGTGATTTCCACACCGGTCTGTGATTTCGTCCGGGCCTACGCCGCATCCGCTCCTGTCCGGCTCCATATGCCCGGCCACAAGGGCCGGGGGATACTGGGCTGCGAAAGCCTGGATATCACGGAGATCCGGGGGGCAGACGACCTGTACCACCCGGAAGGCATCCTTGCCCGGAGCGAAGAAAACGCCTCCCGGCTCTTCGGCTGCCGGACGGTCTACTCCGCAGAGGGCTCCAGTCTGGCCATTCGGGCCATGCTGTATCTGGCCTATACCCGCTCCGGCTGCAAGGGGAGATGCCTTGCGGGGCGGAACGCCCACAAGAGCTTCCTCCATACGGCGGTGCTGCTGGATTTTCCCATTTCCTGGCTCTGGGCTGGGGACAGCTATTTAAGCTGTCCCGTTACCGCCGAAACCGTGGAAGCGGCCATTCTGGAAGAAAAAGAAAAGCCCTTTGCCGTCTATCTGACGAGCCCCGACTACCTGGGCAATCTGGCCCCCGTGGGGGAAATCGCGAGCGTGTGCCATCGGTATGGGGTGCCCCTGCTGGTGGACAACGCCCACGGGGCTTACCTGAAATTCCTGCCCCGGTCCCTGCACCCATTGGACCTGGGGGCGGACCTGTGCTGCGATTCCGCCCATAAGACGCTGCCCGTGCTCACCGGCGGGGCCTATCTGCATATGGGTCCCGACTGGACCGCAGAGGAGGCCAAAGCCGCCATGGCCCTCTTTGGCTCCACCAGTCCATCCTGGCTGATTTTGCAGTCCCTGGATGGGGCCAATCCGCTTTTGGAGCGCCTGCCCGGGGACATTGCAGCCCTTGCCCCGCACATTGCCGCCCTGAAAGGGGCGCTTCTGGCCCACGGCTTTGCTCTGGTGGGGGCGGAACCCCTGAAAATCACCGTTCATGCTGCCAAATTCGGCTATTCCGGGGAGGAAATGGCGGAAATGTTGGAAAAGCAGGGCATTTTCTGCGAATTTGCAGACAGGGATTTCCTCGTCTTCATGCTCACCCCCCGGAATACCCCGGAGGAGCTGGACCGCCTGCGCTCTGCCCTCTGCGCCCTGCCCCGGGGCGCGCGGCAGGAGATGCCGCCCATTGCCCTTGCCCGCCCAAAAGCTGCGTGTCCCCCCCGCCAGGCGGCCTTTGCCCCCCGGGAAACGATTCCGGTGGAAAACAGCCTTGGCCGGATTCTGGCCCTGGCCAACGTCAGCTGCCCCCCGGCGGTGCCCATCGTCATGTGCGGCGAGGAGATCGACGAGGCCGCCCAGGAGGCCCTCCGCCGCTGCGGCATAGAAGAGGTCACAGTGATAAAGGCTTCTCCCTCGGGTGTGGCAGCTATGCAACAAAAAGTGGGGCTGGCTCGGCGCAGCCGAACCTGAGGAAGGGTGTCCTGAGCGAGAATAGCGGAAAAGTACGAATATCCCCATCATCAAAAACAGAATGATGGGGATATTTTTGTTATTCAGATAGCAGCCAATCGGCAATATCCAGTATTTCAATGCCCTCATAGCTGTATTTTGGATGCTTTGTCCTTGCAAGAATCATTTTCGGATAGGCGTCTCTGATTTGAAGCAGGGGAGCGCACTCCCTTTCAAATGTTTCCTGCCCGGAAATATTATCGCTTACCTGAATATAGATTTTCTCGCTGCCTCTTTGCGCAACAAAATCTACTTCTTTTTGATAGAGTTTTCCGACGTAAACGTCATAGCCACGGCGAAGAAGCTCAATGCAGACCATGTTCTCGTAGATTCTGCCGTAATCGATATTTCTGCTGCCAAGAATTGCGTAACGGATACCCGTATCGCACAGATAGAACTTTTCGGAGTTTTCAAGGTATCTCTTCCCGCGGATATCATAGCGTCGGATGTCATAAAATAGGAAAGCATTACATAGATACTTGATATATCTACCTATTGTCACATGGTTTGTAGGCGTTTCGTTTGCCGTTAATTGCTGACTGACTTTATTGGGCGAAGTCAGGTTGCTGATATTGTCCATCAAAAATTCACTTAATCGCTGTAAAACCAACGTATCAGGCAATGCGTATTTCTGCACAAGATCTCTTGTGACGATTGTTTCATAGACTTCTTTAATATAGTTTGTTCGATCTTTTTCGGTCTTATAGGCATAGGACCCGGCCAAACCACCCTTAATGGAATATTCTTCGAAAAGTTGATCCCTGTTATTTATATTGCTATAATACTGACAATACTCCTGAAAACTGAAGGGAAATACATGAATTTCAATATATCGTCCTGTAAATAGCGTTGCCAGGTCAGCACTCAGCAGAAAAGCGTTGGAGCCTGTTATATAGATATCATACTTTCCCTTGGAATAAAGACTGTTGATTGCCAGCTCAAACTTCGGACACATTTGAACTTCGTCAACAAACAAGTAATTGGTTTTCCCTTTCTTGTAATGCGCCTCTGCATACTTATGGAGCGCGTGGTATTCCTTGATCTCTTCAAATTCCAGATCCATAAAATCAATAAAAATAATATTGATATTTTCAAGGTTTTCCAGATACTCGATATATGCCTGCATCAGTTTGGATTTCCCGGAACGCCGAATGCCGGTAATGATTTTTATGTCAGGCGTTCCATTTAAAGCAATGATGCGTTCCAGGTATTGCTTCCTTTCAATCATTTTCAATTCAGCCACCCACTTTCAAAAACTTAAATTTTTTTTATTTTTGAAACTGTATATATTATAACCCCCCTCGATAGTGTATGCAATAGGCCCAGTTTCAAAAACTAAAATTTTTTTGGCTTCCGAAACTGAAAAGCAATTCCATCTGAAAGAAAATCAGCTTCTTTACGGAATTCTTAAATTTTCGTAACGCCCTTGCGAAAAAGTAGAACCTGTGCTATATTAATTTTGCAAAGAGAAAGTTACTTAAAATGCTTTGAGGACGAATAAGGAGGTAGCTTTTTATGAAAAGACGTATTTTGAGCCTGCTGCTGGTTTTGACGCTGCTGCTGGCCCTGCCCTTTGCCGCGGCGGCGGATGAGACAAAAGAAGTAACGCTTACGTTGACGAAGGACACATGGACCTATACGGATACGGTAACGTTCTCCGTGAAAGGGCCGGGCGGCGAAGATGTACCGAACGGTGAAGTGGAAGTTCGCAGCAGCATGGACCATGTCTTCTGCTATGTGAATAACGGTGTGGCAGAGATTTCAGCAAGTGTGCTTGTTTCCAAGCTTGAGCTTACGCTGGGCCAGAAGACGGAGATCTCCGTTAACTATATACCGGGCTCCGGCTCTGATTATGGGCCGAAAAGCGGCCAAACCTCAATTACCGTGAACGAGAGCACTTTGCCCACTGTCGCCCTGACCTCCGCCGGTTATGCGTACGGAAAGCCTGTATCCGGCTTCCAGCTTACCACGCCAACGGGTGTCCAAATCGGCGGGAAGCAGATTCATGATGAAACCGATGCAGAGGTTACGGACGGCACTTTCGGCGCCCAGGCCTATACACTCTGGGTCAACCTGGAATGCAAGGAGGGCTATAAGCTTTCCGAGAAGCCCGCCGTTACCCTGGACGGGAAGGAGCCTCTGCGTATTGAGGACGGCTTCTATGTTTTCCAGCTGGATAGGCTGGTCACCACGTACCATATCAAATATACTCTGGTTGGCGGCACCATGTCCGGCGCTCCGGAGACCTATACCGAAAACAGTGCCGACATTACCCTGCCCCAGCCAACCAAGGCTGGCTACCGTTTCACCGGCTGGACCGGCACGGACCTGACGGCACCGACGATGGAGGTCACCATCCCCACCGGCTCCAAGGGAGACCGGGAGTATACGGCCAACTGGGAAAAGATCCAGTACTTTACCGTGTTCTATAATGTCCACGACCATGGCACGGCCCCTGCCGAAGAGAAGGTTGAAAGCGGCAAGACTGCCGCCAAGCCGGAGGACCCCACCGAAGACGGATGGAAGTTCAAGGGCTGGTACATAAGTGACGACTACATCGGCGAGCCCTTTGACTTCACCACGGCGATCACGGGGGATACCACCCTCCACGCCAAGTGGGCACGGACCTGGACGGTGACCTTTGATGTGGGCGACCACGGCACTGCCCCCGCTGCCCAGACGGTAGAGGATGGTGCAAAGGCCACGAAGCCCGCGGACCCCACCGCCGAGGACTACAGCTTCCAGGGCTGGTACACGGATACCAGATACACCATGGAATACGACTTCAGCAAGGAAGTAACAGAGGACACCACCGTCTACGCCAAGTGGGTGAAGAAGCCCATTGTGAGCTTCAACACAAACGGTCACGGCACCGCCCCTACCCGCCAGACCGTGGAGCTGAACGGCAAGGCCACGAAGCCTGCCGACCCCACCGCCGAGGGCTACGTCTTCCGGGGCTGGTACACCACGGCGGCCTGCACAACGGAATTCGATTTCAATACCCCCATTGCGGCGGACACCACCCTGTATGCCAAGTGGGATGAAATCTACACCGTGACATTCAATGTGGGCGGCCACGGCACTGCCCCCACTCCCCAGAAGGTGGAAAACGGCGGCAAGGCCACCAAGCCGGAAAACCCCACCGCAAAGGGCTGGCGCTTTGACGGCTGGTACACGGACGAGAAGTGCACCGCAAGATATGACTTCGACAAGGCCGTGACCGCAAACACCACCCTGTACGCCAAGTGGACCCAGCTGTTCACCCTGACCTTCGAGACCAACGGCGGCACCAAGATTGACAGCGTGGAGGCTCCGGACGGAAGCCTGGTGTATCTTGGCAGCTACAAGCCCACCAAGTCCGGCTACTATTTCGTGGGCTGGTATACCGACAAGAACCTGACCCGGGCCAGCCGGGTGGGCTATGTGCGCATGGACGGAAACAAGACCGTCTATGCCAAGTTCGCTGTGGCTGATAAGACCAACCCCAAAACCGCCGACCCCGCCCTGCCGGGCCTTGCCCTGGCCGTGCTGAGCTTCAGCACCGTGGGCCTGGCTGCATTGGGCATTCAGAAGCGGAAGTAACTCCGGAAAACCAAAACAGGGGCGGCAATTCAGCCGTCCCTGTTTTTTCATGTTTATCTTTCTTTCGCCTGCTCCCACAGGTTGTCCTGCCGGGTGCGGAAATCGGTGAGGGAATAATTTGCTTTCAGATAGGCCCCCATATACCGGGCGATCTTGGCGGCTCCGGAGGCGTTCAGGTGGCCGGTGTCGCTGAAATCCGAGGCCTCATCCAGGCCCATTTCCTCTATATGGTCATATAGGTTAACATAACTGCACCCGTAGGCCTCGGCAAAGGAACGCAGGTAGTCCGCATAGACGTTGGTTCCCTGCCAGGGGATGGTGCAGAGCACCGGCTGAATGCCGTTTTCCTGGCACAGCTCCACGATCTCAGCCAGCAGCATGGCTGCTTCATCCTGGAGGGGCTGCTGGGGCAGAAGTGTCTGGTCCGGAATTTCCACAGGGGTCACGGCACCGGAAACGGAGTAACCCATGGTTTTCCGATAGTCATCCCCGCTCTGGGCCGGGCTGCGGAAGGACGCTTCGGACAGATTGACCCAGTTCTCATGGAATGCGGCCAGTGGCATGAAATAGGAAAGATACCGCTCTTTGTGATAGGGGCCAAAGCTCTGGCGCAGATAGGTCAGCTTGTCCTTCATCCAGGGGATGGCGGTGGTATAGTAGATCTCCCCGTCCATATTCATGTCCTGCTTCCAGGTGTTCACATTGAAGGTGTCGATGAGCACCACCTTGGGGTGCTGGGTGCGCAGAGCGTCCTTCAAAAACAGCAGGGTGGTATTCAGTTCCTGCCAGTTGCAGCCGTAATTATAGGCCCCAATGCCGTATTCATCATACATGGTCATGGTGTCCAGGCCCAGCCACATATGGCTGGAGCCAAAGCCCATAACCTCCACGGAGTTTTCCGGCAGGGTGTGGAAGGTCTCAATGGCGGTCACCGGGGAATCCGTATCCACCGGCCGCAGCAGGACGTTCAGCCGGGCAATGCCCAGGGCCACCAGAACCAGAACGGCCAGGCAGCTCAGAATGTTTCTTTTCTTCATGGCCGCCCTCCTAGAACTGGAAATAGATAAAGCTGGCCTGGTTGAAGCCGGGGCCCCATTTGCCGAAAACCAGCAGGGCCAGAATGGCGGCGGCGATCAGTACGATCCTGGCCCACCAGTCCTGCCCCAGCAGCACCCGGTGGAGCGCCAGGCCCCGGCGCTTGCACAGGTCCGCCAAAAACAGCAGGCCCATGCCCAGCAGCATCAGGGTGAAATTTTTCCGGTCCAGCCCGCAGCCATACAATGAACCATCGAAGAGCACCCAGGGATTCGCCGCCGTGAAGATCGAGCGGATGACGCTGACCGCCTGGGTGAAATCGGCAGCCCGGAAGAAAATCCAGGAAAAGTCGATGAGCAGAAAGGTCACGACCCCCTGGGCGATTTTGTGACACGCTTTCTCCCGGTGGAGCCCCAGGCGAATGCAGGCCTTGTCCCGGGCCGGGGCAAGAGCCTCGCCCAAGACCTGATAGAGGCCGTTCAGGCCGCCCCAGATGACGAAGGTGGCATCCGCTCCGTGCCACAGGCCGCTGACCAGGAAGACGATCATCTTATTGATGTACTTGCGCAGCTTACCCTTTCGGCTGCCGCCCAAGGGAATATAGAGGTAGTCCTTGAACCAGGAGGTCAGGGAGATATGCCACCGCCGCCAGAACTGAGAAACCGAGGTGGAGAGGTACGGCGCATCGAAATTCTCCATAAGCTCGATGCCCAGAATTTTGGCCGCGCCCACAGCAATGGTGGAATAGCCGCCGAAGTCGCAGTAGATCTGCACGGCAAAGAGCACCGTAGCCGCGATGAGATACCAGCCGGGGAAGGCCGCGATATCCCCATAGACCGTATCCACAAAGATGGCGATCCGGTCCGCCAGGACGATTTTCAGGAAATAGCCCCAGAGCATCAGCACAAAGCCCTCTCTGGCCCGGTCAAAATCGAAGCTTTTGGGGGTATCCAACTGCTGCAAAAGGTTCTTGCTCCGCTCAATGGGCCCCGCCACCAGTTGGGGGAAGAAGGAGACAAAAAGGGCATAGCGCAGGAAGTTCTTCTCCGCGCCGATTTCCCCCCGGTACACGTCCACGGTATAGCTCAGAGCCTGGAACGTAAAGAAGGAAATGCCAACGGGCAGCAGGATGTCGAATTTCGGAACATTCAGGGTCAGCCCCACCAGAGAGGCCGCAGCCCCCAGAGTATCCAGGAAGAAATTGACATACTTGAAATAGAACAGAATGCCCAGATTCAGCAGGAAGGACACCGCCACCACCCATTTTTTCAGGGCGGTCTTTTTTGTTTCGGGCCGGTCACTGTCCTTGACCCGCTCCAGCAGCAGGCCGCTGAGGTAGGTGATCAGGGTAGAGGTGAACAGCAGCACCACATATTTGGCGTTCCAGCCCATGTAAAACACGTAGCTGGCAACCAGCAGCCAGAGATTGCGCACCCTTTTGGGCAGTACAAAATACAGCAGCACCACTGCCGGGAAGAAAATCAGGAATTTCAGGGAGTTGAAGAGCATTTACGCCTCCCGCTCCCAGGGGAAGCCCGAAAACACCGGCTTGCCTGTATAAGTATTGGCCTTCGCCTCTCCCCGCAGCACGGCGAGAACCGCATCGGCCATAGCCTCCTGCTCGCATTCGCCGGGATAGACCGATACGGGAGCAATCCAGCCGCAGCGCTGCTCCACGCCCCGGAGGATATCGTCATAGCGCATGAGCCCGCCGGTCAGGAGAATGCCGTCCACCTTGCCCTCCAGCACGGCGGCCATGCCGCCGATGGACTTGCACAGCTGATAGATCACGGTATTCCAGATGGTGGTGGCCTTGGGGTCTCCGGCCTCTACCAGAGCGTGGACCTTGGAAGCATCCGAGGTGCCGAAGTGGCTGACGAAGCCGCCGGAGCGGGACAGCATGGCCCGCATTTCAGCGGTGGTATGCCCCTCGTCCAGGTATTGCAGCACCTCCATAACGGGGATGGAGCCCAGGCGGGTGGGAGTGAAGGGACCGTCGCCGCCGGCGCCCTCGGTGCTGTCGATCATTCTGCCGTGGCTGTGGGCGGTGACGGTAATGCCGCCGTCCACATGGCAGACGATGAGATTCAGGTCCTCATACCCCTTGCCCAACTTCTTTGCGTGGATGGCCGCAATGCCCTTCTGATTGAGCACATGGGTCTGGGCCCGGCGGTACAGCCCCGCAATACCCGTGGGCCGGGCATAGTCGCAGAGCTCGTCCACATTGGTGGGGTTTACGGTGTACATTTTGCCGCCGTAGGTCCGGCACAGGTCATAGGCCAGCATCACGCCCAGCTTTGCCGGATGGTCGCTGCCGCCACAGTCCGCCGCGGTGTCCTCCACCAGTTTTTCATCGATGGTCATGACCCCCGCCTGCTGGGAATAGGCGCAGCCGCCCCGGCCCACGAAGACATCGATCTGCTTGGGGTCAATGCCGTGCTCCTTCAAAAAGTCCAGCAGTACCTGGCGGCGCATAGGCAGCTGGTCATTGGTGGTGGGGTATTTCAGCAGCTCCGGGGCATCATGAAAGATGCTCTCGGTGAACACATTTTTCTCGTTTTCAAAATAGCTTACCTTGGTGGAGGTAGAGCCGGGGTTAATGACCAGAAGCTTATAGGCCATGATTTTTCTCCTTTGTTACGCCTAAAAAAATGTCATTGCGCGGCGGGCGCGCCGGTACGCAATGACATTTTTGTGGTTTTTTTAGAACTTTACGGGCTTGATGTGCCAGATCTCGTCTGCGTACTGGCGGATGGTACGGTCAGAGGAGAACTTGGAGCCGGAGGCCACGTTCTCCAGGCACTTGCGGCCAAAGGCCAGCCGGTCGGCATAGTCGCGGTTCACCCGCAGCTTGGCATCCATATAGGAGGCGTAGTCCAGCAGGACGAAATAGTTGTCCGCCTTGTGCCAGGAAGCGCCATCCAGCAATGCGTGGTGCAGCTCTTTCTGGGCATCGTCCGTGGGCACGGTGCCGTCAACCAATGTGTCGATGGCGCGGTGCAGGTGGCTGTCGGTGTCGTAAATGCTCCGGGCACAGTAGCTGTCCTTGGCATTGTTGATCTCCTGGACGGTATGGCCGAAGATATACTCGTTGTCCATACCGGCCTCCTGGGCAATCTCCACATTGGCCCCGTCCAGGGTGCCCAGGGTGACGGCACCGTTGAGCATCAGCTTCATGTTGCCGGTGCCGGAAGCCTCGGTGCCCGCAGGAGAGATCTGCTCGGAGATATCGGCAGCGGGAATGATATGCTCGGCATAGGAGCAATTGTAGTTCTGAACAAAGACCACCTTCAGCTTGTCGGACACAGCGGGGTCGTTGTTGATCAGCTTGGCGATCCGGTTGATATAGCGGATAATGGCCTTGGCCCGGGCATAGCCGGGGGCAGACTTGGCGCCGAAGATATACACGGTGGGCCGGAAGTCGGTCAGCTCGCCGTTTTTCAGGCGGAAATAGATATCCACAATGGACAGGGCATTCATCAGCTGACGCTTGTACTCATGGAGCCGCTTTATCTGAACGTCAAAGATGAAGTCCGGGTTCAGCTGCACGCCTTCCTTCTCGGCGATGACCTTGCACAGCTGCTCCTTCTTCTGGCGCTTGATGGCGTTGAACTGGCGGACCATGTCCTCATCGATCATGGGCTTCAGCTCGGAGAGCTTATCCAGGTCCTTCAGGAAGTCACCGCCGATGCGGTATTTCAGCATCTGGGTCAGCTCGGGGTTGCACAGGCCCATCCAGCGCCGGGGGGTGACGCCGTTGGTCTTGTTCTGGAAGCGATCGGGGTAGACCTGATACCAGTCGTGGAACAGGTCGTCCTTCAGAATCTGGCTGTGGATCTCGGCCACGCCGTTGACATAACTGCTGACGTAGACAGACAGGTTTGCCATATGGGCGGTGTTGTCCTTGATGATAAACAGGCCCGGATGCTCCCGCTGGAGCTTTTCGTCAATGCGGCGGATGATGTCCACGATCTCGGGGACAACGGAGCCCAGCAGATCCAGGGGCCACTTTTCCAGAGCCTCGGACATGACGGTGTGGTTGGTGTAGGAGAAGGTGCGCTGGGCGATGGAGAAGCTCTGGTCGAAGTCCATGCCCTCATCCATCAGCAGACGGATGAGCTCGGGGATGGACATGGCGGGATGGGTATCGTTCAGCTGCACGGCATAGTAGTCGGCGAAGCGGCTCAGGTCATTGCCGTGGGCAGTCTTGAAGGTCCGCAGCATATCCTGCAGAGAGGCAGAGGACAGCACATACTGCTGCTTGATGCGCAGACGCTTGCCCTCCCAGGTGGAGTCATTGGGGTAGAGAACACGGGTAATATCCTCGGCCTTGTTCTTCTGGTCCAAAGCCCGCAGGTAATCCTGGTCGTTGAAAGCACTGAAATCCAGTTCTTCCTCGGCCTCGCACTGCCACAGGCGCAGGGTGTTGATATTGTGGGTGCCATAGCCGATGACGGGCACATCATAGGGCACAGCCAGGACGGTGTGATCCGGGAACTTGACCTTCACGGTGTGGTTGTACCGGCGGTAGGACCAGGGGTCGCCGAACTTGGTCCAGTCGTCCGCGTTCTCCTTCTGGCTGCCCTGGTCATCGAAGCTCTGCTTGAACAGGCCGAACTTATACCGCAGGCCGTAGCCGGACAGGGGGATGTCGCAGGAGGCAGCGCTGTCCAGGAAGCAGGCAGCCAGTCTACCCAGGCCGCCGTTGCCCAGAGCGGCGTCCTCAATCTCTTCCAGCACGGCCAGGTCCACGCCCTGGGCGGCAAAGAGCTGCTTCATCTCGTCCAGAATGCCCAGATTGTACAAATTGGAATAGACCAGACGGCCGATCAGGTACTCGGCAGAAAAATAATAGGCCTTCCGCTGCTGCAGCCGGGCTTTTTTGCTGCTGCTCCAGTTGTCGGAAATGGCCATCATAACGGCCTCGCCCAGTGCCTCGTGGAGCTCCTGAGGGGTAGCCTCCTGGAGGGTGACATCGTAGGTGTATTTCAGCTGGGCTTCGGTCCATTTGAGAATATTTGTGCAGTTATAACTCATTTTCATGCTCCAATCCAAAGGCGGCGGCTGCCGCCCAAAGTAAAGATGATCTCTGCGCAGTGGAAACAAACTGCGCAGCCGCTATATAGAGTAACCTTCCCGAATTCTTTTGTCAAGCAATTTCTGGAAAAGCGTTTTCTTTTTCGTGGAAAGTGCTACTTTTTCAAACAAAATTTATACACATTGACGGGGATATTTTCATCCCCGCCGGTCCAGCTCCCGCAGAAGCAGCGGGGTCATAAGGGGCCTTTCCATCAGGTTCACAAAGCGCTGACACTTGACGAGAAAGGCATAGTAGATGTTCTTCCCGCAGCCAAGCAGGGTTTCCACATTGCCCATGCCCTTGGAGAGGATCACATCCGCCTGCTCCATGGCCTGCCTGGCCTCATCGCTCAGCTGTTCCAGGACGGTGCCCGCCACCAGATTGCCATTGTCGATCACGGGAAAGGGCAGGCCCACCGCTGCGGCATCGGCCCGGGTGGCATCGTTGGCGGCGTTGCCGCCCCGGACGCAGAAGGTAATTTCCAAATGGGAGAATTTTCTTTGCAGCTGTTCCGCGAAAATCCGGTCGAAGCCGATCTCTCCGGCGTTGTCCGTCAGATACAATAGCTTTCTGCCCTTTTCCAGGTCGGCGCAGAGCTTTTCATAGGTGCCTTGGTCCACCTGGATGTCCCGGGCCTTTTCCAGCATCCCGGAAAGGGTATCGAAGCTGACCTTATCCCCCAGAGCGGAAAAATCCAGATAATTGCCCAGGATTGCAAATTGCAGCCCTGCGTATACGCTGTCCGGGGCCTGCTCCGTCTCCCGGCGCACGTAGTCCATATTAGCCAGGGCGAAGGCATTGGATGCCTCCTTTTCCGCTCTGTAGCGGTCCAGGTCCAGGCCATACATTTCGTGGAGCAGTTCATTGGTGGCAGGGCCTACGCAGGGCGACGGGGCCGTCACCGGCAGCGCCAGGGCCAGAGCCATCCAGCGGCGCAGAAACTCCGTTGCCTTTTCCTCACTGCCCAGGCTTCTGGCCAGAGCCGCATTCCGGCGGAGCTGGCACTCTATACAATAGGTATCAATGGAGATGCTCAAAGCCTTCCCTCCTGCTCCAGGGTCAATAGCTCTTCAAAGGAAGAGATCCTTGCGTCGTATTTTTCCGGGGTACCGAAGCCGTAGTCCGCCCAGACGAAGGGCAGTCCGGCGGCATAGGTGGCCTCCATATCCCCCTGGGTATCGCCTACGTAGACGGCAGAGGAAATGCCGTATTTCTCCAAAAGAATGCGGATGGTGGTTCCCTTGTCCGTGTCGGTGTCGCCGAAGCACAGGTGGCCGGAGATGCAGCCCTCCAGGCCCATCTTCTGAATACACAGCTCCGGATAGCCCTGCTGGCTGTTGCTGACGATGAAGAGCCGGTGACGTTTTGCCAGGGCCTCCATAGTCTCCCGAACCTTGGGGTAGCCAATGCGGCAGGGGTTTTCGTGGAGATACCGGTTCTCCGTAGCCATGCACCGCTCCATAAGGGCGTACCGGGGCTCCGGGGCAATATCCGGGAACAGGGCGTCGGCAATCTCCGTCATGACCTTGCCGAACAGAGGCCGCAGGGCCTCCGCCGTGACGCAGCGGTCTGCCGCCCCTTCGCTGCGCAGCTGAATATTATACCCCTCCGCAACCAGTGCCCGGGAATCCCAGAGGGTGCCGTCAATGTCAAAAATAATGCTTTCCAAGGTTGTTCTCCTTTTGCATATTAAGGCTCCCCTGAAAGGGGAGCTGGCTCGGCGTTAGCCGAGACTGAGGGGTTCTACCGCCGAACCCCTCCGGCCCTAACGGGCCACCTCCCCTTTCAGGGGAGGCTTTTTACTGAGGAAGCCTTAGTCCTCTCTCAAATGTCTTCTCACCCGGCTGATGATCATATCCAGGGCCACCACGTTCTTGCCGCCCTCGGGGACCACCAGGTGGGCATATTTCTTGCTGGGCTCCACATAGCGCTCGTGCATGGGCTTGACGGTCTGCTGGTACTGGGTGAGCACGCTCTCCAGGGAGCGGCCCCGCTTCTCCACATCCCGCTTGATCCGGCGGCACAGACGGATGTCTGCATCGGAATCCACGAAGATGCGGATGTCCATCAGGTCCCGGAGCTCCTGGTTCTCAAAAATCAGATTGCCCTCCACAATGATGACCTTCCGTGGCTCCAGATGAATCGTCTCCTCGCTGCGGTTGTGCACGGAGAAATCATACACCGGGCACTCCACCGCGTGGCCGTGGCGCAGCTGGTCCAGGTGATAGACCATAAGGCTGGTATCGAAGGCATCGGGCTCGTCATAGTTCAGGCGGCTCCGCTCCTCCATGGTCAGCTCGTCATGGCGCTTGTAATAATTGTCGTGGCTCAGCACCGTGACCTCATCCTCGCAGTCCGCGATGAGGTTTTTCATCAGGGTCGTCTTTCCGCTGGCGCTGCCGCCTGCAATGCCGATGACCAGAATATTGTCATTTCCCATGGTTTTCTTCCTCCGTTCGACTTTTCCCCTCCAAAAGCCGCCAGGAAAGCCCCAGGATTTCCGGCGAGTTTCGGCTGTTCTCTATAATAACCTCTCCGGGACCGTCCCGCAGCAGCCCTGCTTCCTCCAGCCGCCGCCGGGTCTCCCGGGCGGTGCCGTCGCCGCCGTCCAGGATATCCACCTGGCCGCCCAAAATGCGGGAGATGGTGTGGGAAGCGAAGGGGTAGTGGGTGCAGCCCAAAACCAGGGCGTCCAGCCGCCCCCGGTAGGGGGTGAAGAGCTTTTGCAGCATATCGATGGTCCGGCGGGTATCCACCATCCCGGCCTCCACGATTTCCACAAGCCTGGGGGCCGGGATCTTATAGATGTCGCAGGTGACGTCATAGCGGTGGAGCAGCCGGGCGAATTTCTCCTCGGAAAGGGTCATGGGCGTTGCCATAACGCCGATCCCGCCGCCGGGGTAGCGGTCCGCCGCCAGCTTTAATGCAGGCTCGATGCCCACAATGATCATATCCGGGTACTTCTCCCGCAGATCCTTTACGGCGGCAGAGGTAGCCGTATTGCAGGCGATGACCAGGGCCTTGAGCCCCCGGGCCATGAGCTTTTCCGCCACGGCAAAGCTCAAATCCCGGACCTCCGCCTTGGTGCGGATGCCGTAGGGAGCGTTGGCGGAGTCGCCGTAATATAGAAATCTTTCATTGGGCATGACCCGCCGCAGATGCCGCAGCACGCTGATGCCGCCTACACCGGAATCGAAGACCCCAATATAATCCTCTTTGGTATTCAACTGCAACACCAGCTTTGTCTGTAGATTTTCTTTTTCATAGGGGATATCTGTTGAACATGATTATAGCAAAAAGCAGACCGGAATGCAAGCCGGGAACGCGCTTCCTCCCCTTCCCGCAGACATACAGCAAGGGGCACCCGACAACGGCGGATGCCCCCTGTATTCTTATGCTTCCAGAGCCTTTGCACCCTGGAATTCTACGTGCAATGGGAGGATCTCCCAGTTGTGCTCGGTGATCTTTGGCAGCTTCTCCGACAGGATTCCGGAGAGGGCGGGGTTGCGGGTCATGACCAGCAGCGTGGGGCCTGCGCCGGAGAGGCAGAAGGCTGCGCCGGTGGTGCGGACCAGAGCCTCGATTTTTTCATAGTCCGGGATCAGCTTCTTCCGGTAGTTCTGGTGGAGCCTGTCCTGCATGGCGTTGCGCAGCAGCTTTTCATCCCCCAGCTCCAGGGCCTTCAGGACCATGGCGCCGTGGGAGATATTGTAGATGGCATCCGCCCGGGACACCTGCTCCGGCAGCACGGAACGGGCCAGAGTGGTGGGCAGGTTGAAGTCCGGCACCAGTGCCAGAAATTCCCAGCCCGGGTGCAGGGGAAAGCTGACGGTAACGGGCAGACCGCTGTCCACCATAGAGGCGGTCAGGCCGCCATAAAAGGCCGGGGCCAGGTTATCCGGGTGGCCCTCCATGGCGTTGGTGATGTTCAGCAGGCCCTGGGTGCTGAGCTTGCTGCCCCGCAGCACGTTGGCCCCCATGGCACCGGCCACCAGCAGGGCTGCGGAGGAGCCCAGGCCCCGGCAGATGGGGATGTGGGCGTTGATATGGATTTTTACGCCCCGGACCTCCTCGCTGAGGGAGGCCAGCACGGCGCAGTAAGAGGTGTAGGCCAGATTGTCCGGCCCGGTGAAGGCTTCGTCGCAGCCGGTGATCTCCAGCCCGGCATCCGTCTCCTCAAAGGTCACGTCCGTATACAGGCTCAGGGCGCACCCGAAGGCATCAAACCCCGGCCCCAGGTTGGCGGTGGTCGCCGGCACCCGGATGGTTACTTGGTTTTTCATTTTTCTGTCTCCTTTTACAGGTGTATGAATCGAAAAAAAGTTGACAGTTGACAGTGTACAGTTGACAGTTATGGTGTCCCTTCGGGACAAATAAAAATATTTTGTTCATTTCTGAAGGAAATTCCTTAACTGTCAACTGCCAATTGTCAACTGTCAACTGATAAGCGTCCCCGATTTATCTTCCCAATACAAACTCCAGCATCTTCTCTTTCGGAATGACCCCCGTATGCCGTTCGGGCTTGGTGCGCAGGGCGGCCAGAGCGGGTGGGATGGGAATGCCGGTCAGCGCCTGCATCCGCTCCATGCGGTCATACTCGCTGCCGGAGGTGTCCGCGCCGATGGCGGTGAGGACGGCGGTGGAGAACTTGTAGGGAGAGGCGGTGGAGAGCACCACTGTGGGGGCATCGCCTCTGTGGGTTTCCGCTGCGGCCCAGCCGCAGGCGGTGTGGGGGTCCATCAGGTAGCCCCGTTCCCGGTAGACCCGGCCGATGACGGCTTCCGCCTGGGCGTCATCGCAGTACCCGGCGGCAAATTCCGCCTGGATGGCCGTGAGAAGCGCGTCCGGCACCCGGTAGAAGCCCTGCTCGCTCAGGTCCTTCATGAGCCCGGCCACCAAGGCGGTGTCGCCGGAGAGCAGATACAGGAGCCTTTCCAGATTGGAGGACACCAGAATGTCCATGGAGGGAGACGTGGTTTTCAGCAGCGGCCGACGGCGGTCATAGACACCGGTGGTGAGGAAATCCGTCAGCACGTTGTTGGCGTTGGAGGCGCAGATCAGTCTGCCCACGGGAAGGCCCAGCTTCTTGGCCAGGTATCCCGCCAGAATGTCGCCGAAGTTGCCGGTGGGCACGGAGAAATCCACCTTGTCCCCCAGGGAGATGACCTTCCTGCTCAGCAAGTCCGCATAGGATTTGAAATAGTACATGATCTGAGGGGCCAGGCGGCCGATATTGATGGAGTTGGCAGAGGACAGCAGGAAGGGAAGCGCCTTCCCCTGGCAGGCGGCGAAGATGTTCTTCACCCCGGTCTGGGCATCGTCGAAGTTGCCCTCCACGGCGCAGACGTGGACGTTTTCCCCCTCCTGGGTCACCATCTGGGCCCGCTGAACCTGGGAAACGCCGCCGAAGGGATAGAACACGCAGATACTGACCCCGGGCACATCCTGAAAGCCCACCAGGGCGGCCTTTCCGGTGTCGCCGGAGGTGGCGGTGAGAATACGGATTTCCTGGGCGATGCCCTTTTCCTGCTTCGCGGCGGTGAGCAGCTGGGGCAGCATACTCAGCGCCACATCCTTAAAGGCAGAGGTGGGACCCCGGAAGAGCTCCAGCACCTGAAAATCTCCAACGGGAACCGTAGGTGTCAGATCCTCGGTCTCGAATTTGCCGGTGTAGGCCCGCTTTACGAGAGCCTCCATATTGGGGATATCCGGCAGCAGGGCCGAGAGAATGGCGGCAGACATCTGCTGGGCGGAAAGGGTCAGGCAGTGCTGCCAATCAAATGCCGGAATGGCCCGCGGCATATACAGTCCGCCGTCCGGTGCCAAACCGGACAGCACAGCCTGGGCGCTGTCGACAGCCGGGGATTGCCCCCGGGTGGAAATATAATCCATAAGGTTCCCTCCTACAGGTTGAATTGCACAAAAAGCCCCGAAAGTGAATAGATGCAATTGCGGTTTGTTTCAATTGCATTTTTTGTAGGTATATGATATACTGACGTTTAGAAAAAAGCAAGTGTTTTTCCCACACAAACAAATGAAGAAAAAGAAATCACAATTTGTGAAAAGAGTTCCCCCAACAAGAGGAGAGAGAAAGAGATGCAGATAGGACTTTTGGGCTTCGGCACCGTGGGCCGGGGCGTATATGAGATCATCGCAGGGCGGGAGGACATGACCGTTGCCCGGGTGCTGTGCCGCCGGGATTTGAAGCTGCCGGACGCTGTTGTAACCCATAACTTTGAAGATATTCTGAATGACCCCCATATTGATACGGTGGTGGAGGCCATCGGCGGGCTCCATCCTGCCTATGAGTATGTCCGCAGCGCCATTCTGGCGGGCAAGAACGTGGCCACCGCCAACAAGGCTCTCATCGCCACCTGCTTTGACGAGCTGATTCCCCTGGCCCGGGAGAGGGGCGTCTTCCTGCGCTGCACCGCCTCTGTGGGCGGCGGCATCGGCTGGCTTTCCGAGCTGGAGCGGGCCCGGCGCATTGAGACCGTTCACCATGTGGGCGGCATTATGAACGGCACCTGCAATTACATTCTGGACTCCATGACCCGCTTGGGGCTGGGCTACAGCGAGGCCCTGAAGCAGGCCCAGGCCCTGGGCTATGCCGAGGCGGACCCCACCACGGATGTGGAGGGCATCGACACCTGGCATAAGCTCATTGTCTCCGCCAACATCGGCTTCGGCGTCAGCCTGGACATCTCCGGCATTCCCGCCGCAGGCATTTCCCGGATCGGGGCCGAGGATGTGGCCAATTTCAGCGCCAACGGCCTGGTGTGCAAGCTGGTATCCACGGCGGACTGCCAGAGCGGCAATTATTCCGCCTATGTCCAGCCCACCCTGTATCCTCTGGGCCAGCCGGAGGCCGCCGTGCCTGCCAATTATAACCTGATCACCCTGGAGGGGGATGTGTCCGGCCGACAGAGCTTCTTCGGCCAGGGCGCAGGCCGCTACCCCACCGCATACAATGTGGTGCAGGACTGCGTGGACTTCTCCCAGGGCAAGGGCTTCTACACCACCCCCGGGCGGAAGGTGACGGTGGACAACAGCGTGAAGCTGCGCTATTATGTCCGCACGGACCGGGAGGACCCCTGGTTGAAGGAAAACACGGAAAAGCACTGGGCCGGTGCCGTGGTGACCAGACCCGTAGAGGTCAGCGTCATGCACCAGTGGCTGAAGGCTCACCCGGATGCCTTTATGGCGGCGTTTGCTTGAAAGAAGGGAACAAATATGAAAGTAGTGAAATTCGGCGGCTCCTCCATGGCGGACGCCGGACAGTACCGGAAAATCCGGGATATTCTCCTGGCGGACCCCGAGCGGAAGGTCGTGGTGGTCTCCGCCGCCGGAAAGCGGAACAAGCAGGACCACAAGATCACGGACCTGCTGTACCTGTGCTATGCCCACACCCAGTACGGCGTGGACTGCTCCGGTGTTTTTGAAATGATCACCTCCCGCTATCGGGAGATTGCCAGAGACTTGAACCTCTCCATCGATTTGGAGCCGGAGTTTGCGGACCTGAAGGCCAAGCTGGACAATAAGACCGTAACCCAGGACGAGCTGGCCAGCCGGGGCGAATACTTCTCCGCCCGGCTTATGGCGGACTATCTGGGCTTCAAATTCGTGGACGCGGCAGACTGGGTCAAGTTCCGCTTCGACGGCACCGTGGACCAGGAGTCCAGCTACGAGGCTCTGCGCAATCAGGTGGACGGCATTGGTGTGGTGATCCCCGGCTTCTACGGTCAGCTGCCCGATGGCAAGATCAAGACCTTTACGAGAGGCGGCAGCGATATCACCGGTGCCCTGGCCGCTGCGGCCCTGGATGCCGACGTCTATGAAAACTGGACCGACGTCTCCGGTATCCTGATGGCGGACCCCCGGATCGTAGACAATCCCCAGACCATCCCCGAGGTCACCTACGACGAGCTCCGGGAGCTGAGCTATTCCGGGGCCCAGGTGCTCCACGAGGGCACCATCTTCCCCGTGCGGGAGAAGAACATCCCTTTGAACATCCGCAATACCAACGCCCCGGAGGATCCCGGCACCATGATCCAGGAGCGCTTTGAGGGCAATTCCGATCCCCACCGGTTCATCACCGGCATTACCGGCAAGAAGGACTTCACCATCATCGCCCTGACCAAGCGGGGCATGAGCAACCAGGTTGGCGTGCTGCGGAAAGTTCTCACCGTCCTGGAGCGCCACGACATCTCCGTGGACTATGTGCCCAACGGCATTGACAATGTATCCGTGGTGGTGCCCACCGAGGCCATCGCCTCCAGCCTGTACACCATCCTGGGGGAGATCCAGAAGGAAGTGGAGCCGGACAGCCTGACGGTCCACGATCAGATCGCCGTGGTGGCGGCAGTGGGCCGGAAAATGGCCTTCCGCCCCGGTGTTTCCGGCCAGATCTTTGCCGCCCTGGGCCAGGCAGGCATCAATATCCGCATGATCAACCAGGGCCCTGACGAGCTGAACATCATCTTCGGCGTAGACAACCGGGACTTCTCCGAGGCCATCCGGGTGCTGTATAACAGCTTTGTAAAGTAAATCCTGAAAATCCGGGGGATTGTGCCCGAAGGAAATACCCATGGGGTGCCACACCAGTCTGCGGACTGCTCCGCGCTAAGAGCCGCCTGGGGCGGTTGCGCTATGCACACGCCTGCGGGCATAGTGGTTCGCAATGACATTTTTGGGAACGGCCCCCATGAAAAATGGGAAAGTTTACCTTTTAAAGGAGGAAAAACCATATGAAGCAGTACACCGTTGCCGTCCTGGGCGCTACCGGCGCTGTGGGGCAGGAAATGATCAAGATTTTGCAGGAGCGCAATTTCCCCGTTGGAAAGCTGAAGCCCCTGGCCAGTGCCAGAAGCGCAGGCAAGACTCTGAAATTCAGGGGCGAGGACGTGGTGATCGAGGAGGCCCGGGACGAGGCCTTCCAGGGCGTGGACATTGTGCTGGGCGCTGCGGAAAATGACATCGCCAAGAAGTTCGCCCCCGCCATTGTGAAGGCCGGTGCGGTCTTTGTGGACAATTCCTCCGCCTTCCGTCTGGACCCCAATGTGCCCCTGATCGTCCCGGAAATCAACCCCGAGGATGCGAAGAACCACCACGGTATTATCTCCAATCCCAACTGCTCCACCGTCATCACCGTTACGGCGGTGAACGCTCTGAATGCCCTGTCCCCCATCCGCACCATGACCGCCTCTACCTATCAGGCGGTGTCCGGCGCCGGTGCCGGCGGCCCCATTGAGCTGATGAACGAGGTGGAGGCCCTGAGCAAGGGGGAGACCTACGAGCCCAAGGTGTTCTCCCACCAGATTGCCTTCAACCTGATCCCCCAGATCGGCGGCGAGCAGTTCGAGGGCTACACCAGCGAAGAGATGAAGATGCAGAACGAGGGCCGGAAGATCATGCACCTGCCGGACCTGCGGGTCAGCTGCACCTGTGTCCGGGTTCCTGTGGTCCGCAGCCACTCCATCTCCGTGAGCCTGCATTTCGACAAACACATTTCCGTACAGGAGGCCCGGGAGGCCATTGCCAAGGCCCCCGGCTGCCGTCTGGTGGATGACCTGGCCAATAAGCAGTACCCCATGCCTCTGGATACCAGCAACCAGGACATCGTCTTCGTGGGCCGCATTCGTCCGGACCTGACCGATGACAACGGCCTGTGCCTGTGGTGCTGCGGTGACCAGGTCCGCAAGGGCGCTGCCACCAACGCCATCCAGATCGCAGAGCTGCTGGTGAAGGAATAACCGTTTTCCAATTGTATAAAGGAAATGCACCTCGGGCAGAATTTCTGCCGGAGGTGCATTTTTATGAAATTGCGGGAAATTATGACCGGCCAGGTGGTCCGCATCCGGCCGGAGGAGCCGGTGGGGGTCGCGGCCCGAATGCTGGCCCAGTACAATATCGGCGCCCTGCCGGTGTGCGGCTACGACGGGAGCCTGAAAGGTCTGGTGACAGACCGGGACATTGTGACCCGCTGCCTGGCAGCGGGGCGGGACCCGGCGAAAACCCAGGTGAGCCAGGTCATGACCGCCCGGGTGGTGACGGCAAGGCCGGATATGGAGGTCAGTCTGGCCTCCCACCTCATGGGCCGGGAGCAGGTCCGGCGGCTGCCCATTGTGGAAAACGGCAGGCTCTGCGGCATGGTGAGCCTGGGGGACCTGGCAGGGCGGGAGGAAACCGTCATTGATGCCTCCGATGCCCTGTCGGACATCAGCGGCAACCTTTCCAGCCGTTAAAAAAACAGCTGTACAAGAAGCATATAGGCAACGGTGCCCACGCCGATGCTCAGCAAGGTGTTCCGCTTCCAGGCGTGGAGTCCGGCCACCAGTGCGGTGCAGAGCAGCTCCGGAACAAAGCTGCCGGGGGCGGAGAAATCCAGCCCCTTCAGACAGCAGACCACCAGCATGGCCATGACGGCATAGGGGAGCACCCTGCCCAGATAGGAGATCACAGCGGGGGTCTCCCCTTTTTCGCCGAAAATCAGAAAGGGCAGAAACCGGGTGCGCATGGTCACGGCCACAAACTGCATGGATCCCGCATGGATGAGCACGCTCATAGCCATAGCCCACCGGATGCTCAAGCCATTTTGCAGGGCCAGAATGCCAAAGCCCAGAAATACATACCCGGTCATCACCGGGACCGTGTCCCGAAAAGCGGTGCGGAAAAGCCTGGAATCCATGAAAAAAACTCGAATCGGAAAGAACAGTGGAATGCTGTACATTATAAGGATACAGAGAGGAAATGTCAATTGCCGCAGCAAAAAGCTTCCGTGAGGAAAGCGAATGAAAAATTCAAAAATAGTTCATACCCCAACCCCTTGACATTTCTGGCACTCTGGTGTATAGTTTGCTTAGCACTCAAGGAGAACGAGTGCTAAGGAGGAAATGTCATGGAGCTGACCGAGCGGAAAAAGAAGGTGCTGCGCAGTGTGGTGGACCTTTATATCCGGACTGCGGAGCCTGTGGGCTCCAAGGCGATCACGGAGCTGCCGGACATGAATTTCTCCTCTGCCACGATCCGGAACGAAATGGCGGACTTGACGGCCATGGGTTATCTGGAGCAGCCCCATACCAGCGCCGGACGGATACCGTCCCCGGCGGGTTACCGGCTGTATGTGGATGAGCTGATGCAGGATTACCGCCTCAGCGTGGATGAAACAAAATCCATTAACAATGCCATCGAGGAAAAGGTCCAGCGCGTGGATAAGCTGGTGGAAAAAGTGGCAAAGCTGGTTTCCCAGGCCACCGATCTTCCCGCCATCTCCGCTGCCTCCCGGTGCGACAGTGCAACGGTTTCCCGGTTTGACCTGATCCAGGCCGGACAGGGCAGCTTCATCCTGGTGGTAATGCTCAGTGACGACCAGGTGTTCAACAAGCTGATCAAGCTCCCTGTGTCCGTTGATGAGACGGACCTGAAGCTTCTGGCGGCTCTGCTGAATACCGCCATGACGGAGCTTCCCCCGGAGGGCTTTACCCCGGCACTGCTGGACAAAGTCATGCGGTCCGCCGGAAGGGCCTCCAGCCTGGTGCCGGTGATCGTGGACTTCACCACGGATGTGCTTCGCCACCGAGGCAGCACCAATGTGGCCGTTGCCGGTCAGGCAAGACTTCTGGGCTTCCCGGAGTACCGGGATGTGGATAAGGCTCAGAAGGTGCTGGAATCCATTGATGAAGACACCTTAAGCAACCTGCCCGCCATTATGCAGAGCGAAAACGGGACCAAGGTCCTGGTTGGCCCTGAGAACGTGGCCCAGGAGCTGAAGGACACCAGCGTGGTCATGACAAAATTCGACATTGGCGACGGGATGCAGGGCATGATCGGTGTGGTCGGCCCCACCCGTATGGATTACGCAAAGGTCACGGCCCGGCTGAGCTACTTCGCCGAGAGCCTGAGCAAGGCCTTTGCAAAACCCGAAACCAAGCAGCTGCCTCAGCCAAATGAGGAAGCTTCAGAATCTAAGGAGGTATAGAAGTGGCCAAGAAGGAAGAAAAGAAGCAGCCCGAGACCACAGAGGAATTGATCCCCGAGGAAACCGCAGAAGCACCTCAGGAGGAGCCCAAGGCGGCGGAAGCACCGGAAACCAATCCCTTTGAAGAAAAGTACAATGCAGAACACGACAGTCTGCTGCGGCTGGCTGCGGAATACGACAATTTCCGCAAGCGTACCGTCAAGGAGAAAGAAGCCTCCTACGGCAACGGCAAGGCAGATGCCATCGTGAAGCTGCTTCCCATATATGACAATCTGGAGCGGGCTCTGAACCAGCCCACCGAGGATGCCGCCTACAAGAAGGGCGTGGAGCTCACCATGAATGAGCTTGTGAAGATTTTCACAAGCCTGGGCGTGGAGATCTTCGGGGCCCCAGGCGACAGCTTCGATCCCAACCTCCACAATGCGGTGATGCATACGGAGGACGAAAGCCTTGGCGAGAATGTGATCGCCCAGGTCTTCCAGAAGGGCTTCAAGGTGGGCGACAAAATCGTCCGCTTCGCAATGGTTCAGGTTGCAAATTAAATTCGTATAAACTTTTTCGTTAGAATATAGGAGGAAAACATTATGTCTAAGATTATCGGTATTGACCTTGGTACTACCAATTCCTGTGTTGCTGTCCTGGAAGGCGGCGAGCCTGTTGTCATCGCCAATGCAGAGGGCAACCGTACTACCCCTTCCGTGGTAGCATTCTCCAAGACCGGCGAGCGTATGGTTGGTCAGGTTGCAAAGCGCCAGGCGGTCACCAACGCTGACCGCACCGTCTCTTCCATCAAGCGTCACATGGGCGAGGATTACCATGTGAATCTGAACGGCAAGAACTACACCCCCCAGGAGATCAGCGCTATGATCCTGCAGAAGCTGAAGGCGGATGCGGAAAGCTATCTGGGCCAGCCCGTCACCGAGGCTGTCATCACGGTTCCTGCTTACTTTAGCGATGCCCAGCGTCAGGCCACCAAGGATGCCGGCAAGATCGCCGGTCTGGACGTGAAGCGTATCATCAACGAGCCCACCGCAGCTGCTCTGGCCTATGGCCTGGATAAGGAATCCGAGCAGAAGATCATGGTCTACGACCTGGGCGGCGGCACCTTCGATGTGTCCATCCTGGACATCGGCGACGGCGTCATCGAGGTTCTGGCAACCGCCGGTGACACCCACCTGGGCGGCGATGACTTCGACCAGAGAATCATGGATTACCTGGTTGCCGAGTTCAAGAAGGCCGAGGGCATTGATCTGTCCGGCGATAAGGTTGCTATGCAGCGTCTGAAGGAAGCTGCCGAGAAGGCCAAGATCGAGCTGTCCGGCGTGACCTCCACCAACGTCAACCTGCCCTATATCACCGCCGACGCGACCGGCCCCAAGCACCTGGATGTGACGCTGAGCCGTGCAAAGTTCAATGAGCTGACTGCTGACCTGGTAGAGCGCACCATGAAGCCCGTCCGTCAGGCTATGTCCGATGCGGGCCTCAGCGCTTCCGATCTGCACAAGGTCCTGCTGGTTGGCGGTTCCACCCGTATCCCCGCCGTTCAGGAAGCCGTGAAGCAGATCACCGGCAAGGAAGGCTTCAAGGGCATCAACCCCGATGAGTGCGTGGCCGTTGGCGCTGCCATTCAGGGCGGCGTGCTCACCGGCGATGTGCAGGACATCCTGCTGCTGGACGTGACCCCTCTGTCCCTGGGCATTGAGACCATGGGCGGCGTGTTCACCCGTCTGATTGACCGGAACACCACCATTCCTACCCACAAGAGCCAGATCTTCTCCACCGCTGCTGACGGCCAGACCTCCGTTGAGGTCCATGTGCTCCAGGGCGAGCGGGAAATGGCTGCTTACAACAAGACCCTGGGCCGCTTCCAGCTCACCGGCATTGCTCCCGCACCCCGCGGCGTGCCTCAGATCGAGGTTACCTTTGATATCGATGCCAACGGCATTGTGAAGGTCTCCGCCAAGGACCTGGGCACCGGCAAGGAGCAGCAGATCTCCATCACCGCTTCCACCAACCTGAGCAAGGAAGACATCGACAAGGCTGTTCACGAGGCCGAGCAGTACGCCGCCGAGGACAAGGCCCGGAAGGACGAGGTGGATGCCCACAACGCCGCTGACCAGGTTGCCTACCAGACCGAGAAGACTCTGGGCGAGCTGGGCGACAAGATCGACGCTTCCGAGAAGAGCAAGATCCAGGCCGCTGTTGACCACCTGAAGGAAGTCAACAAGGGCACCGATGTGGAGGCCATCAAGGCCGCTACCGAGGAGGTCCAGAAGGCCTTCTATGCCGTGTCCGAGAAGCTGTACCAGCAGGCAGGCGCTCAGCAGGGCCAGCCTCAGGACGGCCAGACCGGCAATAAGCCCGGCGACGACGGCGTGGTTGACGCCGACTACGAGACCGTGGACTAAGAAAAACTTCACAAGGGGGCGGCAGAAAATACGCCGCCCCTTGTTTCGATACAGCAGGAGAGTTGACAGTTGACAGTTGACAGTTAAAAGTTGCTAGGAACCGGAATGTGAGAGGAAAATCTTCAATGCCGGTCAAAAAAGGAATCCGTTTCGGAATTTTTGTTTTCCGGTTGGATTTCCATAAATGTCAACTGTCAACTGTCAATTGTCAACTGGAATCGCTTGAGGTGAATGTGTTATGGCAGAAAATAAACGAGATTACTACGAGGTGCTGGGCGTGGATAAGAGCGCCAGCGCCGATGATATAAAGAAAGCATACAGAAAGCTGGCCATGAAATACCACCCTGACCGGAACCCCGGCGACAAAACTGCCGAGGAGAAGTTCAAGGAGGTAGGCGAGGCCTATGAAGTGCTGTCCGATGCGGACAAGCGCTCCCGCTACGATTCCTACGGCTTTGCCGGTGTGGATCCCAACTTCAACCCCAATGCCGGTGGTTTTGGCGGCGGCTTCGGCGGAGATTTTAGTGGCTTCGGCGGCTTCGGAGATATTTTCAGCGATTTCTTCGGCGGCGGCAGCACCCGGGGTGCTTCTCAGAATTCCCCTCGCCGGGGCGAGAACGTCATGTCCCGGCTGGAGCTGACCTTTGAGGAGGCCGCCTTCGGCACCGAAAAGGAGATCACGGCCCCCAGAATTGAGAATTGTCCTACCTGCAAGGGCACCGGCAGTGCAGACGGCCGGGTGGAAACCTGTTCCCGCTGCCATGGCACCGGTCAGGAGCGGGTCACCCAGAGCTTCATGGGTATGCAGATGCAGTCCACCACCACCTGCTCTCAGTGCGGCGGCCGTGGCAAGATTATCAAAAATCCCTGCTCCACCTGTAAGGGCAAGGGCAAGGTCCGCAAGAACAACAAGGTCAAGGTCAAGATCCCCGCAGGCGTGGATAACGGCCAGTCCGTCCGCGTTCGCGGCGAGGGCTGCGTAGGCGCTAACGGCGGCCCCAACGGCGATTTGCTGGTGGAGATCCGTGTGAAACCCCATGATACCTTCGTCCGGGACGGCAACGACATCCGCTGCGCCGTGCCCATCAGCTTCACCCAGGCAGCCCTGGGCGCGGAGATCCAGGTGCCCACTCTGGAGGGCAACGTGCCCTATACCATCCCCGAAGGCACCCAGACCGGCAAAGAATTCGTCATCCGGGATAAGGGTATCCCCGAAATCGGCAATTCCCGCCGCAGAGGCGATCTCCGCTTCACCGTGGTGGTAGAAACCCCCACCAAGCTCACCCGGGAGCAGAAGGAGCTGCTGCGCAAGCTGGATGGTTCCCTGGAAAAGAACAATTCCCCCAAGGGCAGAAGCTTCTTCGACAAGCTGTTTTGACGGATCATTGCAGAATGAAAACCACCCGCGAACCGATAAAAACCGGCTCGCGGGTGGTTTTTTGCATTGCTTTTATGCCGTCACTTTCGGCGTACTCACCTGCTCCTCGTCCGCTTCCCGGCGGCCCTTCAGGTAGTCCCGGTTCTTCTTGTAGCCCACGGTCAGCAGGGGGACGATGACGAAGACGATGGCCCAGTAGCCGCAGTAGCCGTAGCCATACTTGACGATGTTGGTCAGGCCCGCAAAGGAGATGAACATGGACACAGCCATGATGGCGGTGGCGATGGCGCCCCGGCGAAGCTGGGTGTTCTTCATAAAGCTCAGGTATTTGGCGTTCTCAAACCGATTGATGAAGCCGAAGACCACCACAACGCCGGAGGAGATCATGCACAGGAACAGCACCAGGCAGTACAGCACCACCAGCCAGTTCATGTCCAGGCTCATGAGTACCGTCAGCGTGGGCAGGGTGGTGCCGCCGGTGACGGTGGTGAAGTAGCCGCTCCAGGCGGTGAGCATCAGAACGGATAGGCCCAGACCCAGCGCATTGAACAGCAGCATGCAGCCCATGCCCCGGGTGCAGTCCTTCTTGGTCTTTAGAATGGTGCCGCAGGCCAGAACGCCGGGAATGGTGACCCACTGGAAGGCGGCATAGTTGATGCCGTTAAAAACGGCCTTGGACACGTTGGAAAAGCCTGTGGAGGCGAAGCTGGACTTCATGCTGTCGAAGAGGTTCACGCCCTTTACAAGGCCGTAGAAGTAGATGACCAGGGAGAGCGCCAGGATGGCCAGACCCATGTAGGAGGAGCCCATGCGGACCAGGTCGGCCCCGAAGATGGACAGCAGCAGGATCACAACGCCCACAGCCAGGGCCCCCAGATAGTAGTTCACCCCCAGGTACTGGTTCAGGGCACTGGCCGCACCGGCGATGCAGGAGGCCACCACCATGAGGATCATGATGTCGTAGAAGATGTCAAAGGTCAGGTGCAGCCTGTCATAGGGGTGATAGAGGGCGGAAAACAGGTCCTTGTAGCTCTTGCAGCCCCGGGTGTTCCACAGCAGCTGGGCTTCCCGGGTGGACAGGGCCAGCAGAACCATGGCAAGCAGGGCACTGAAAATGCCCACCCAGCCCAGAGAGACGAAGTTGGTATTGGCCTGGTTGCCGGTGGCGAAGCCGCCGCCGGCGTGGGCGGCAAAGGCGGTAAAGCCGATGCTCAGGGCCGCAGCCCAGGAGGATTTGGTCTTGTTCATAACGGTCAGCTCCTTCTCTTTTCTCTTCTTTTACTGGTTTGCCAGATATTTTTTGCCTGCTGCGTCTGCGTCACGCATGGCCTGCACAAAGGCCTCTTTGGTGAAGGTCTGCAAAGAGCATCTCCATTCCAGCACAGTGGCGGCTTTGTCGGCCACGGTTTGCAGATCGTTTTCGGTCAGCTCGATCTGCGCCAGGGTCACGGGCAGGCCTACGGAGGCATTGAAGGCCAGCAGCTCGTCCCGGCGGGCAAAATTTTTGTCATAGGTCAGCAGGGTCAGCACGCCGAAGGAGACGATCTCGCCGTGGAGGTGGTTGTGGCCGGAGGCGGGCACCAGGGTGGCGCCGTAGTAGACACAGTGGGCCAAGGAGCTATTGTAGTAATAGTCGCTGGCAGTGGTGGTGAAGTTGGAGACGATGCCCGTGGACACGATGATGCACAGGGCCACCTGGGCCAGAGCATCTCCCGCCACATTGGCCCGGCACTGCTCCAGAGCCTGCTTGCCATAGGATACCAGGGGGTCCGTGCAGCAGGCTGCCATGGTCCGGCCCATCAGGGGGGTGTGGGGCAGGTCCCGACCCCGGGTGCACAGCTCCACCTCGCACTCCTTGCTCAGGGCATCGCCGATGCCGGCCCACAGCAGCTTTTCCGGGGCCTCGGCGATGACCTGGGTATCGATGAAGGTGTGCAGGGGGCAGCGGGTGGGATAGAAGTAGTCCTTGAAGCTGTCGTCCGGGTTGTAGAACACGCCAATGGCGGTGACGGGAGCACAGTTGGAGGCAATGGTGGGGAAGGTGAACAGAGGCTTGTCCAGCTTCTCGGCCACATATTTGCAGGTATCCACCGCCCGGCCGCCGCCTACGGCGAAGACCATATCCGCATTCTTCACCTCTTCCAGAGCGGCCACCATGTCGCCGTTTTCATAGGTGGAGTTGCCGCCGTACCAAATGGGCTGCGTCAGGGTCAGCCCGGTGCCCGCTACGGCTGCGGCCAGCTTGTCATAGGCCTTGCTCAAAGCCGTCTTGCCGCCCACCACGGCGGCGGTGCGTCCATAGCGGCGGACGACGGAGAAAACCTCCTTGTAGCAGTCGGGACCCACGCTCCAGGCGGGCAGGCAATTGGTGTAGGTGTTCATGATCAAAAGCTCCTTTTCCGAAAATGAAATAAAAAAACAGCCGCGTCCCAAGAAAACTTGAGACGAAGCTGTAGAAAAATCCATATGCTCCGCGGTACCACTCAATTTGCCGGAAATCCGGCCCCTCTGTCACGTCGCCTTTGTCAGTTAAACGTGCGGCACTGTAACGCTTGCCATGCGTCCGGGCTTACTCGCATTCTTTCAGCCGGCTGCTCCTCAGGGATTTTCAGATCGGGCCTATGACTGCCTCGCACCATCCGGCAGCTCTCTGGACACAGGATCGGGACCTTACTCTTCTGATTCAACACATTTGGTGGGATGTGAAACTGTGAGTGCATGGTACTACGAAAATCCGGGTTTGTCAAGGGGGATTCTAAATTTTTTCACCGGTCAGGGAAAAATGTACGCATATAAAGGACAAAATTAGTGAGATTGTCCGCAGAGGCAACGGAAGGCCAAGACAATTGTACGAATAAACATTTCGCGAACAACATCGATATAGACCGTTTGGGCCGATGTGGGCATCGGCCTACAAAAATGGGTGCGTTTGGTTTAAGCTGATAAAGTTGCATTGGAGGGAAAGCTTTTTTCCTGAACCCTCCCCTTTTTTCTCCTTCTTCCGCCGAAAAGCGCCCGGGAGGAGAAGCAAATCTGACGGGAAATCAGCGTTCTCGACAGAACGCAAAATGTTTCGATTTCTTTTGAAAACAATATATTTTCTTGACTTTTCTTTGAAATAACTTATAATATTCCCATCAATTGACGAAACCGCCCGGATGCGCTGCCTGCCGGGAGATACATAGACTGCGGTGAAAATGAGGAGTGGTCTGTGTGCGGATTCGGCGGTTTTTGGCGGGGCTGCCGGCGCTGTTCCTGGGGGCGGTGCTGGTGCAGAGTGTGTTTGCCACCACCTATGTGATCAATGACGGCGGCCGGACCTTTTCCTGCACCCTCTACACCGCCTCTACCCGGGAGGCCCTCAGCGCCGCCGGGGTGGAGCTGACAGAGGCGGATGTATACACCCGGGAGGCGGATACCATCTATGTCCGCCGGGCCCCTACGGTGACACTTACCTACCACGGAAAGAGCAGCACCGTGGTCAGTGAGGAGGAGACTGTCCGGCAGCTGCTGGACCGGCTGGGTATCCGATTGGCGCAGGACGATGTGCTGTCCCTGCCTGCCTATACGGTTTTGCAGCGGGGCATGGAGCTGCGGATCGACCGGGTGGAGAGCCGGGAGGAGGTGTTCACCCGGGAAATCCCACGGCAGACCAGAACCCTCTGGGCCCCCGAGCTGCCCCAGGGAGTTGAGGAGGTATTGAACCCGGGGCAGGACGGAGCCCTGGAATGCAGAGCTTGGGTCACCTACGTCAACGGCCAGGAGACCCAGCGGGAGGTTCTGGAGCAGCGGCAGACGGTTCCGGCGGTGGACTGCCTCATTGCCCGGGGCTCCGGCCCGGCTGTGGAGAAAACGCAGCAGACCTTGCAGATCGGCGACGGGATCATCACCCTGCCCACCGGGGAAAAGCTCACCTATACCCGGGTGGATCACGTCCGGGCCACGGCCTACACCCATACGGACGAGGGCTGCACCACCACAACGGCCACGGGGACCACCGTCAGCCCCGGCACCGTGGCGGTGGACCCCCGCTATATCCCCTACGGAACAAGGATGTTCATCGTGGCCAGTGACGGAAGCTATGTCTACGGCATCGCCCGGGCCGAGGACTGCGGCGGCGACATCAAGGGAGACCGGATGGACCTGTATATGCCTACCTATGAGGCCTGCATGGCCTTCGGCAGAAGAAGATGCACCGTATACTTTTTGGGCTGACCGGGATAAGACATAGGCAGCGGCATCATGAGAAAAAGGGGCGGTATTGGATTTTCGGTACATGGAACGGGAAATAGGGGTTGACTTTTCTTTCTATTTATATTATATTATCGATAAATGAATATCGGTAATTAATTACTGATAGAGAGCAAAGGATGGTTTATTATGGAAAAACAATCTCTTCCCGTTACCAACCCCCAGGAGCTGACCGAGGCTATGGTCCGGTGCCGGGCGGCCCAGAAGAAGTTTGCCGAGTATACCCAGGAGCAGGTGGACAGGATCTTCCTGGCTGCAGCCACCGCTGCCAACCAGATGCGGATCCCTCTGGCAAAATTGGCCGCAGAGGAGACCGGCATGGGCGTGGTGGAGGACAAGGTCATCAAGAACCACTTTGCTTCGGAGTATATCTACAATGCCTATAAGGACGCCAAGACCTGCGGCGTCATTGAGGAGGACACCGCCTTTGGCACCCAGCGCATTGCGGAGCCCATCGGTGTGATCGCTGCGGTGATTCCCACAACCAATCCCACCTCTACGGCCATTTTTAAGACACTGATTTGTCTGAAAACCCGGAACGGCATCATCATCAGTCCCCATCCCAGAGCCAAGGGCTGCACCATTGCCGCGGCCCGGGTGGTGCTGGAGGCTGCCGTGGCGGCCGGCGCGCCGGAGGACATCATCGGCTGGATCGACCAGCCCAGCCTGGAGATGACGAACCAGTTGATGCGGGAATCCGACCTGATCCTGGCTACCGGCGGCCCCGGCATGGTGAAGGCCGCTTATTCCTCCGGAAAGCCCGCCCTGGGCGTGGGCCCCGGCAATACCCCCGCCGTCATTGACGACACCGCGGATATCCTGCTGGCGGTTTCCTCGGTGATCCACTCCAAGACCTTTGACAACGGTATGATCTGTGCCTCCGAGCAAAGCGTTGTGGTGCTGGACGGGGTGTACGAGGAAGTCAAGGCAGAGTTCATCCGCCGGGGCTGCCATATCCTGACGGAAGAGGAAGCCCGGAAGGTCCGGGAGACCATTTTGGTGAACGGTGCCCTGAACGCCAAGATCGTGGGCCAGCCTGCGGCCCGGATCGCCGCCATGGCCGGGGTAGAGGTGCCGGAAAGCACCAAGATCCTGATCGGCGAAGTGGAGTCTACAGACCTCAGCGAGGCCTTTGCCCACGAAAAGCTGTCTCCGGTGCTGGCCATGTATCGGGCGGCGGACTTTGAAGACGCACTGAACAAGGCCGATACCCTGGTGCGGGACGGCGGATTTGGACACACCGCCTCCATCTACTTAGATGAGGTGAATCACAGGGAAAAGCTGGATGCCTTTGCCCACACCATGAAGGCCTGCCGGATCCTGGTCAATACCCCCTCTTCCCAGGGCGGCATTGGCGACCTGTACAATTTCAAGCTGGCCCCCTCCCTGACCCTGGGCTGCGGCAGCTGGGGCGGCAACTCCGTTTCGGAGAATGTGGGCATTAAGCATCTGCTGAATATCAAAACCGTTGCCATTCGGAGGGAGAATATGCTTTGGTTCCGTGCGCCTGAAAAGGTTTATTTCAAAAAGGGCTGCCTGCCGGTGGCTTTGGCCGAACTGAAGGCGCACAAGAAGGCCTTCATCGTTACGGACTCCTTCCTGTACAACAACGGCTACACCAGGCCCATCGAGCAGAAGCTGGACGAAATGGGCATCAGCCATACCACCTTCTACAATGTGGCCCCCGACCCCACCCTGGCCTGCGCCCGGGAAGGTGCTGCCCAGATGGCGGCCTTCCAGCCGGACCTGATTCTTGCCATCGGCGGCGGCTCCGCCATGGATGCCGGTAAGATCATGTGGGTGCTGTATGAGCACCCGGAGGCGGACTTCCAGGATATGGCCATGCGCTTCTGCGATATCCGCAAGCGTGTATATACCTTCCCCAAGATGGGCATCAAGGCCTATTTCGTCGCCATCCCCACCTCCGCCGGTACCGGCTCCGAGGTGACCCCCTTTGCGGTGATCACCGACGAGCGCAGCGGGGTCAAGTACCCTCTGGCGGACTATGAGCTGCTGCCCAAGATGGCCATTGTGGATGCGGACATGATGATGAACGCCCCCCGGGGCCTGACGGCGGCCTCCGGCATCGATGCCGTGACCCACGCCCTGGAGGCCTACGCCTCCGTTATGGCCACGGACTATACCGACGGCCTGGCTCTGCGCAGCCTGAAGCTGATTTTCGAAAACCTGCCCAAGGCCTATGACAACGGCCCCAAGGAGCCCCGGGCCAGAGAAAATATGGCCCACGCGGCCTGCATGGCCGGTATGGCCTTCGCCAATGCATTTTTGGGCGTGTGCCATTCCATGGCCCACAAGCTGGGGGCTTTCCACCATCTGCCCCATGGCATTGCCAATGCCCTGATGATCGACGAGGTCCTGCGCTTTAACGCCGCCGAGGTCCCCACAAAGATGGGCACCTTCCCCCAATATGACCATCCCCACACCCTGGCCCGCTACGCCGAGGTGGCGGACTATCTGAAGCTGGGCGGCAATACCGACGAAGAAAAGCTGGAAAATCTGATCCGGGCCATTGACGCTCTGAAAGAGCGGGTGGGCATCAAGAAGACCATCCGGGACTATGGCATTGAGGAGCAGGACTTCTTGAACCGGCTGGATGCCATGGTGGAGCAGGCCTTCGACGACCAGTGCACCGGTGCAAATCCCCGGTATCCGCTGATGCGGGAAATCAAGCAGATGTACCTGAACGCCTATTACGGAACATCGGAGAACGTGTAAAACAAGCGGGGCTGTTAGAAAACGCTCTGTCATTGCGAACCAGCGCGCACGCTGGTGTGGCAATCCCCCGGATTTTCAAACATCTTGGCCGTAAAACCAAGCTGTTTCCATCCAACCGGGGGGCTGCCACACCAGTGACGTCGGTCACTGGTTCGCAGCGACATACTTTTCTAACAGCCCCTTTTGTCTGTCAAAGAACCCCTGCTTTCGCTTCCTGAAAGCAGGGGTTCTTTGACAGACTGCCTTCCCCGCAGGGGAAGGTTATTCCCCAAACAGCTTTCCAAACGCAGCGCCGGTCTTTTCCATCTGGGCCGCGGCCGGTTCAAGGGCGGCGATTAGGTCGTTCAGCCTCCCGAGATCATGCAGCCTAAAAAATCAGCTTATTTTGTTCTACCGGCATAAATGCGGCCTGCAGAATCACATTCTGGAGGGGGGCATCGGCATTGTGCATCCGGGAAAGGAGCAGTCTTCCGGCTGTGCGGCCCTGTTCTGCGGTCGGCTGGTTGATCAGGCTCATCTTCTGCAATCCGTATTGTGCATGGTCACTGTCCAGGAATCCAAGAATTTCAATGTCGTTCGGAACGCTGATGTTGCGTTTCCCAAGAAGAATTCGTGCCTCAATGCTGAGCACATTATTGGAAACGACAAGGGCTGTGCACCCCTGCTCCAGAAGCGCGTCCAGATTTTCCGACCGGAGCTTGGTGGACGAGGTGCCGACCTGAATCAGATTTTCCGTGCTGAGTCCGCCGGCGGCCATACCATCCTGATAGGCCTTCAGCCGGTCTGCCGTTGTGGAAATATTGGGGATTCCCGTAAGGAAACCGATTTTCCGGTGCCCTTTTCGAATCAGATAGTCAATACCAAGCCGCATGGAACCGTAGCTGGATACGGAAACCGCATCATAGGGAGCTCCGGGCAGATACCGGTCGATCAGCACGACCGGGAAACCATTGGGGATCGAGGCCGTCAGGCACTTGCAGTCCGTCATGGTCGTGGCAAGGATCAGGCCGTCCACCAGGCCGCTGGTCAGCACATTCAAGCCTTCCGCTTCCCGAACAGGGTCTTCCCGGGTATTCAGCACCAGCAGGCGATAGCCTTCCTGTGCCAGAATGTCCTCCACCTCTTCAATCATGGTGGAAAAATAGGCATTGGAAATATCCGGAACCACAAAGCCTACCAGATTCCTTTTCCCGGTTTTGAAGCTGCGAGCTGTAGAATCCGGGACATAGTGTAATTCTTCAATGGCCTTTTCCACGGCGGCCCGGGTCGTGTCGTTGACATTGCGCGTCCCGTTGATCACATGGCTGACTGTTGCAATGGATACACCGGCAAGTGTAGCCACATCTCTGATGCTGACATTTTTCATAAGTACTCCATTAAACGGTTAAATGACAAAAGAAAACTTGTTAAATACCTAATATCTCTTCTTTACATATATAATATCAGTTTCTGGTCAAAAATGATATGTTGATTTTGTACAATTTTTGAAGAAAAATATTATGGAATATGAATGCTTGAAAAATATAGATAGTGATGTTACAATCCATAGAAGAAAAACGTTTACGCAAACGTTTTATCATAAGCAAAAATCAATTGTAATGAAAGGGAGACAAAGATGAAAGCTTTCAAAAACGTTCTTGCCGGTTTGTTGATCGCGGCAACCACACTGTCCATGGCAGCCTGCGGCTCCAGCGGTTCTGCAGGTTCCGGCAGCAATAACGGGTCCGACACCCCGGCCCCCAGCGCAACTGCTGCCGCGCAGGAGGTCCAGGATAAGGTCATCAAGGTTGCTACAACTTCTGACCCCGCTTCTCTGGGCACCTATGACGAGGGTTCCTCCAGCGGCCGCTGGATCACCCTGAGCTTCACCTATGAAACACTGGTGTTTATTGACAACGACGGTTCCTTCAGGGGCATCCTTGCAAAGGACTGGTCCAAGAACGAGGAGCTGTCCAAGGACGGCAAAGCCGTATACGATGTAGAGATCTATGACTACATCACCGATACCGCCGGCAATCACCTGACTGCCGATGATGTGATCTTCTCCTATAACGAAGCACTGAACAATGGCAAGGGCAACCAGCACAGCGCTCTGACCGGTGGCATGGAATCCATTGAAAAGACCGGCGACTATTCCATCCGCTTTACCTGGAAGCGCGAGTCTGCCGGCGAGTTCGAAGACGCCATGGCCAAGGTCCTGGTCGTATCCCAGAAGGCCTATGAGGACAGTGGCGACTGCATGCGCACCAAACCCGTTGCTACCGGCCCATACTATGTGAAGGATTGGTCCACCGGCACTTCCCTGACCCTGGCCAAGAACGAGGACTACTGGCAGAAGCCGGAGCTCTGCGGCACGTTCCAGAAGCAGAATGCCGATGAGATCGTCTTCTACTTCGTGTCCGAGGCTTCCCAGATCGCCATTGGCCTGGAAACCGGCTCTTACGACATGAACAACACCCTGAACTATACCAACGCTTCCCGGTTTATGGAAGGCGGCGCGGATGCGGCCAACTTCACCGTGAATGCGGAGCCGGACGCTTTCCTGCAGCAGCTGTGGATCAACCGTTCCGAGGAAAGCCCTCTGCACGATCTGCGGATTGCGCAGGCTGTGCTGTACGCAATTGACCAGGACGGCCTGATCCAGGCGGTTTCCGAAGGCCACGGCACAAAGGTTTACTGCTATGGCACCAGCATGAACATCGGCTATCAGCAGAAGTGGGAAACCGAAGACTACTACAACTACAATGTGGACAAGGCCAAGGAGCTGCTGGCCGACGCCGGCGTGACTGACGGCAGCCTGAACCTGACCATCCTCTGTGACAATGACGAGACCCGCGTAAAGATTGCCCAGGTCATCAAGCTGTACCTGGCTGAAGTGGGTATCAATGCAGAGATCACCTCTTTCGACCAGGCTCTGTGGAACACCTACCAGACCGATCCCACCAAATTTGACATCAACATCTCTTACAACGGCGGCTGGGGCTACATCACCAGAACCTGGAACCAGCTGGACTCCACCCGCTATGAAGCACACAATATGGCCATGGTCCGGGACGACACTCTGGATAACCTGATCCATACCGCTCAGGTTTCTCAGGATGCTGCGGATATCGACGCCGCCAAGCAGTACATGACCGAAAACGCATTCCACTATGGCCTGTACCGGAAGGAAATCTACGGCATTACCAGCAATGCAAAGGTTACGGAAGCCGTTTATGACTACAGAGGGAACCTGGTTCCCGGTGCCTGCACCTACGTCTGGAACTGATCAGCAACCATCGAAAGGGCGGCCTGTGCGCCGCCCTTTCTTACAAAACTCTAAATCTTTGATCCGGCCCAGGACGGCCCCTGTCGGAGGTATTCTATGTTTCGATTTATCACGAAGCGGCTGCTGCAAATGATCCCGGTCATTCTGCTGGTGGCAACGCTGATTTTTACAATTCTTTATATGGTACCCGGCGATCCGGCCCAGATCATGCTGGGCAGTACCGCAACGGAATACGAGCTTGCGGAAATGCGGGAGCAGCTGGGACTGAATCGCCCCTATATCGTGCAGCTGGGAGAATTCCTTTACAATACATTCATCCGTTTTGATCTGGGTACCTCATACCTGACCGGAGCGCCGGTTTCCGCAGAGATCGCCAGTCGTCTGCCCCGTACGCTGACCCTGGGCATTGCCTCTATGGTGCTGGCTTTCGGCATTGGCATTCCACTTGGCGTTACCGCTGCCGTTCATCAAAACGGCTGGGGCGACCGGATCAGCATGATTATTGCACTTCTTGGCGTTTCAATCCCCACCTTCTGGCTGGCAATGCTGATGGTACTGCTGTTCTCTCTGAAACTTCGCTGGTTCCCGGCCAGTGGTATTGGCGGCTGGGAATACTATGTGCTGCCAACGGTTTCCCTGTGCTTCGGCGGTCTGGCGACCCAGGCCCGGCAATCCCGTTCCAGTATGCTGGAAGTGATTCGAAGCGATTATGTGGTAACGGCCAGAGCCAAGGGCCTGTCCCAGCGGGAGGTCATCTTCAAACACGCACTGCCCAACGCGCTCAACCCCATCATCACCCTGGCCGGCAACAACCTGGCAGTCATTTTCGGCGGCAGTGTGGTCATTGAAAACGTCTTCTCTTTCCCGGGCATCGGTCAGTATATGATCAATGCCATCAATCAGAGAGACTATCCCATTGTCCGTGGCTGTGTTGTGATGCTGGCAGTGGTTTTTGCGGTGATCATGCTGCTGGTGGACCTGTGCTATGCATTCAACGATCCCAGAATCAAATCCCGCTATGTAAATACGGGCAAAAAGAAAAAGGCCGCAGTGGCGAAAGAGCAGGTGTGATCATGGAGAAAAAAGAAAATCGCTTTCTCGTATTGGCAAAGCGCATGAGCAGAAATACCAATGCCATGATTGGCCTGGCTATTTTTGTGGTGCTGGTGCTTTCCATCATCATTGTACCGATGGTCTCCCCCTATGATTACAGCAAGATGGATGTTACGGCACTGCACCAGGGCCCGTCAGCAGCCCATTGGTTCGGAACGGATGATCTGGGCCGGGATATTTTTACGCGGGTATTTTACGGCGGCCGATACTCTCTGAGCATCAGCATTGCGGCCGTTGCCTTCTCTACGGTAATCGGTCTTTTCCTGGGCGCAACGGCGGGCTATTTCGGCGGCAACTATGATACGCTGGTCATGCGCTCGCTGGATATCATTCAGGCGATCCCTTCCATTCTCTTGACCATTATTATTTCCGCCGCCCTGGGCGTTGGCATCGACAAAACCATCATTGCCATTTCCGTTGGTACGATCCCCTCCAATGTGCGTCTGCTGCGCGGTACGGTCATGCAGACCAGAGAAAATCAGTACCTGGAGGCGGCGGAAGCCATTGGCTGCAGCGTGCCACGCCGGATCCTCAAGTACGTAATACCCAACAGCTGCTCCCCGCTGATCGTATCGGCGACCATGGGCATTGCCAAGATGATCCTGGAGCTGGCGGCACTAAGCTATATCGGCCTGGGCGTTCCGGCCTCTATTCCGGAATGGGGCAGCATGCTCTCCAATGCCAGAGGCTTTTTGCGGGACTATCCCTACATGCTGGTTTTCCCTGGGCTTTTTATCGCCCTGTCCGTGTTGAGTCTGAACATGATCGGCGACGGTCTGCGGGACGCACTGGATCCAAAACTGAAGGACTAAGAGGAAACGGATATGAACAACCAAGATGCTTTCCTGAGAGTAGAAAATCTCCGGGTAGAATACGTGTCCGGCGGCAAAACGGTTCACGCTGTAAACGATGTCAGCTTTGACCTGGAGCGGGGCAAAACGCTGGGACTGGTGGGCGAGACCGGCGCCGGAAAAACCACCATTGCCAAAACGATCTTGCGGATCCTGCCGGATGCCCAGGCGAAAATTGCCGGCGGAAAGGTGATCCTGGACGGCCAGAATCTTCTGGAGCTTAGCGAGCGGGCGATGCGAAAGGTCCGCGGCGGCCAGGTGACCATGGTCTTCCAGGACCCGATGACGGCACTGAATCCAATCATGACGGTGGGCGAGCAGATCGCCGAGGTCATCCGGAAACACCAGACGCTGAAGGGTGAGACCTCCCGCCAGATGGCGGAGGATATGCTGGCAATGGTCGGCATTCCAAAAGAACGCTACGGAGAGTACCCCCATCAGTTCTCCGGCGGCATGAAGCAGCGTGTGGTCATCGCCATGGCTCTGGCCTGCAATCCCCATCTGCTGCTGGCGGATGAACCCACCACGGCACTGGATGTGACCATTCAGGCCCAGGTACTGGATATGATGGAGGAACTGAAGAACAAATATAATACGGCCATGATCCTCATTACCCACGATCTCGGTGTTGTGGGAAGAATGTGCGATGACGTGGCGGTGGTTTATGCGGGAGAGATCCTGGAATACGGTACGAAAGAGGAGATATTCCTGCACCCCTGCCATCCCTACACCGTCGGTCTCTTCGGTGCCATTCCGGATTTGTCCGTGGACACCCGGCGCCTGGCCAACATCGAAGGCCTGCCGCCTGATCCTACCGATCTGCCGAAGGGCTGCTGCTTCAGCCCCCGCTGCCCCCATGCAACGGAAGAATGCCGCCAGTGCAAGAGTCCGCTGGTGGAGGTGCGGCCGAACCACTTGTGCAGCTGCAGATATTGGGACAAAGTGGAAAAGGAGAACTGACCATGGCACTGTTGGAAGTTAAGAACCTAAAGAAATATTTCTATGGCCCCAAGGGTGCCGTCCATGCCGTGGACGATGTGACCATGTCCATCGACGCAGGACAGACTATGGGTGTTGTAGGCGAGTCCGGCTGCGGAAAATCGACGCTGGGCAGAACCATTATCCACCTGCAAAAGGCAACCGACGGCCAGGTCCTGTTTGATGGGAGAGACATTACGAATCCCACCAAAGAGGAGCTGAAGCGGCTGCGCAGCGATATTCAGATCATCTTTCAGGACCCTTACTCCTCTCTGAATCCCCGCATGACGGTTGAGGACACCATTCGTGAGCCGCTGCTGATCAGCGGCCGGTGCACCGGTGCCAATGTGGATGCCGAAACCGAGCGGCTGATGGATATGGTCGGCATTGCCCGCCGAATCAAAATGAGCTATCCCCACGAGCTGGACGGCGGAAGACGGCAGCGTGTGGGCATTGCCCGGGCCCTGGCCCTAAATCCGAAGTTCATTGTCTGCGATGAACCCGTATCCGCTCTGGATGTTTCCATTCAGGCCCAGATCCTGAATCTTTTGATGGATCTGCAGGAGGAGCAGGGGCTGGCCTATATGTTCATTACCCACAATATGTCCGTGGTGCGGCACATTTCCCATAATATCTCTGTGATGTACCTGGGGCAGCTGGTGGAAACCAGTCCTACTAAAGAGCTGTTCGAGGAGCCGCTGCACCCCTATACCAAGGCCCTGCTGTCGGCAATTCCTTCCACGGACATTCTGCACCCCCGGAAACGAATCGTATTGAAGGGCGAGATCACATCGCCTATTGATCCCCCTCCCGGCTGCCGCTTTGCAGACCGGTGTGCCTATGCCACCGAAGCCTGCCGCCAGCCCCAGAAGCTGGAGGAGGTAAAGCCCGGCCACTTTGTGGCCTGCTGCAGACTGGGTGAGATTCATGACGAAGTATAACAGCTTCCATTTCAGTCCTGAGAACAACCGGTCCATACTTATGCCGCGGCTTCCCAAGCAGGAGGCATTTGCAAAAGCGCTGAAAAATCACATGGTTCGGCCAAAGTATCCCCCGATCCCGGAGGAGAAGCTGAACAAGTATCCCTATTTTCAGTGCAACCTGGGGCTGCACCTGAAGCAGCTCTCTGTGGGCGGAGAACTCCGGCATTACGGCGTATACGTGCCGGACGGAATGATTGGAAAGGGCTTGGGCCTGGTCCTGTTTCTGCCCGCCGGCGTGGCTGCGGAAAGCTTCCCGCAGTACGAAAACTGGCAGGCCTTGGCAGAAAAGTACCATACGGCTATCTTCCTGCTGGAAAGCAGCCCGGAGGGCTGGTGCGGGGCGCGTCTGGAGAAGGACTTCGATTTTGCGTGGGAGGTTGTCAATTCGGAGTTTTCCGGAAGACTGACGGTGGATGTGTGCGAATCCTGCTTTTATCCCATCGGTCTGGCGGATGCCGCAGCGGTGGCTGCGTCCTTCGCGCTGACCTATAGCGCCACATTCCCGGCCTTTGCCGTGGACGGGGACTGCAGCATTGACCCCGTGCTTCTGGAAACTCTGGAGCAGCTGCCCTCAGATGGCGTCAAAACCCGGAAAAAGACGGATATTGCTATGCCCGCCTTCGTGACTGACCGCACAGGCGGTGGAAACGCGCTGAAACGCTATCTCTGCAAGCTTATGGGCAGAGCGGAGCAGGAAGCGTATTCCAACCGCTATGGGACAGTCTATCTCCAGAAGCCGCACCAAGGGGCCTGGTTTGTCAACGACCAGCCGACGGCGGAGGTCTGGTTCGGACCGGGCCAGGAAACGTTCTCCCGGGAAGAGATAAATGAGGCCATGGTGCGCTTTGTACTGCGCTGGTCCCTGTGGGGCGGATCCGGGAATAATCATCTGCGCTATCTGGAAAGCAGCGTAGAGATGGGCATGCACCGGGTAAACCTGACGGTCAATGGCTTGCCCCGGTATTTTGATCTGTTTGTCCCCTCCTGTTACCGCCCGGAAGACGGAAAGCAGTATCCGCTTGTGGTTGCAATCCACGGCTTTTCCTGCAATGCAGAGTACTTTGAGAAGACAAGCGAGTGGCATCGCCTGGCTGAGGAACGGGGATTTTTTGTGGCCTATGCCAGCGCTTACCCCTATAATGATGGCTCTGCCCGTTTCCCGGTGCCCCATTGGGCGCTCAAGACCCTGGATGTGGAGCCCCATGACGAGATCACTTATTTTCGAAAGCTGCTGGAAATGGTGGAGGGTGCCTATTCCATTGACCCCAGGCGGATCTATGCTGCAGGGCACTCCAATGGCGGCCAGATGACCCAGGCGCTGCTGCGGGCGATGCCGGAGAAATTTGCAGCTTTCAGCCCTGCAGGAGCGCTGCTGGCTTGGCGAAATGACCAGATCGAGCTGCCGCCCAAGAATATCGTGTGTCCGGTGTGGTTCATGATGGGCGAATATGATGTTTCTGACCCGGAGCCCGGGGAGGGCTCTATGGCCCGCCGTACCATTGAGGAATACGCCAAAGCAAATGGCGGCACCGCATCCGGCGGTTGGTATGATGACGGTATCTATCGCACTCTGTCCGTTTACGGTGAAGCACATATGCCGGTGCTGCGCTATACGATCATTCAGGGGTGCCCGCATACATATACGCCGGAGATGGCGATGCTTGCCTGGGACCAGTGGTTCTGCCATTTTACAAGGGAGGCAGACGGCAGCGTCGTCTATCACGGATAAAGCTGGAAGGAGCACAAAGTTTATGGAAATCGATTGCGAAGCCGGAGGGGCGGTGATCCTGTCATCCGATCCCCAGGCAACCGCTGCTTTTTTGCAGCAGACGCTGCAGCTTGAGAATGCAGCGGAAAATGGCCTGCAAACCGGCAGCTTTTTGCTGAAAGTGTGCCCTTCCAATGCGGCTCTGGCCCCCTGCTGTCCGGATGATATGCTTCTGGGCCTGCGGCACATTGCACTGGAGACGGATGATATTCAAAATGCACTGCATATCTGTAAGGAAAAGGGCCTGCGTTTGCAAACCTCTGAAGAGGGCGGACCCAGATTCAACGGAAAAGTCTATGGGACAGGACTGCATTATTTTAACATTCTCACGGATTTCGGTTTGATCCTGGAAATCACAGAAAAACACCCGGGAAGCGGACCAAGGTCCGAGAAATGGGCACAGGGGCTGGGGCACATCGGTATTCAGGTTTCGAACCTGCAATGCAGTATCGCATTTTATGCACGCCTCGGGTTTCGAAAGGATTTCGAGCCGGTGGAGAATCCGGTAGAGAACGGCACTGTCCGGTGCTGCATGATGTCTCAGAAGGGCGTGACGCTGGAGCTCTATGAATTCCGGAACGGAGAAACGGCAGCCCCACAGCCGTCTGCTGCACTGTCTGCGCTGATTCTGCCCTGGCTGACAGAGCCTGTTCAGGGGCCGGACGGTGAATGGCTCCTGAATCAGGGCCCCGAAAAAAAGAAACAGACTGGGAGATGATGAGACAATGGGATTTGATGTTGTCGCCATGGGGGAACTGCTGATTGACTTTACCGGAAGTGGAAAAAGCAGTCAGGGCAACGGATTGTTCGAGGCCTGCCCGGGAGGGGCCCCCTGCAACGTGCTGGCCATGCTGCGCAGGTTGGGCAGATCCTGCGCATTTGTAGGAAAGGTTGGAGACGACCTGTTTGGCCGCCTGCTGCGGTGCACCATAGAGAAGATCGGCATTGACATCTCGGCGCTTGTGGTTGACCCGGAGACCAGGACAACGCTGGCCTTCGTGCAGACCTTGCCTGGAGGGGACCGGGACTTCTCTTTCTATCGGAATCCCGGTGCGGATATGCTTTACAGAGCGGAGGAGCTGCCAGAGCAGACCATCCGCAATGCCAGGATCTTCCATTTCGGCACACTATCCATGACCCATCCCGGAGTTCGGGAGGCGACGCAAAAGGCGGTGGCGCTGGCCAGAGCAGGCGGCGCGTATGTGTCCTTTGATCCCAATCTGCGGCCGCCGCTCTGGAGCAGCCTGGAGGATGCGGAGCAGGCCATCCGCTGGGGCCTGGGGCAGTGTGACATTTTGAAAATCGCGGATAACGAGCTGGAATTCATCACAGGTACGGGAGATTTTTCCGAAGGGGCAAGGATTTTGCACAGAGAATATCCCAATATCCGTGTCTTGAATGTAACGGCCGGTGCAGATGGGAGCTATTCGTTCTATGGGGAGGAGCCCCCGGTCTTTGTGCCCGCCTGCCATTTGGGAGGCGTGATCGAAACGACCGGGGCAGGAGATACGTTCTGTGGCTGCGTGCTGAGCTTCCTGTTGGACCACGGCATGGAAGACCTGACCTTGGAGGAGCGGAAGAATATGCTCACGTACGCCAATACTGCCGCCTATATTGTGACAACACGCAAGGGCGCGATCCATTCCATGCCAACGCCTTTGGAAGTTGAAGCGCTTCTAGGGGAAAATATCCATTGAACAGCACCAAAGTGCACGCCGCTTCCGACATTCTAGAAAAGCACAGCTTTCCAAATTCTATTCTATCAACGTACAAAAGCCTCTGCCGTGTGACGAAAAATCACCGGTAGAGGCCTTTTGTATTCCGTTTATCCTATGGGACTTGACCACGAACTACCAAAGCATGGCTCACACCATTTCTTCCGGATGAAAAACCTGGTCAAAGCGTTCCGCTGTCAGGAAGCCCAGCTTGACGCAGGCTTCTTTCAGGGAGATGTTTTCGGCGAAGGCAGTCTTGGCGGTCTTGGCTGCATTTTCGTAGCCGATGTAGGGATTCAGGGCAGTGACCAGCATGAGAGAGTTGTGGAGATTGTGGCGCATTTTCTCCCGGTCGGCGGTGATGCCCACGGCACAGTGGTCGTTGAAGGAGCGAATGGAGTCGCTGAGCAGCCGGACGGACTGCAGGAAATTATAGGCCAGCACCGGCATGAACACGTTCAGCTCAAAGTTGCCCTGGCTGGCGGCGAAGCCTACCGCTGCATCGTTGCCAAAGACCTGCACGGCCACCATGGTCACCTGCTCGCACTGGGTGGGGTTCACCTTACCGGGCATGATGGAGGAGCCGGGCTCGTTTTCGGGGATGCGGATCTCCCCCAGGCCGTCCCGGGGGCCGGAGGCCAGCCAGCGCACATCGTTGGCGATCTTCATCATGTCCGCCGCCAGAGCCTTCAGCGCCCCGTGGGCGAATACCAGTTCATCCTTGGAGGTCAGGGCGTGGAACTTGTTGGGGGCGGTGACGAAGTCCTTCCCGGTCAGCTCCGAAACGGCTTTGGCCACGGCGCTGTCGAAGCCCTTGGGGGCGTTCAGTCCCGTGCCCACGGCGGTGCCCCCCAGGGCCAGCTCCTTGAGGTAAGGCAGAGCGGACACAAGCAGCTGCCGGTCCCGCTCCAAGCTGCTCCGCCAGCCGGAAATCTCCTGGGAGAATTTGATGGGGGTGGCATCCTGCAAATGGGTGCGGCCGGACTTGACGATGCCCTCGTTTTTCGCTTCCAAAACCCGGAAGGTCTCAATCAGGGTGTCCAGGGCGGGCAGGAGCTTGTCCTCCAAAGCCAGCACCGCCGCAATGTGCATGGCGGTGGGGAATGTGTCGTTGGAGGACTGGGACATATTGATGTCGTCGTTGGGGTGCAGCAGGCGTTTCCCTGCCAGAGCGTTTCCGCGGCCCGCAATGACCTCGTTGGCATTCATGTTGGATTGGGTGCCGGAGCCGGTCTGCCAGACCACCAAGGGGAAGTTATCCGCCAGTGCCCCGGAGATCACCTCATCCGCCGCCTGGGAGATGACGGTCAGCTTTTCCTCGGTCATTTTCTCCGGTTTCAGGGCGTGGTTTGCCATGGCCGCCGCCTTTTTCAGAATGCCGAAGGCATGAATGATCTCCCGGGGCATGGTCTCCAGCCCTACGCCAATGGGAAAATTGTTCCGGCTCCGCTCCGTCTGCGCCCCCCAGTATTTGTCCCCAGGCACCCGGACCTCGCCCATAGAGTCGTGTTCAATGCGATATTCCATATAATCTGCTCCTTTGTGGTTTCCTTTTTCGATGCATGCCCGGTCTGCGGTGTGTTCCGTGAAGGCCAGGCGGTGCAGGTGTTTTGCGCGCAAGGAAGCAAAATCTGCACCAGAGTTACGGAGCAATTATAGCATAGCCGTTTCCAAAAAGAAAGTCTCCGGGTCCGAAGACCCGGAGAAGAAAAGAATCAGATGATCATGGCGATGCTGTTGGAGCTTAGAGACGATCGGTTTTGATTTTGCCAAAGTCTGTGCTGATCGCATTGGAGAAGATACTGCCAAGAAGGATAAGAACCAGGGCAATTGCCAAAAGAATACGAGAGCGTTTTCTGTGTGCCATGATGATTTCTCCCGTTTTAAGTTGTTGCGTTTTGGCCATAATAGGCGTTTTTCCCATGCTTTCTCAAATAGTGCTTGTCCAGCAGCTCCTGCTGCATTCTGGTTTGGTCTGGGTTCAATTGCAGGGAATGGAAATTCATGAAGGCCACTTCTTCCAGCACGGCGGCGTTGTGGACGGCCTCGGCGGCATCGCAGCCCCAGGTGAAGGGACCGTGGCTATGGACGAGGACCGCGGGAATTTGGGCGGGGTTTTTGCCCGCAAAGGTTTCCACGATAACATTCCCGGTTTCCTCCTCGTAGGCCCCGGCGATTTCCGCCGGAGTCATCTCCCGGGTGCAGGGAATTTCGCCGTAGAAGTAGTCGCCCTGAGTGGTTCCCAAGGGCTGAATGCCGAGGCCTGCCTGGGCGAAGGAGGTGGCCCAGCGGGAATGGGTGTGGACAATGCCGCCGCAGTCCGGGAATGCCCGGTAGAGCACCAGATGGGTGGGGGTATCGCTGGAGGGCTTCCATCTGCCCTCTACCCGCTCCCCAGTTTTCAGAGATACCACCACCATGTCATCCGGGGCCATGGCATCGTATTCCACGCCGCTGGGCTTGATGACCACCAATCCGCGTTCCCTGTCAATGCCGGAGACGTTGCCCCAGGTGAAGGTCACAAGGCCCAGCTTGGGAAGCTGCAAATTGGCCTTCCAGACCGCTTCTTTAAGTTCTTCCAGCATAGCCTTACCTCAGCTTCCAGGCAAGGTCACTGAGAAACAAATCCTTTTCCAAGTTCTCCACCGTGGTATCCTTGCCGATGTGGACGTACTCAATACCCATCATATTGGCCCAGTCCTTCATCTGCTCGGCGGTGACATCGTAGCTCAGAACGGTGTGGTGGGCCCCTCCCGCGGTGATCCAGCACTCCACGCCGGTGGTCAGGTTGGGCTCAGCCTGCCACATGACCCGGGCCACAGGCAGGTTGGGCATGGGCATGATGGGCTTCACGGGGTGAATGTCCTGGACAATCAGCCGCAGTCTTCCCCCCATATCGATGAGGGAAACCACAATGGCATCCCCAGGCTTGCCCTCAAAGACCAGCCGGGCGGGGTCTTTTTCATTCATGCCAATCCCCAGATGATGGGTTTCGATTCTGGGCCGGACGGCGGGGTCAGCCACGCTGGGGCAGACCTCCAGCATATGCGCGCCCAGAGAATACTGGTGCCCCTCCACCAGATGATAGGTATAGTCCTCCATAAAGGCGGAAGCGCCGTTTCCGTTTTCACCCATGGCTTTCAGGATAGCGGTCATGGCGGAGACTTTCCAGTCGCCCTCGCCGCCGTAGCCGTAGCCTTGGGCCATCAGGTGCTGAGAGGCAAGCCCCGGCAGCTGCTCCATGCCGTAGAGATCCTGGAAGGTGTTTGCAAAGGCCTTGCAGCCCTCCCGGTCCAGCATCTTCTTCATGGCGATTTCTTCTCTGGCCTGGTAGCGGATGGCGGCAATGTCATCGGTAGCAATGTCGTAGGAGGCCTTGTAGGTATCCATCAGAGCATCGATCTCTTCCTCGGTGACGGCGTTCATCTCCTTCACCAGGTCGCCAACGGCCCAGGTGTTTACCTGCCAGCCCAGCTTGATCTGAACCTCTACCTTGTCGCCCTCGGTGACGGCGACCTCGCGCATATTGTCCCCAAAACGCATGACCTTCAGGGTTTTGGAGAACGCCACGCCCACGGCGGCTTTCATCCAGTCGCCCAGACGCTTAAGGCACCTTTCATCCTTCCAGTAGCCCGCAATGACCTTCCGGGGCATACGCAACCGGGCGGCGATGAAGCCGTGTTCCCGGTCACCGTGGGCAGCCTGGTTCAGGTTCATGAAGTCCATATCGATTTCTTCATTGGGGATCTCCAGATTGTACTGGGTGGCGAAGTGGCAATAGGGCTTCTGCAAATTCACAAGGCCGTTGATCCACATCTTGGAGGGAGAGAAGGTGTGGCACCAGGTGACGATACCGGCGCAGGAATCGTCGTGATTGGCCTCCTTCACAATGTCCGCAATCTGGGAATTGGACATGGCCGTGACCTTATAAACCAGAGGATAGGGCAAGCGCTTGCTCATTTCCTGGGCCATTTCCTCGGCCCGCTTTGCCACGGTTTCCAGAACCTCCGGCCCATAAAGGGCCTGAGAGCCGACAACAAACCAAAATTCGTAGTTATTCAAATTTGGACACTCCTTAATTATTGCTGACTGCTGCGCGTTCTGCCGGAAGCTGTGCCCAAAACCGGGCGAGATACTTTATAAGTCCCTGCCTGTCTTCCGGTGTGGGCGTCAGCACGGCGGCATTGGCGTTGGCAAATACCTTGTTGGACAGAAATGCTTCCAGACTGAGACCATGCCCCACCAGCAGAAAGGCTGCCAGCAGCGCCATGCCGTAGGCCCCTCCCTCGCTGGCGGTTTCCATGACCCATACCGGACAGTTTGCAGCCGCCGCAAGGTATTTCTGGCCGACTACCGGCGTTTTGAACAGGCCTCCGTGACCTGTGAGCCGCGAAATCGGTACCTGCTCCTGCTTCAGAATTTCCAACCCCATTGCCAGAGTGGCCACGGTGGAGTAAAGCTGCGCGCGCAGAAAATTTGCCAGGGAAAAATTGCTGCCCGGACTGCGCAGAACCATAGGTGTTCCCTGCGCCAGCCCCATGATGGGTTCGCCTGCCAGATAATTGTAAACTGTAATGCCGCTGCAGTCCGGCTCACCCTCCAGACTTTTTTCGTAGAGCTTGGTGAAGAGCGTATTGTCATCTACGCGGCAGTCAAATGTTTCCAGGCATTGCCGGAAAATAGCTGTCCAGGCATTCATATCGTTGGTGCAGTTATTGCAGTGAACCATAGCTACCGGTTTCCCTGTGGGGGTCGTTACCATGTCGATTTCCGGATGAACATGGGAAAGCTGCTTCTCGAGTACTACCATTGCGAAGATGGAGGTGCCTGCGGAAACGTTCCCGGTGCCCGGCGTTACGGAGTTGGTTGCGGTCATGCCTGTTCCGGCGTCCCCTTCCGGAGGTGCCAGGGGAATGCCTGCGGGCAGCAGCCCGCCGAGGAGCATGGCCCCTTCTTCCGTCAGGCGGCCGGCCGGTTTCCCTGCGGGAAGCACTTCCGGCAGCAGAGCCTCCACCTTCCATGGAAGGTCCTTTTCGGCCAGAAGCCCATCCAGAATCCGAAGCATTTTCCGGTCATAGCATAGCTGTGCACTGTCAATGGGGAACATGCCGGAGGCCTCTCCGATGCCAACGGCGTTGATGCCCGTCAGCCTGTAGTGTACATATCCGGCCAATGTTGTAATGTGTGCGATCTTGTCTACGTGGGGTTCCCCGTTTAACACTGCCTGGTATAGGTGCGCAACACTCCAACGCTGCGGAATATTGAAGTGAAAGGCTTTCGTCAGTTCTTCCGCAGCCTGTGCAGTCGTGGTGTTTTGCCAGGTACGAAAAGGAACCAGTAGATTCCAATCCCTGTCAAAAGCAAGATAACCGTGCATCATAGCGGAGATTCCCATGGCGCAGATGTTTTCTCTGCCAGGAAGCTGCGACAGGGCTTTTTGCAGGCCTGGCCAGACCTGCTCCAGAGGGTAGGTCCATATGCCGTTTTCAAAGGTGGAGGCCCAGGTGGAATTGCCGGAAGCAATGTTTTGAAAGCAGTGGTCAATGGTAATTGCTTTGATGCGGGTGGAGCCAAGCTCCAGTCCTAAATAAGTGGGTTCCATTTTTTGCCTCCTTACAAACTGTGTCTTTTGAAATATCCGCCTGGCAGTGCAGCCAGACGGATATTTCATTCAATAGGATTGCTCAGGGAATCAGACCGACATTCGTGGAAACCTGAGTGACTTGCATCATGGTGTAGAGCATTGCAATGGTAAAGCTGCCCAAGTAGATGCTGCCGGTTTCTTTGAAGTAACGTCTGCCGATCACGGTCGCAACAGGCACCAGCACCAGGAAGGGGAAGAGGTTGTGTGTCCGCATGGCGTTGAATACAAATGTGCCGGTTTTTGCGTAGACAATGTACTGGATGGAGATCAGAATGGCCAGCCCCAGGAAGTTTGCCAGGCAGCTGAGTACGGTCACAGCCCATTCAGGCATGCCCTTGACACGGTTGCCGCCCTCTACGACCAGACTGTTGACCAGATAGAAGGCCATAAACGCAGGCACATATGCCACCCAATAGAGAACCTTGTTGGGATTGAAGGTCCGCATGGCGATGAGCCAGAAGCGGAAGTCGGTCGTGAAGAAGAAGTCCGCAATAAACACCATGGCGTAGGCGGCAAGGAAGGTCATAAAGGCCAGCAGCAGGCTCTTGAAGAAGCCGGAGGCACTGGTCTTGTAGCCCCAGCCGTCGGTGCTCATGCCATATTTCCGGCTGAATAGGAAATAGGACAGCAGGAATACGCCCAGGATACATGCGGAGGAGACCAGTGCCCAGGCGGCGATTTCGGTGGTCGTACCTTCGCCAAACCATTTGGTAACGGTCATAGGCGCAAAGGATTGCTTGCCGACCCAATAGTGCATAACGGGCATGGCCAATGCCGCTGGCAGCAGCATATTGATCACATAGCCAATCCAGTAGACCCAGCGCTTCTTCGGAGAATCCAGCGCAGGTGCTGCGGGAAGCGCCTTGTCTCCGTGTTTTAGGGTGGAGAAGAACGGAACCGCATCCATGACCCAGGAGGCGAACTGGAACAGGAACAGCAGAATGCCGGCCAGTCCCAGACCGTTCAGCAGCTGCTTGCCGAGCCAAACCTGATTGCTGGGATCGATGTAGCTGTAGCCATCGGGCACACCCATGCAGGTATAAAAGAATTCGGTGACATCCCGGGAGGTATTGGAGGAGAAGACATTTTGAGGGTGAATTTCCGGGTTCTGGTAGTAAACGCGGTAGCATTCTTTGCCGTTGATCTCACCTTTGTAGTATTTTCCTTCCTCAACGGGGCCAGTGGCGGTGGGATCGACCTGGTGGATAAAGTCCAGGGCAGCGGCGCTTTCCAGAATGTGCGCGGGATCGTTGCCCGCATCGCTCTGGCGGAAGAAGTACTCATCGTACTTGCCGGCAATAACGCCCCAGTCGGAATCTGCGTAAACAGGTTCGTCAATGCCCTCGAAGGTGTAGGGAACGTACTCAGGATCATAGCCGATTTCCAGGCAGGCCTTTATTTTATTGATACCCAGATCTCTGGCTTCCTGCTCCACGTAGTACTTCAGTGTGGTTGTTGTGATTGCTGCACCCATGGAATGCCCGCAGATGCCGATATTATCCATGTCGATGCAGTCCAGATTGCTGCAGGCGTACTCCAGCAGGTAACGCATATTGGCGAAGTTCATCTGGGGGGATACGAAGCCTCTGGGGGTAGAGCTGCCATGTCCGAACGCATCGCCGGAGATGACAATGAAGCCGCGCCGCGCCAGCTCCACCATGTTCATATCCTGCATCTGCAGGTTGTGCTGGCTGCCGTGCTGCAGAATGACAAGCGGAAGCTTGTGCTCTGCGCTGGCTTGCTCCGGAATATACATCTGAGCGTAGAGCTCAGCACCGTTGCTGACAACCAGGTTGATCTTATGAATTTTGACCCTCCCGCCGTTGCTCTGAACCAGACTGGAACCAATCATGCTGACGAGGATCATTGCAATTGCAATGATCAACCAGAATCGCTTTGGCAATGTCTGCTTTTTCATAACTGAAATCTCCTTTTTTCTTTCTATTTGTGATACGGTGTCGCGATCACCGCATGACATACATTGACATGCAATAAAAAGAGGGATATCTGTGTACAGCCGAATGTATTGGCATTATTCATAATTCTTGCTTGCATTTTTTCTTTCTGCATGTTAATATTACACCATCTTCGGACGGTAAGAAAGAATTTCTTTTTTCTCTTATAGACATTTATTGACTTGTTAGGAGGTTTTCTCCCGTGCTGGCAAAATTTGAAAAGCGGGCCTATTCGGGAAATGAGCGGGTCTGGGTAGGCAAGTACAGAAATCTGCATAATATTTCCCACTGGCATATGGAGCACGAGCTCATAGCTTGCCGGGAGGGCAGTGCACAGGTCATGCTCAACGATAAGATCTATACCATTACCAGCGGCCAGTGTATTTTTTGCCATGGCGGAAGCGTCCATTATATTGATGCCTCTCCAGACAGCCTGATGCTGGTGTGTCTTCTCGACGAAAAAATGTATGAACCGATCACTTCTCCGTACCAATTGGTAAACCCCGTCTTTGAGGACAAGTACAGTATCCTTCCCAAGCTGTCGGAGATTCGCCATGAGTTATTTGAGCAGCCGAAGTTTTTTGAATGCCGCACAGAGGCTATGATTGGAGAAATCCTGGTGGATATCTTCCGGGGAGAACCGCTTATACAGGGAAACTGGAAGGTCAGCGACGTGATCAATCGATATAAGCAGCTGCTGAACTGCATTGACCGGGAATATGAGAATATCACCTTCCAGGATGCCGCAAGCTATATGAATGTTTCTGAGGCTTATTTTTCCAGATACTTTAAGCGCCAGGCGGGAATGACCTTTTCTCAATATCTGAATGTGGTTCGTATTGAAAAGGCGGTGCAGATGATTGGCAGTGACCCAACCCGTAAAGTTACGGATGTGATGCTGAGCTGCGGGTTCAACACGATTCGAAGCTTCAACAGGGCGTTCAAGGACATTACGGGCTACACGCCCAAAACGCTGCCCGCCGGATATGTTCTGAATACCCGTTCCGTTCCGACGGTTCAGGAGCGCTTTGACCCCACACTATCCACTGCGGAGCTGCTGGAGGAATAAAAAAGCAGGCACCCTTTTCGAGTGTCTGCTTTTTGAATGTTTACCCTTTACTCAATGGCAATAACCGTCTTCTCAGGCAGCTGCTTCTTCACGTTCTTGGGAACGCTCAGGCGCAGGACGCCGCCTTCGTATTTGGCGCTGATGTCCTCGGGCTGGATGTTGGTGCCTACATAGAAGCTGCGGCTGCAGGCGCCGGTGTAGCGCTCCTGGCGGATGTACTTACCGTTCTTATCGGTCTCGTCCTTATCCAGGCCCTTGGCTGCGGAGATGGTCACATAGCCGTCCTTCAGCTCCACATTGATCTCGTCCTTCTTGAAGCCGGGCAGGTCAATATCCAGCTCATAGGTGTCCTCGGTTTCCCGCACATCGGTCTTCATCAGATTCCGTGTGTGCTTGCCGTACAGGGGATTCTCGGCTCTGGATGCAACCATACCGAAGGGATCGTTAAAGAAATCATCAAACAGGTTCTCACCAAAAATGCTAGGCAACATAAGTCATTCCTCCAATTCAAATGTTTCGCGGGCGCTGGAGATGCCAACGTTGGCGTTCTTTTGTTACCGGATCTGTATCTTCCGTTCCTCTTTCAGGAACAGCTATACTATACCACACTTTTTAGCACTGACAAGTGGAGAGTGCTAATTTTTCTTTGAAACTTTTGTGAACGGAGCGTAGACTATCTGTGACTTTTGAGGAATCTTACCTTATTCTTGGAAAAATAGCGGTATTTGAGCCGATAAAAATTCAATTTTCAGGCGTTCATAGGCATCTCGGGGCCAAGCCTGTTATCCGAAGCAAAAGAACGGCAGGATTTTTATTGAACATTCCCTGTTTTATACGCAGCCGGATTTTCGCTTGCGGCTAACTTTCGGGGCCTGGCCGGACGAAATTCAGGAGGGTTAACGGTTGCCAAAAGGGGCGGATGTGTGGTATGATAATCCAAAAAGAAACACACAGCCTGACAAAACAGAGGAGACCATATGATAAACGTTTGCGACATTCAGGTCATGAAGCCGCTGCTTGCTGAGCACGGGTTCCATTTTTCCAAGGCCAAGGGGCAGAATTTTCTCATTGCCTCCTGGGTGCCTGCCTCCATTGCCCAGGAATCCGGGGTGGATGAACACACCGGCGTACTGGAGATCGGCCCCGGCATCGGCCCGCTGACCCAGCAGCTGGGGCTCCGGGCGGCAAAGGTCTGCGCCGTGGAGGTGGACACCCGGCTTGCCCCCATTCTGGACAAGACCGTGGGAGAATTTCCCAATGTGGAGATCCTATGGGGAGATGTACTCAAGCAGGACATCCGGGCCCTGGTTGCAGAGAAATTCCCCGGCCTTCGGCCCATGGCCTGCGCCAACCTGCCCTATTATATCACTACCCCCATCCTCTCCGCCCTCCTGGAGGCGGACTGCTTCGATGCCGTGACGGTCATGGTGCAGAAGGAGGTTGCCCAGCGCATCGCCGCCGCCCCGGGCACCGGGGACTATGGTGCATTCTCCGTGTTCTGCCAGTATTACACCGAGCCGGAGCTGCTCTTTGACGTGCCCCCCAGCTGTTTCCTGCCCCAGCCCAAGGTGACCTCTGCAGTGGTCACCCTGCGCCGCCGTGCGGAAAGGCCCTGGGATGTGGCGGATCAGGATATTTTCTTCCGGGTGGTCCGGTCCAGCTTCGCCATGCGGCGGAAGAAGCTCTCCAACGGCCTGGCCTCCGGCTTCCCGGAGCTGGGCAAGCAGGGGGCTGAGGATGTGCTGCGGGTGTGCGGCTTCCCTGAAAACGTCCGGGGCGAGACCCTGGGCATTCCGGAATTTGCACGGATTGCCAATGAGATCGTCCGGCGGAGGGAAGCAAAATGACCGAAATATTGTTTCTGGATTTGGACGACACCATTCTGGATTTCCACAAGGCAGAGCGTCTTGCCGTGGCAAAGACCTTCCGGGCCTTCGGCCTGGAGCCCACGGAGGATGTACTGACCCGGTATCACGAGATCAATAAGCAGCACTGGCAGCGTCTGGAAACCGGGGAGATCACCCGGGAGCAGGTGCTTACCGGCCGATTCCAGGTCCTTTTCAACGAGCTGGGCCATGCGGTAGACCCGGAAAGCGTTGCCCGGAGCTACGAGCACAACCTCGGCATTGGCCACTACTATCTGCCCGGGGCCCGGGAAGCTCTGGAAGAGCTCCGTGGAAAGTACCGGCTGTTCCTGGCCAGCAACGGCACCGCCTCGGTGCAGCACAGCCGCCTGGAAAGCGCGGGGCTGTATCCGGTGTTTGAGCGGGTCTTCGTCTCCCAGGAGCTGGGCTTTAACAAACCGGCCAGGGAATTCTTCGATGCCTGCGCCGCCCAAATTCCGGGCTATGCTCCGGAAAAAGCCATGATGGTGGGCGACAGCCTGTCCTCGGATATCCGCGGCGGGAAAAATGCAGAGATTCGAACCTGCTGGGTGAATCCCGACCACAAGTCTGCGCCGGAGGGGCTGACGCCGGACTACGAGATAGAAGCCCTTTCCCAGCTTCCGGAACTGCTGTGCCGGGATACATCAAAAGTGAACGAAAGCTAACGGGGGGCTGCCTTGCGGCAGGCCCCCGTTGTCAAATTCTTATTTCCACAGTCCGTCCGGATACAGACCCGCTTCGGTCATGGCCTTCAGAGCGGCTACGACCACGGGCTTGTCGGCGGCATAGGTGACGCCGTACCACTTATCCGGGGAGTAGAGCATCTTTACCGTTGCCTTATCCTCAGCCAGCAGGGCAGAGACGGTGGAGGGCAGGAAATATTCGCCCTTCATGGGATTCTCCGCCAGGGCCTTGTCCAGGAATGCGGGGAACCGGGCCTCGCTCTCGGCGGCGAAGCTGGGGGTGAAGCCCCACATATTCATGGAGACGGTGGTCTTCTCGGGCAGCTCTGTCCAGGTGCTGCCGTCCTCGGTGAAGCGGATCACGCCGTCGGCCTGCTTCTCGATCTTGGTGCGCTCCACGACGCTTTCCAGATAGCCTGCCTCATTCACCTGGCACACGCCCCGGGCCACGGAGCCATTGTCCGTCACGGTCTTGCCCAGCTCATAGCCCACCATGCAATAGCGGTACTTGCCGTCATCGGCATGGGCGGAGAGGTAATTGTAGATCTCCTTGAAAGCGGCCTTGCCGTAGTAGTCGTCGGCGTTGATGACGGCGAAGGGGGCATCGCCGATGGCCTCCCGGGCGCAGACCACCGCGTGGCAGGTGCCCCAGGGCTTGGTGCGTCCTTCGGGGACGGTGTAGCCAGCGGGGAGCTTGTCCAGCTCCTGATAGGCATAGCGGATCTCCAGGGGAGCCTTCTCCAGTCTGACCCCTACGGTCTCCATGAAGTCCTTTTTAATGGCTTCCTTGATAATGATCACAGCGGTGTCAAAGCCTGCCTCGTGGGCATCGAACAGGGAGTAGTCCAGGATGGCCTCACCCTCGCAGCCTACGGGATCGATCTGCTTCAGTCCGCCATAGCGGCTGCCCATACCCGCAGCCATCACAACCAGAATGGGTTTCTTCATTTTCTGTTTCTCCTTTTACTTTGTCTCTTCTTCTACGATCTGCGCCATCTCATCCCAGTGCTTCTCCATTTCGGAGACCAGCTTGAACTGGGTGCGGGCGCGGTCCAGATTGTGGTCGGGATAATGGATACCGAAATAGTGGTCGCCGTCTAAGTAGTCCGTCAGGAAGCGGACGCCGCATTCCAGGGTCATGGTCAGCGCACCCAGAGGCAGGGCCTTCCGCTCGTTCTCGGTGAGACCCGGGCAGGCAGTCAGGAAGCCCCGGGTAAAGATCCGGTACAGCTCCAGATCGATGGTCATCTTGCTCAGGTCCTTTTCGTCCTCGGCAGCGGTAGCTGCGCCGAAGCGGATGGAGTCGCCAAAGTCATAGGCGCTGAGGCCGGGCATGGTGGTGTCCAGGTCGATGACGCACAGGGGTGCCCGGGTCGCTGCGTCCAGCATGACATTGTTCAGCTTGGTATCGTTGTGGGTGACCCGCAGAGGCAGCTCTCCGGCACGAAGCATGGCCGTCAGCTTGCCGCCCACGGCCTCGTGGGCCAGTACAAAGTCGACCTCCGGCTGCACGGAAGCGGCCCGGCCCATGGTGTCCTTCTCCAGGGCCTCCCGGAACAGGCGGTAGCGGTCCGGGGTATTGTGGAAGTTGTGGATGGTCTCGTGCAGGGTTTCAGCAGGAAAATCCGCAAGCTGCTGCTGGAAGGTGCCGAAGGCAATGGCGCTCTGGTAGAAGTCCTCGGGGCACTCCGGGGCCTGGAGGCACAGGCTGTCCTCCACAAAGTCGTACATCCGCCAGTCGCTGTTTTCGCCCATATGTACCCAGCTCTTGCCTTCGTCCGTGGGGATCAGCGTCAGAGCTGCCCGGGGATCGGAGGACTTGCTGTGCAGATGCTTTGTGACGGCCTCAACATTCTCCTGCAGACCGGCAATATCCGGGAAAGCCCGGTTGCTGAGCTTCTGCAGAATATACCGCCGCCCGGTATCCGTCACGGCCAGGTATGTCTCGTTGATGTGCCCGCAGCCATAGCGTTCACAGGAAACGACCTCTCCCTGGGTCTGAAAATGGGAGAGCACTTCTTTCAAACTTGGTTCCATTTCTTTTCTCCTTTTCCGCTGAACAGTATATCAGCAAGTGCGTAGTGTGTAAAGCTCCATTTTCTTTTTGAAAAAGCCACCTGTGCAAGCAGGTGGCTTTCGGTTTGCCTTTTACGCTGCCTGCAATGAGGCGGCAAACGGTTACGGCAGGCTTGCTTTGCATAAATCAATTATATCAAGCATACTTTCAATGTCAAATTAAATTTTGCTGTTTTTTGGTAATTTTGCCTGCTATTGCGCAAATTTGTTAAAAAGATACAATTTCTTGGCGTTTATTTTGTACATTAATCATTTCATTCTTGGGTTTGCTCTGCCGAATGTCCGGAATGTTCCGTTTATCAAAAAAGCCTCTGCCTGCACGTGTTTTACCATTTTGAACTCTGCACGTGCCAATCTTCTAATTTTAAAAAGCCACCTGCGCGAACAGGTGGCTTTCACTTAGCCCTTTACGCCGCCTGCGGTGAGGCCGCTGGTCAGGTTCTTTTCGATGGACATGAACAATATCACCACGGGGATGATTGCAAAGATGGAGGCTGCGAAGAGATACTGCCACTCGATCATATTGTAGCCGTTGAAAATGTTGATGCCAACGGTCAGCGGCTTAAAGGTATCGGTGGAGATCAGGCACAGAGCCACGGTGTATTCATTCCAGGCGTTGATGAAAATGAAAATCAGGGTGGTGACAATGCCGGGGGCTGCCACGGGCAGCAGAATTCGGAGCATGGCCTGGACACGGTTGCAGCCGTCAATGGTGGCCGCCTGCTCCATTTCCGCGGAGATGCTCATAAAGGTGCCCCGCAGAAGCCAGATGGTGAAGGCCTGGTTAAAGGCCGCATTGATGAAAATCAGGCCAAGAATGGAGTTCGTCAGGTTCAGGATCTGCATGACCTTGTAGATACCGATCAGCAGAACCACCGGGGCGAACATCTGGGACACGATGATGAAGCCCAGGAAGGCCGTCTGACCTTTGAACTTCATGCGGGCCAGGGCGTAGGCCGCCGGAATACCGCAGAGCATGGCGATGACGGTGGAGCCGCCTGCAATGAGGATGGAGTTCAGCATGTATTTGGCCATGGGCGCTCTGGACCAGATGTCCACAAAGTTCGACCACATATATTTGATGGGGAACACGGTACCGTTGATGCTGAAAATCTCCTCACGGCTTTTCAGAGCCGTGCAGAACATAACAAAATAGGGGTAGAGAATAAACAGGCAGATGAGCACCACCACAAAGTAGAGGAGGATCCGGCTCAGGAGCTTTTTCCAGTTAACACGAACATCGTCCTTCATAGCTTAATCCTCTCCTTTCTTCAGCGTGGAGACCATGTAGCAGCTGGCGCAGACCAGCAGAATCAGGAAGCCGATGACGGAAACCGCCGCAGCCTCGCCCTGCTTGCCATTGTAGAAGGCCAGCTTGTAGAGGTAGGTAACCAGGGTATCGGTACGGCTGGCGGGGTCGCCCTTGGTGATGGTCCAGACGATGGGGAAGGAATTGAACACGTAGATGATGTTCAGCACCGTGGCCACGGTCAGGCTGGGCTTTACCAGGGGCAGGGTGATGTGGAACAGCTTCTGCCAGTAGCTGGCGCCGTCCACAATGGCGGCCTCATAGAGGCTGCTGTCGATGCTCTGCAAGCCGGACAGCGCCGTGAAGCACACGAAGGGAATGGTTACGAAAATACCGCAGGCAATTTCCCAGGCGAAAAACGCACCGGGAGTGGGAGTCCAGTTGACATTGGTCTGGATGATGCCCAGGGTTTTCAGCAGGGTATTCAGTGCGCCGTAGTCCGTATTGATGATGAACTTCCAGGCGCTGGCCTGAATGACCAGGGTGGTGGCCCAGGGGAACACCACAATGGCCCGGGCAACCTTGCGGCCCTTGAACTGGTTGTTCAGGATCAGGGCCAGAATAAAGCCAAGCACCGTGGACAGGACGACCACCAGGACCGTCCAGACAACGGTATTTTTCAGCACCATGGTAAATTTGCTGCTGCCAAGGACCTTGCTGAAATTGTCAAAGCCCGCAAAGCCCTTGATGAGGCCCGCCTTGGTCACCTGGCTGAAGGCCATGCGGAATACGAATCCGATGGGGACAATGATGAAAATCGCCATGAGGATCACGCTGGGCAAAATCCAGATATAGGGCTCAATCGTGCTGCCCAGGCGACGGGGTGTATTCTTCTTCACGAAGCAACCTCCTTCTGTTTGGTTCCTTGTCCCCTCAAATGCCCTGCCTGAAAGCATTTCAAAAAACAAGGGTCTGCCGATGCTTCCCGGGGATGCACGTCCCGGGAACAACGGACGTGAAAAGCAGGCCGAGCCTTGCAGCTCGGCCCGCTCTGGGTTTACGTAGGATACGTAGAAATAGAGTGCTTAGCCTGCAACTTCAGACTGCAGCTCGTCCAGCAGCTGCTGTGCGTCGCCGCCCAGGAGCACCTGCTGCTCCACATCGATGACGCCCTGCTTCACGTCTGCCCACTCAGCCTTGGCGGTGGGATAGAACTTGGAGGAACCGACAACGTCGATCCAGGCAGTCATGCCGGGGTTGGCCTTGGCACACAGCTCAGCGCCGGTGGAGGTAGCGGGCAGGAAGTCTTCCATCAGAACCCAGTCAGCATAGGGCTCGTCATCATAGAAGGCATCGATCACAGTGGAGATCGCGGCCAGCTCGGCATCGGTGTAGCCGTTGTCGAAGCACATGAAGCGGTCCATAACGCCGACGGAAGCACCGGCCTTATCGCCGTTGGTGGGCAGAGAAGCAACACCGAAATTGATGCCGCCGTTCTCCTCGCAGTACTTGGAGATCTGGTTGGGTCCGATCATCATAGCCAGCTTGCCGGAGGCGAACATCTCCTGCAGGTCGTAGCGGGTCTCGTTGGTGGGATCGGTGTTGGTCAGGCCGGACTTGATCAGGTCGACAACGAAGTTGACAGCTTCCACGTTCTCAGCGGAATTCAGAGCCCAGTTGTTGTCGGCATCCACGAAGCCGCCGCCGTTGTTCCAGGCATAGTAAGCGAAGCAGGCCTGGCCTTCGTCGGTGGTCATGTCAACGCCCCAGGGGTAGACATCGGGGTTGGAAGCCTTGATGGCCTCGCAGGCAGCCTTCAGCTCTTCCCAGGTGGTGGGAACGTCTACGTTGGCAGCGTCCAGGATGTCCTTGTTGTAGTACAGAGCGCGGGCGGAAGCCAGATCGGGCACAGCCCAAACGGTGCCGTCAACAACGGACTGCTCCAGGAAGGAGGGGTAGAACTTGGCGTAGGTCTCCTCGGAAACCCAGTCGGAGGCGGGCAGCAGCAGGCCGTCAGCCTGGAAGTCGGCGAACACGTCGATGTTCAGCAGGTCGGGAGCTTCGCCGTTGGCAACACGGGTGTTGACTACGGTGTAGATGTCGTTCCAGGACACACAGTCCACAACGACCTCGATGTCGTCGTGCTCAGCGTTGAACTTGGATGCGAAGTCAGCCCACCACTGGGTGGTCTGCTTGCCGTACTGGGCGGTGATCATGGTGACGGTGACCTTCTCGCCGGTAGCGGCGGGGGCCTCGGTCTCGGCTGCCTTGGTGGTCTCGGCAGTGGGGGCGGCGGTTGTGGCGGTGGAGCCGGAAGAACCACAGGCGGCCAGAGCCAGAACCATGGTCAGAACCAGCAGCAGGGAAACAAGCTTTTTCATTTGGTTTTCTCCTCCTAGTTTTTCAGCATTTGCGCAGACCCGATACACGGCGGGTTTGCTTTGCACAAATAAATTATATCAGCTATCACAACAATGTCAAATGATTTTTTGCTCATTTTTGGCATTTTTGCCTATTCATGCACAAGTTTGTAAGATAACGACAATTATGCAACACTGTTTTTATGCAATATTTACATCATTCTTTCCTTGCTACCGCCCCGTATCTATGATATAATTTTCATGAAAAAGCTGGGAATTTGGCCTATTTTTATCATTTTGAATTCTTTGTTTGTCAATAATTCCAGCTTTTGGGAAAGGCCAACTTTATTTCATTTCTGCAATCAATGCACTTTTGGAGGAATCGAACATGAATTATCTCGGCGTTACCTATTCCATCGGGGCCAAACCCGAGCTGGACCCCGGCTTCATTCCCTTCGGCGTGTGGATGGACGCCTATCTGAAGGATGCCAAAAAGCCCATCGCCATCGCCATTGAGCGGGACCGGGGCCAGGTCTCCGTCCGCAAGACCTTCATCCACGGCACCCCCGACATGGCCAAGGCAGACTACCGCTATGTGGAGCGGCTGGTCAAGTTCCTGCTGTGGTCCATCGGCGGCTTCAAGGTCTATGTCTGCGGCTGCGACCATATCGCCAAGCAGCTCCAGGCCGACTATTCCAAGAACGGCAAGCGGGCCTTCGACTACGACTTCTTCCACAAGCTGTATGAAGTAAATCTGGAGATCATCGGCCTGCCTCTGGACAAGTGCCCCGCCCCCAACGAGTCTACCCGGCCTCTGGGCGGCCACATGGACGGCTGCCGCATCGGCTTTGACGCAGGCGGCTCCGACCGGAAGGTCTCCGCAGTCATCGACGGCGAGTGCGTCTATTCCGAAGAGGTCGTCTGGTTCCCCAAGCTGAACGAGGACCCCAACTATCAGTACAATGAGATCCTCACCGCCTTCCGCACCGCCGCCTCCAAGATGCCCCGGGTAGACGCCATCGGCGTTTCCTCCGCCGGTACCTTCATCGGCAATGCGCCCATGATCTCCAGCATTTTCTATAAGGTTCCCCGCAGCCGCTGGGACGAGGTAAAGACCTGCTTCGACCGGGCCGCTGCCGAGATCGGCGATGTGCCCATCGTTGTTGCCAACGACGGCGACGTGTCCGCTCTGGCCGGCGCTATGGGCCTGAACACCGGCAACATCATGGGCCTGGCCATGGGCACCTCCGAGGCCGTTGGCTATGTGGACGCAGACAAGAACGTGCTGGGCTGGATCACCGAGCTGGCCTTTGCCCCCGTTGACCTGGCAGAGGACGCCATGCAGGACGAGTGGTCCACCGACTTCGGCGTGGGCTGCAAGTATTTCTCCCAGGACGCCGTTATCAAGCTGGCCCCCAGAGCGGGCATCGAACTGGATCCCGCCCTGTCCCCCGCCGAGAAGCTGAAGGTCGTTCAGGCCCTCATGGCTGAGGACGATCCCAGAGCCGCCAAGATCTACCACGACATCGGCGTATATCTGGCAAATGCCGTCGTTCTGTACTCCCACTTCTACGACATTGAGCACCTGATGCTCATGGGCCGGGTCATGTCCGGCAAGGGCGGCGACATTATTCTGGACGTGTGCCAGAAGGTTCTTGCCGCCGAGCATCCCGAGCTTGCCAAGCACTGCCAGGTCATGCTGCCCGACGAGAAGACCCGCCGGGTGGGCCAGTCCGTGGCCGCAGCCAGCCTGCCGGAGATCCGGAAGTAAAGTCTAAAAATGCCAACCGGGCCGCCCCGCAATGGGGCGGCCCGGTTTTTGTACAAAAGAGCTTCCCGGATCGGGAAGGTTCGAGAAAAGGGGCTGTTAGAAAACGCTCTGTCATTGCGAACCAGCGCGCACGCTGGTGT
>ERZ773104.152-NODE-152-length-103061-cov-7.130682_pt1 | contig 103061 bp, 88 predicted proteins | sample MGYA00511920_ERZ773104 | MGnify/ENA primary metagenome ERZ773104 (study PRJEB29015, sample SAMEA2737857) | human gut metagenome | biome: human gut; feature: human-associated habitat; material: faeces | place: China | collected 2012 ... | reverse complement strand
ATAAAAATCAGCCCAAAAACATTAAACCATTCCATATTATCTACCATCACAAACTTCGATTTTTTAAATTCATATCCGCATTATACCATAAAAATAACGACACTGTATATCACTCTAATAACATACAATGCCGTTGCTTTTATCTCAAAAGACACCTTACAAACTTTCGTTTACAAGTGTCTTTTTCGTGTCATAAGGTATCCTCCCACTCTTCGAGCGGGTCCCTCCTTATGACTAAGAGTGGACTAGACGGGAGTCGAACCCGTGTCCAAAAACCTTTCCCCTGTTCTTCTACTATCATAGTCAGTTGTTTGAATTTCCCTCAAGTTATCGAAAACTAACATCCTATAACTCTTGGTAGCTTCATAGTACTCCTAAATACGCAAAGCTTAATATTTAGGGTTCCCTACTAAAGTCGATGCCAATGTCCGGACCGTAGGCCTTCCGGGATTGACAGCTGCCTTTAATTAGGCAGCGTAAGCTAAATTATCTTCAGCGTTTAATTTTAAGTTGTGATTTAACGCATCTCCCTGCGGATAGCTTCACCAGATTCCAAGCCCCTGTCGAAACCAGTACTAGCCCTTACTGGATTATTTGTATAATAATTGTTTATTATCTTTATAATTATGAAGTATCTTTCTCCTTATGTCAAGTCCTATTCGTAAACTATTTTAACTATTCTAATTTAAATATCATACTTTTTTATAACATATTTTTTCTCCAGCCATATTGTGCATTATTATTTATAACATAATTCTTTTTCACATATATATCTTCCTATTATTTAAATACATTCCTCTTCCCTGCATATTTTTCCATTTTCTGCATATGATTATTAAGAAGATTAAAAATATTATATGATTAGATTGGAGTTTTTATGTACAGGCGTTTAAATATTTTTCTTATTATTGGTGCTGTTTTCACTATTATTACAGGCACTCTGTTGCACTTTGTTTATGAATGGTCAGGGGAAAGTCTGTTTGTTGGGATTTTTTCTCCCATTAACGAAAGTGTATGGGAGCATTTGAAGTTGTTGTTTTTCCCTATGTCTGTTTGGATTCTTATTGGGTATTTTATTTTTGGAAAAAAATTCAAAACTTACATTCCTTCTGCAGTTATTGGCATTCTTTCAGGCATGATTCTTATTCCAATGTGGTTTTACACTTATACTGTGTTTACCGGCAAGCCGATTCTTTTTCTTGATATTTTATCTTTTATTATTAGTGTTTGTGTTGCCTTTTTTATAACAGCACATTTAATTGAAAATTATAATATCCCATACCTTACTCCAAAACTTGGATTTCTGATATGGGATATTATCTTTGCTTTATTTATTATTTTTACACTTTATCAGCCTGATTTTCCGCTGTTTATAAGTTATTAGTCCTGCTTGCGATAGTATGAGAACCAATATGCAATACCTGTTGCGCAACCACCGATAATATTACCGATTGTTACAACTAAAAGGTTCTTTACAATAAAATTAAACCATGTAAGTCCTGCTGTTTCCAAGCCAAGGTTTCCATATGCCATCTTTGAAAAAAGACCACCTGAAATGTAACTCATATTGGCTACACTATGCTCAAATCCGCAGATTACGAATACCATAATTGGAAGGAATAGACCTATAATCTTTCCTCCTACTGTCTTAGATGTTGCTGCCATCATTACTGCAACGCATACAAGGATGTTACACAAAATCGCCCTAAAAAACATTTCCTGAATACTTAAATTACACTTTGTTGTTGCAATTGAAATTACGCTTTTTGCAACACTGCTATTAAACATTGAATAAATGTTTCCTAATGTGAAAAATCCTGTAACAAAAATTGAACCTACAAAGTTTCCAATGTAAACGACTATCCAGTTCTTTAACATCTGTCCTACTGTAATGTTCTTAGACAATACAGACATAATCAATAAGTTATTTCCTGTAAATAATTCTGTTCCATTAATAATTACCATGGCAAGTCCTGCCGGGAATACTAATGATGTTATAACTTTTGCAACTGATGAATTAGTGACCGTTGATGAAGCTATTGTTGCTGCTGTTCCGGCTAAAGCAATAAACATACCTGCCAAAAATGCTAATACAAACATTCTTCCAAGTGGCATTGTTGTTTTTCCTTTTCCGCTATTAATGTAGTTTTTTGTTGCTTCTTTTACTGATATCATTCTTCCGTACCTTTCAAAATTATTTTTTACCCGAAGAATAATGATACTACTTTTTCAGTTGCCCGTAAACTGTTATTTTTATGAATCTAATTCCATTTTTTCACTAATTATTATTTAGTATTTTTAGTGTCTAATTCACTATCAATATATTCACAGGCACCTATTGCTGCAACTGCTCCATCGCTGGCTGCAGTTGTAAGCTGACGGACGTTCTTTGTTCTACAATCACCCGCCGTAAAAATTCCTCTTGATTCTGTTTTGCAATCCTCACCTGCAACAACATAACCTTTGTCGTCAAGTTCCACAACTTCTTCAAAATCATAATTGTCCGGTTCCTGACCTACTGCAATAAAAAGACCTGAAACCTGAATATCTTTTTCTGAACCATCAACTGAATTTTTTACAGTGATTCCTTCAACCTTATCGTCGCCTATTAATTTTACAACATTGCTGTTCCAAACCATTTCAATATTATCTTTTTCAGATATTGCTTTTGCAATTTTTTCTTCACCACGAAGCTTGTTCCTTCTGTGAATAATATATACCTTATTGCAATAGTTTGAGAGAAACATTGCATCTTCCAATGCTGTATTCCCACCACCTACTACTGCAACATCTCTGCCTCTAAAAAACATACCATCGCAAGTTGCACAATATGAAACACCTGAACCAATAAGTTCTTTTTCTTTATCAAGTTTTAATGATCTGTTTTTTGCACCTGTGGCAATAATTATAGCTTTTGTTTCGTAAGTTTCTTTATTTGTAATAACTTCTTTCAAAACTCCATTATTTTTAATTTCCACAGCTTTTTCATACTTAATTTCGGCACCAAGACTTTTTGCCTGATTAAAAAGATTTGTGGCAAACTCAAAACCTGATGTCTTAATTATTCCCGGATAATTCTCAACTTCAGGAGTGTTCACAATCTGACCACCATAATTCTTCTCTTCCAAAAGTAAAACCTTCTTGCCTGAACGCACACCGTAAATCGCTGCTGACATTCCGGCTGTACCTGCTCCTATAATTACAATATCGTACATAAGCATAATGAAATCCTTCCTTACTAAATCGTTATCAAATTATTTTAATAAATCTAAAATTTCATCCTTTGTGCAGGCACCAATAGTCTTGTTTGCTATCTCACCATTTTCAAAAACAATTAATGTTGGAATAGACATAATATTATACTGAATAGAAATTTCAGGTTCCTTGTCTACATCAACCTTGCAAACCTTAACATCAGTTAATTCCTCTCCTAACTCTTCAATAATAGGAGAAACCATCTGACATGGTCCACACCAAGTTGCCCAAAAATCAACCAAAACTTTTTTATCAGATTTTAAAACTTCGCTTTCAAAGTTTTCTTTTGTTAAATGTAATACTGACATAAAATGACCTCCTTTCAAATCATGCCTTTCTCCTTGCGGAAAAACTTTTGTTGCAAACACGTTGATTCATCTCATTTTGCTCCGTCGTCTATTGCAAAGCGAAAACCTAAACTCGCCTACGGCTCAAACAGTAGGTTTATCGCTTTACACTATACTCGCAAAATTTCGAGAATCCGCCTATTGTTTGCGTCCAAAAGTTTTTCTGCAAGATCTGAAAAGACATACCTTTTGTACCAATAATAGTATACCCTTTTTTCTCTACTTAACCAATAGGATTTTAACTCTTTTTTTGCACTATTGTATTTCACTCCACGGCTGAAAATTCTAATAGAAAGTGCTCTGAAGCCGTCGGTCCTTAGAAGGTAGGGTAGCGAAGCTGCCATAGCTTCTAAGGACCGCTACGAGCTGAAGGCAGCGGGAGCGTGCTTTCGTTAGAATTTTCAGCCGTGGGGTGGGAAGTACAACTCTGCCAAAAGCCTAAATTTCCTTCACTATTTGGATTATCAGTGTCGGCACAAACGCAAGCCCCAGTATTTCCAATATGTTTACTGCCGTAAAGTCTGCTATTTCAAATAACCCGTGTAATTGTGGTACAAACAATACTATTGATATGAATGCTATTCCTGCCACAAATGCCATTATTTGATAGGGATTTGTTTTCAGTTTTAATTTTCTTATGCTTTCTTTTCCTCTGCAGTTAAATCCGTGGAATAGTCTGGCTATGGTTAGTGTTGCAAATGCCATTGTGGTAGCAAGGGCTGTATTTGTTTTCAATCCAATGTAGTATGCTGACATTGTCGCTATTCCTATCAGTGCTCCCTGCAATATTATTTTTATTATAAAGTATTTTGTTAGGATTCCTTCTTTTGGATTACGTGGTTTTTCTTTTAATAACGAATCATCTGAAGGCTCCATTCCTATTGCTATTGCCGGAAGTGAGTCTGTTAGAAGATTTATAAACAAAAGGTGTATTGCTGTAAATGGCATTGACAGTCCTACAATTGATGCATATAAAACACACAATATTCCTGCCATATTTCCTGATAATAAAAACATTATGGCATTTTTTATGTTTCTATATACATTTCTTCCGTTTGCCACTGCTTTTATTATTGTTGCAAAATTATCATCTGCTAATATCATTGATGAGGCGTCTTTTGAAACTTCCGTTCCGGTTATACCCATTGCCACACCTATGTCTGCTTTCTTTAGTGCCGGTGCATCGTTTACGCCGTCTCCCGTCATTGAAACTACATTGCCGTGTTTCTGCCAGGCTTCAACTATTCGTATTTTATTTTCAGGAGAGACTCTGGCATAAACTGATATTCTATTAATTTTTTCATATAATTCCTCATTTGACATTTCATCAAGTTCCAAACCTGTTACTGCCAAATCTCCATCATTATAAATTCCTATTTTCTTTGCTATTGCTATGGCTGTGATTTTGTGGTCGCCTGTTATCATAACTGTTTTTATACCTGCTTCTTTTGCCTTTTGTACAGCTTCAACTGACTCCTCTCTTGGTGGATCAATCATCGCAATTAAGCCTAAGAAAATAAAATCTTTCTCATTTTCAATTGTTAAATCCTCATCTGCTTCTTTGTAAGCAAAAGAAAGAACTCTTAATCCCTGATTTGAAAATTTCTCATTAACTTTTAAGATTTCTTCTATGTCGCTTTGAGAAATTTCTCTAACCTGATTGTTTTTTCTTATTTTTATGCATCTATTAAGCAAAACATCCAACGCACCTTTTGTAAGAACTGTTTCCTTGTCGTGTAATTTACATTTTACACTCATTAATTTTCTATCTGAGTCAAAAGGAATCTCCTGCAATCTTGGAATTGCTCTTCTTACATCTTCTTCATTTAACATTTTTTCGTTAAAATCATTATTTTCAACTGTGCTATCTTCAAATTTCTTACATCCATCATTTCCAATTCTAAAATTTTCGACTTTTATATTTCTGAACATTTCAAGTAAAGCATATTCTGTAGGATCACCTATTCCTTTTCCATCCACTATTGATGAATCATTACTTAATATTGCATTATATACAAGGTCTCTGTGTAATTGATTTTTCAAATCAAGCTGGTTAGGACTTATAATATCTCCGTCCACATAAACCTTTTCAACTGTCATTTTGTTCTGTGTTAATGTACCTGTTTTATCCGAGCAAATAACAGATACACAACCCAGACTTTCAACTGCTTTCAGGTCCTTTATTATGGCATTTTCAGAAGCCATCCTACCTGTTCCTATAGCCTGCACTATTGTTACTATTGAGCCTAATGCCTCCGGTATTGCTGCAACTGCAAGTGCCACTGCAAACATTAATGAATCTATAAGGCTAACATTTCTAATTAAACATAAAACAAAAACTACCGCAGAAATAATCATAATTCCAATTGCCAGTCTTCCGCTAAACTGATCAAGGCTTTTTTGAAGCGGTGTTTTTCTTTCTTTAGCTTTATTCATTAAGCCGGCTATTTTTCCTATTTCTGTATTCATTCCTGTTTCTGTAACAAGAACTTCCGCCCTGCCATAAACTACAAGACTTCCTGAATAAACCATGTTAACTCTGTCTGCCAGTGGAATATCACCTTCTAATGCTTTGTCTGTTTTCTCCACATTGGTTGATTCCCCTGTAAGTGAGCTTTCATTAACCTGTAAAGAATAATTATTGATTATTCTTCCATCTGCAACTATTAAATCTCCTGCTTCCAACACTAAAATGTCACCTGGCACAACTTCCTTAGAAGGTATTTGAATTTTGATACCATTTCTCATTATCTTTGCACTTGGAGAAGATAGTTGTTTAAGACTTTCTAAAGACTTCTCAGCTTTAATATGCTGTACTGTTCCAAGAATGCTATTCATTATAAGCACTGCAATTATTACAATTGTACTTTCAGGGTTTTCAGAAAATGCAGATATAACTGCCGCAATAATAAGAATAATAACAAGTAAATCACAGAACTGGCTTAAAAATACCTGTAGCACACTTTTCTTCTTTGCTTCCTCTAATAAGTTTTCTCCAACCTTTTCTTTTATTTGTAAAACCTGCTCATCGCTTAATCCTTTCTCTGTAACGTTCATTTTTTTCATAAGTTTGTTAGAATCAACTTTCCAACTTTCAATCATTTTGGCACCTCCATTTTTCATTTTGAACCTATTTTTTCTTTGGTGCTATTTTTACACGATTTTTAATATCGTATAATTATCTCAAATGCTTTTCACTTTTTGATAAGCAAAAAAAGAACGAGACTTTTTTCGCACCAAAATAATGCGATAAAAGTCTCGTTCCTATTTCAATATACTTCCCGGTTGTTAAACGTGATGACGAAAAGTATAACAACTGCTTAAGTTGTGAACTACTCCCTAATATCTTGTGACTATGCTAACATATTGTATTCTACATTTCAACCTTTATTTCTGATTTATTACTGATTATCTTCTATTTCTGAATCCTTAGCATTTTCTTTACTCTCTAAGTATTCTGAAGTTTCATCAGGAATTTCATCTAAGTCACTTCCTACATCAATTTCCTTTGGTTGTTTTCTGTAGAGAATGTCATACATTACAGGAACTATGAACAATGTCATAAGTGTTGCATATAGAAGACCGAAGGCTACAACTATTGCCATACTCTTCTGCATTGCATTTCCCGCATCCTGTGAAAATACCATAACACTCATTGAAAGAATTGTTGTTAATGCTGTCATAAGAATTGGACGCATTCTTGTTTTTCCTGTTACAATAAGTGCTGTTCTCTTATCAAGTCCCTGGATACGAAGCTTATTAGTGTAGTCAACGAATACAATACCGTTGTTTACTACAGTTCCCATAAGGATCATAAATCCCATTAATGCCATGGCTGAAATAGTCTGGCCAAAGATTATTAATCCTATCATTCCTCCTGTAAATGCCAAAGGAATTGTAAAGAATATAATAAACGGTGACAATAAGCTTTGGAACTGTGCAACCATAATAAGGTAAACTAAAATAGCTCCTAAAAGTATAGCCTGTAGCATCTGCCAAATCATATCCATAACCTGATCTGATTCACCTCCGATTTCAATTGTGTAACCGTCAGGTATATTGTATTCATTTATTTTCTTTTCAAGTTCTCTGGACATTAATGTTGCATTATATCCATCCTCAACTTCTGCAGTTACTGATAAATACTGTGTAAGATTTTTTCTCTTGATTGTATTTACACTGTCTTCAATATTCATAGTTGCAAAATCAGATAACTTGTAATTCTTCTTTACTTCTTTTCCGGTATCATCATAAGTTGTTGCTGTAATCTTTGACTTCATAAGATTTTCGTAAGTAAGCTTATCTGTTTCATCAACTACTTTTACTGCCACATCATCATCGCCTACATTAAGTGTTATGGAATCTTTGTCAGTTGTTGTACGTGCTACAAGTTGCTGATATATCTGTGCAACTGTAAGTCCCTTGGCTGCTGCCCTGTTCTTGTCAATCTGAAGATGTATCTGCTTATCCTTCTCGTCAATACCGTTAGTAACTTCTTTTGCTCCCTTAATGCTCTTAACCATATCCATTACGTCTTCACTAATGGAAATTAATTTGTCCTGGTCTTTTCCATAAATATTTACTGCAAGACCACCTGATAGCATACTTGACATATCCCCCATTGCAGAAGAACTTACCTTAAATTCCTTGCACTTTATGTCTTTAGTATTAGTTTCAATCTCTTTTATAATCTTTCTAAACTGCTTAGTTGTTTTAATACTATCATCTGTTAAAACACTGAATGTGAAGTTTGTGTAGTTATTAGATGAACTTCCCATGGACATTACTGCCGCCCCTGTGTTTCCATCCATTGCACCTACTTTTGATACTCCGTCTACTTTTTGGATTTTTTCCATAACCTGACTTGCAGTATCATAAGCTGTATCTTTATCAATTGTCTTGTCAAAAGTTAATGTTGCGGAAATCTGATTACTTTCCATATCATCCATTAATACAAGTCCTGTACTAAACACTTTTGCAACACAGATTGCCAACAATACAATTGAAATTCCAATCGGCACTATCTTGTGATTTAAGCAAAATTCCAATGCCACTTCATACTTCTCTTTAACCTTGTCAAAGAATCTATGGTTCTGTTCCTTAGTCTTTCTAAGTACTACTGAAGAAATTGTCGGTACAACTGTAAGTGCTACTATTAATGATGCAATAAGTGCATATGAAATAGTAAATGCAAAAGGTATCATTAACTGGCTAACTGTTCCTGATGTATAAACCATTGGAAGGAATACACAGATTGTTGTAAGCGTTGATGCAATAATTGCTCCTGCAACCTGTTTTGCTCCCTGAACTGCTGCTCTAGGTGCTGAAATTCCCCTGTTTCTAAGTCTATAAACGTTCTCTATAACAACAATGGAGTTATCTACCAACATACCTATGCCAAGACAAAGTCCTGCCAATGACATTACATTTAATGTTATATTTGTAAAATACATTATGATAATTGCAAAAAGTACACTAAAAGGAATACTGAAAGCAACTACCAATGTAGGCTTAACATCTTTTAAGAATAATGCAAGAACTATAATTGCAAGAATTGCTCCCAAAAGAATACTTGATAAAATACTCTTAACTATAATGTCTATGTATTCACCCTGATCCATTAATGGAGTAATTGTAAGTCCATCATGCTGTTTTTCTAACTCTTTAAATGAGCTTTTCAAATTAGTTGAAACAGTACTTGTGCTTGCTGTACTTGCCTTAAATGCTGATAACAATAAAGCGTCCTCACCATTTAACTTAGCATATGACTCACCTTCATTATCAATTGTAACAATGTCTGCAACATCACTTAATTTGATTTTTCCAATGCCTTTTACGCTTGTAAGAACCATCTTTTTAAGCTGTTTTGCATTGGTATAATTTTCACCTACTTTTACAAGCCACTGATCGTCTTTCTTATCATCAATATAACCTGCAGGCATTGAGAAATTCTGTGCAGTAATTAACTGTGATAATGTATCAAGTGTTAAAAGTGAATCAATATTTGAATTTTCAATTGCTGCCTTTCTTGAATTTTCTAAATCCTGTTCTGATTTTTCAAGTTCTTCTTTTGCAGAATCAATCTTTGACTGTCCTGCTTCCATCTGGGCATCACCTGAGCCAAATCCTGCTGCAGCTTCAAGACTTCCTTCCTTAACACTAACATAATTCTTGTCAATGTCCTTCATCTTACTATTGATAGTCTCTACCATCTTTTCTGCTGCTAAAATTTTAGTTTTAAGATTGGCAAGTTCTGTATCAATCTGAGGTATTCTAACTTCAACAATGTTGTAAATCTGTTTTAAGTTATCCAATGTAATAAGTTCAGCTTTATCTTTCTGTCCCATATTTGTAAGCCATTTCTTAAAGCCTTCCAATTCATCAGGATTATCAATTGCATCCTTAACGCTTTTTGGAATTGTAACATTCATAGTCTTTGCTACACTTCCATACTGCTTGTTAAGATTGGCAAGTGTGTTGTTAATCTCTTTATAATTCTTTTCTATTTTGTTATCTTCATATATTTTCTTTTCGGCTTCTAAGGCACTCTGACTTGCTTTCATACTGTTAAGAGATGATTCATATGCAATCTTTGTTGCCTTTGCATCTGTTAACTTAGAATCGGCCTCAGCAAGCTGTTTGTTAGTGCTTGACTGCTTATCTTTTAAAGCTTTCTTCTGGTCAGCAAGTTCACTTTCTGCCTTATTTAATTTAGACTTGGCAGAACTAATCTTCTTGTCTGCATCTGCTAATTTGCTGTTAGTCTTTTCAAGAATCTTGTTATTAATCTTGTCTATTTTATTCTGATTAAGTCTTACTTCAACTGTATCCTCAACTCCACCAACTACTGAAACACTGGCAACTCCGTCCTGTCTTTCAATATATGGTTCTACAACCTCTTTTGAAAATGTAGTAAGGTCTTTAATATTCTTTCCGTCGTAATTTACGCTGGCATACATTGTTGCCATCATATCCATACTTAATTCCATGGTGTTAGGTTTTCCACATCCGTCAGGAAAATCTACACTGTCAAGTGCATTTGATACTTTTACAAGAGCTGAATCCATATCTGTATCGTCTGCAAATTCAAGCATTACAATACCATAATTCTCTGATGATGTACTTGTTACATTCTTTACGCCACTAATTACACCAAGAGCATTTTCCATTGGCTTAGTTACATCTGTTTCTACTTTTTCAGGTGACGCACCGGGTTCTGTTGTAACAACAATCAAATATGGTACTTCCATATCCGGCAAAAGGTCTGTCTGCATTTTGCTTAAGCTGACTCCACCTATTATTAAAACTACGATTACAGCCACTAATACGAAAAATGGCTTTTTAACACAAAACTTACTCATTTGTCTTATCCTTTTCTGTCTTTAACTTGCAACACACTACTGACCTAATTATTTTAGTGATTACATATTATGATAATTTATTCTAATTGTAAACATTTAATGAACAACATAATTAATAATCTAATTTATATTTCTTATTTTTTCCTGCAATATTCTTCCAACTGTATCTGAAAACTGATGAATGGTCTCAATTTTCACAAAATCTTTTCCAAAAATTTCTTTGGCTGCAATTGTCCCCCTCTCACTTCCCATAAAAATTCCTATAACCTGAATGTTATTACTTTTTAGATTATGAATTTCCTTTTCCGTGTCCTTTATTGCCAATTCATCTGTGTATTCATTGTTCTTGTAAAAAGCACCTTCCGTTGCACTTTGGTCATCCTGGGGGCTTGCGTCCGTAAGAACTACAAGTATTCTTTTTTCCTTAGGTGAATGTTCCATTAAATGACCTGCTCCCTTTAAAGCCAAACCATCTCTGTTATTTCCTGCGGCAACATACTTAAATATTTCCTTGCCTGCTTTCTGTTCACTATAATCTTTGAAAATTCTTAGCACAGTATAGCCTCTAATACTACAATAAGAATATATCTGACAAGGTATATTGCATCTTTCAAGACTTTTTGCAAGAACGTAAACCTGTGCGGCAATAAATTCCTGACTATTCTTTCTTGATGATGAACCGTCAATCATTATATCAACGGAAAAACCTGACTTATCCTCTTGCTCTTTTTTCTCAAAAACTCTTGGATTATCAACATACAATGCCTGCCAAATTTTGCCACCGTTAATCTTTCCGTGATTAGACATTGAAGGAAAAATCTCTCTTTCGCTGTCTAAAGTTATCCTTAATTTTTCTGAAAGTCTATTAATGCTATTCTTATATACAGGTCTGTTTTTTTCAAAATATTCTTTGTTCTTTTCGTACTGATTCTTGCATTCTCTTCTAAATTCCAAAATTTCTTTTATTTCTTTTTTAGGCAATTCTCTGCTTTGTTCTTTTAAATTATATTTTTCGCCCTTTGTAAACAAGAGATGGCTTTCTTTGTGCTTTCCTGTACATAATTTTTCTTCAATTCTTTGATTTTCAAAATCATTATACATATTTTTACCAAAAGTTGACTGAACATATTCCAAGGCATATTTAGGATTTCCATTTAATGAAAACTGTAAAAGATAGTTTTTCCCTTTTTTCAGAACTCCTGTTTTTCCTTCGTTAAAGCCGGTTGGGTCATCGTACTTCTTTGTTCTTACATATGTGGCACTTACTTTTCCAAATGACCGAAATGGTGACAACACTTTTTGAAGAAAATATACTCCTTCCTTATTTTTCTTTAGTGACGGTGTATAAGAGAATTTCTCAGACAATATCTTTTTAGTTTTACCTATTATCTGCTCTGTTGTCATATCGTTTGAAAAATCAAATTCACTTAACAACTCTTCCTCTTCAGCCGACAAATTGGATTCTTTTCCTAAAACCTGTCTGCAATAACCGTATCTTATTTTTTCAATTAGTGAATTATCAGTATATTTCTTAAATCGCCTAACAGTTTCTTTTGCATATTCAACACGCAAATCTGTTAATGCCATACGATAGTCTTTTTCTTTCTTAAACAGTACCTTTTCAAGTCCAATCCAAAATAAACCCTCAAAAAGCTCCTTGTCCTTTCCACCAAGCATATTGAAAAATTCTTCTAATTGAGCGCCATCGTACCATTTATAGCTTAACCCAATTATGATATTTAAATATGTATCCGCCTTGCCATCAGGTGAAAAAGCCAAATATAACGGATTAAGTTCATAATCTTCTGCCGATGCCCATATGAAGTTTTTTGCACGTTTTATTTCTCTTATATCTGCTTCCATTTTTGTTCAAATCTTCTCTCTAAGTAAACTTTCTTTAATAAACTTATTTTTTTAATAAATCTACTTTTAAATAGATTTCAGTTAATTATTCTTTTAATAAATTTTTTTTATAATTTACTTTTTAAACAAATCCTCTGTTTTAATCTTCTTTGAAATTCTTGCCCCTATAGTGTCCTTTATAAGTGTCTGTTCGTACATATCAAAAGACTTATTAGTTATTCCCATATCAAGTGCTGTATGAACTTCAAGTCCTTTTTCCATTAATGCTATGGAATCAAGCAATCCTCTAATATCCAATGCCTTAGATGATATCTCTGAATTTTCACACTTCTTCTGTAAATCAAGAAAAACATTGGCAAATTCTTCTGCCGCCTGCTCACTTATCGTTTCAAATTTGTCCTGTATAAGTTTTATAAGATTATCTTTAGAAATCATTGGCATTTTTATAACTGCAAATCTTGAAACCAACGCTTCATTTAATTCTTTTGTTCCTGAATATCCATAGTTCATAGTTGCAATAAACCTTGTTGCCGGATGCAAATCTATTCTGTCATATCCTGGAACATCAATAGTTCTTCTAAAATCAAGAGTTGCATGTAGTACCGCCATTGCTTCACTTTTCGCCATGTTTATTTCATCAAGAATGGCAAAACCGCCTGACTTAGCTGCACTGTAAACAGGTCCCGGTCTGAAAGTTACCTCTCCATTTCTAAAAGTATCCATACCTATTAAAGATGCTGCATCCATATTTACGTGAAAAGAAATATCCCACTTAGGTCTTCCAAAGGCTGCTGCCAGATTTTCCGCAAAAATATTTTTTCCTGTAGCCTTATGCCCCACAAGCAAAATATTCTCCCCGCAAAGTAATGCCGTAACCGCCTGATTCCAAATTTCATCTCCGTAATAAAGATTATCTGGCTTAGGGATTCTGTACAATAACTCATGACTAACAGGATAACTCTCCCTGTATGAATTTATTTCTTTTTTTAGTTTTTCGTTAATGTTAAGTTTCTGTAAATAATTGTCCATTTTGTTCACTTCTTTCTTATTGTAAATAAGCTTCATTTTTTTGCAATTTTAATTTGTTCACTACGTTTCTTTGATTTTACGGTAATAATTCAGTCTTATCACATACTTGATTAATAAGTGTTTCCTTAAACTCCCCTATTGGTTTAGCTGTAAAATCAATCCAGGCATTTGATTTATAAGATCTAAAATTTTTTAAACTAAATTCATATATCATAGTTTGAACTCTCTCAATTTATTCTTACTATATTATATAACACATTTTTTCTCCTTTACTCAATATGTTGTGAGAAAAAATCTCGCGTCAGTCGTTAAATATATTTTTTCACACCAAACCATCCCTTAAACACAGTGCTCCCCACCCTGCCTGTTTATTAGGCCACTGCTCATATCCCGGCAGATGCTTTGCACCACGTATCAGATACGCTTTTATTTTTTCTCCATAAAGATAGGGATCATTGCCTCTTACTATTCCCCATTCCATCATTAAAGCAGCACTGCCTGTTACAAAAGGTGTTGCCATTGATGTTCCGCTTAAAACTGTTGTTCCACCACCTGTAGCCGCCGACCTTATGTTTACCCCCGGTGCAACTATGTCAGGTTTTATCTGGTTGTTCTCTCTTGTAAAACCTCTTCCTGAGAAACTTGCCACCTTGTCTGTACTTGTATCATAGGCTCCTACACTAATTGCCTTGTCAGTTGCCGATGGTATTGTCAAAGTAATTTCCGGATCAGGTTTTAAAAATCCCGTAAAAGTATTAATCGACTGATTTCCCGGCAACCACATATCATACCTTCCCACAACACTTACTTCAGGAATAATTCTTATAATCCATATTCCTGAATCTATGTATTGATTGACAGGTATTAAATCCATATAAATTTCCTGATACCTAGTATATGGTTTCGGTGAGCCGTACAATATGAAAACATTAGTATTTCCTAATGTGTAACTGCTAATTGAATTACCCATTCTATTTTCTACATTATCTGATATACTTCTTCCTATTTCATTACTTGTTTCATCACTTATTCCATTATTTAGCCTATTACTTTCTCTATTGTTCTCCCTTATCACCGGTGTTCTCTCTCCTGTAGGTGCCTCAATCTGAATTGCAAATGTATCCACATAATCTTTCCACAACTGTATGCTTATGGATTTCTGATATGCCGAAACCTGTAGTTCCACATCCTCATTAGAAAAAGCATAACCTGATGTATGTCCAATGCCGTCTCCCTCATTTCCCGTTCCAATCTGTACTGAAATTCGGTTTCCGTCTATAACCGAATTAATATATGAAGATACTAATGTTGTTCCATCATGAGAGCCATATGTGTTGCCAAAACTAATGTTAAGTGATAATGGCATTTTATATTCGTTTGCTGTTTTTACAATAAAGTCTATTGCCTCCATTAGCCTCGTTGTTCTTGGAAAAGAATTTTCTGTTGCTGTTGCCATTTTTACAATTACCAATTTGCTTTTTGTTGCAATTCCAAGATTATTATTTTTATTGTCTGCAAAATTTCCAGCAGCAATTCCGGCAACATGAGTTCCATGTCCTGTTAAATCCCTTGAATTAACTTTCGTATAAGAATTTTCAAGCATCAAAGCCTGATTAATATCCGATTCACTATAAACCGTATCCGTTACCTGATCCCACAATCTTAAAATTCTCGTACTTCCGTCCTGATTTCTAAAAACCGAATTGGTGTAATCAATTCCACTGTCAGCAATGCCAACAATAACGCCTTCTCCAAACAAACCCATTCCATTATTAAAAAAATTGTCCTGTTGCACCTGATTAATACAAGACTCTCTCTTTCCATTTAGTACGTTATATTCTAATCTCTTAGGTTTTTCAATAAAAATAATTTGCTCTAAATTGCTAATTGCATCAATTAAGTTTTTAGGTGTTGTTATAACTGCATATCCATTAGATAATTCTCTTACGTTAACATTAGTCAATCTCCTTAGTTCATCCAAATTCCCCTGATATCTTATAATTAACTCCCAAATATCATTTTCTATTCCCACAGATAATTCCTGAGACTTTTCCAAATCTTCTTCCGGCAGATTCAATGCAATATTTAATGTATTATCTATTTTTTCATTCATAAAAAAGACCTCAAACATATTTCTTTCCAAAATCTTTAACTAAACTTAATCTAACTCCAATTGCTTTTTGCAATACTTATTAAATTTAATTAAATAATCTCTATCACTGAAATATATTTAAGGTCTTTAAATATTATTCTTTGAAATTAAAGTGCTATGTCGTTAAGTTCGCCAAATCAAAATGTGTAATTCCATTATCAAAAGCTGTGAAGCATAAATTACATTCTCCTTATTTTAAGAAACCGTTAACAATTTGTTCTTCGGCTTCCGCTTCTGTCAGACCTAAAGTTTGTAACTTAATAAGCTGTTCCCCTGCGATTTTTCCTATAGCTGCCTCATGAATAAGTGAAGCATCTAAATCATTAGCTGTAATTTCCGGTATGGCACTAATCTTTGCATTATCCATAATAATGGCATCACACTCTGAATGACCATTACATCTTGCATTACCGTTAATTACAGAATAAAAAACCTGTTTTGAATTATCCCTTGCCACAGAACGGGAAATAACATTGGCACTTGAACCGTCACCATCCATGTCAACTTCAAAACGTGTTGTTGCTGTCTGGTTTCCGTGAGTCATAATTCTCTCAGTAATTACAATCTTGGCATCCTTGTCAAGTTTTCCCTTTGTAACTCGGTTAGTGGAATCTATTCCCTTAATCTGAACAGTTTCCATTTCCATATATCCACCCTCTTCTATATTTACAATAGTTGTAGGGTTCATAACATTTTCACCATTCCCATCGCCTTTGCCATAATGCTTTTCAACATACTTTACTCTGGCATTCTTACCAATGTAAAATGTATGAATTCCATCGTGTCTGGAAAGCTTGTCCCCACTATTGTGAATTCCGCATCCTGCTACTATAAGCACATCTGCACCTTCACCAATATGAAAATCATTATATACACATTCCTCCAAACCTGTCTTGCTGATTACAACAGGGATGTGCACACTTTCATTTTTTGTTCCCGGCTTAACATAAATATCAATGCCGTCTTTGTCTTCTTTAGTTACAATATCTATATTTGCAGTTGTATTTCTGCTATCCTTTTTGCTATTTGCCCTGATATTATAAGCACCGGCAGGAATCTCATGTAATCCTGTAAGTTGCTCAAATAATTCCATCTGTATTTTATCCATAACAATTCTCCTTACACTATTCCATCTATGCTTTTAATTTCTTACATATGCCATCGCTATTAGTACCAAGTACCATTGGAAGAATCTCTTCCTTGTTACCGTGAGCCTTAATCAACCCATCTGCCAACAAAACAATGTCATCTGCTATGTTTAATATTCTTTCCTGATGTGAAATAATAAGAATAGAATTATTATTTTCAAGTTGCATCTTTTCAAACACTTTAATCAAACTATTAAAACTCCAAAGGTCAATTCCCGCTTCCGGTTCATCAAATACAGAAAGCTCTGTTCCCCTTGCAATAATAGTTGCTATTTCAATTCGTTTTAGTTCTCCGCCTGAAAGACTTGCATCCACTTCTCTGTTAATGTAATCTCTTGCACAAAGTCCAACCTCTGACAAATATTCACAGGCTTCACTAATAGTAAGCTGCTTTCCTGCTGCAATTCTTAAAAGGTCTAACACTTTAATTCCCTTAAAACGTACAGGCTGCTGAAATGCAAAACTTATTCCAAGCTTTGCTCTGTCTGTAATTGACATTTCCGTAATATCCTGCCCATTATATAAAATCTGGCCTGATGTTGGTTTTATTATACCAACAATTAATTTTGCAAGTGTGGACTTACCTGAACCGTTTGGTCCTGTTATTGCAACAAATTTTCCTTCATCTATTTTAAGATTTATGCCATTAATTATATTCTTTAGCTGTCCCTTTTCATCAGTCACGCTAAATCTAACATCTTTTAACTCAAGCATATTCTAAAACTCCTTTTCCATTTTTGCTTGTAACTTTAGCCTTAGCTCCCATTATAACAGAAAACTGAGGTCCTTTGTGTCCTATATCACTATCAAAAATAATAGGCACGTTTAAATCCCCAAGTACAGACATAACTGCATCCTTATATGGTTGCTCTATCCATGTATTATACATTAATGGGCGACCAAAAACAAACCCTGTTGCATTTTTAAAGTAACCTTTTTCCTTCATTTGCCATAAATGAGTTATAAGAACCACGTCTTCCATGTTAAAACTTTCAAGAACCCATACAATTCCGTCATCTTTATACTTTTCAATAAACTGTTCTGTTCCGTCATATTTTGTTCCAATTAAGAAAGCCAATACATCAAGACAGCCTCCAACAAGTCTTCCTGAAATTTCAATTTTTTCCTCACCTCTGCCATTAACCCAGTTGACTTTCTCATCATTACAATATCCTTCAAAACCTGTTACATATTCGTGTCTGTCTGATTCATAAAAATCAAAAGATTCCTGTTTCTTTACAGTTCCTTCCAGAACACCTAACGCATTTTCAACAGGTTTCTGCCATGGTTTCATTCCAAAATCACTTATATGACAACCATAAACTGCTGCCATGTCACATTTTGTAACAATTGGATAAATCAATGTTGTGTTATCTGAAAATCCCTGAAACCATTTAGGATTATTCTTAATACTTTCAAAATCCACATATTCAAGCATCTCCATTAAATAATCCCCACCTGCTACTGAAAATATACAGGAAACATCTTTATTTTTTACAAGTTCATTAAACTGCTCTCCTCTTTCTTTTCCTGTCGAGCTACAACCTCTCCAGTCAGACGTATATACATTGTCAGTAACCTTAACATTGTATCCTCTGTTTTCAAAATTCTTAATTGCATTCTTTATTCTTTTTTGTTTTAATTCATTTACAATACCGCTTGAAGTTGCAGTAACTCCAATGGTATCACCTTTTTTAATGTATTTAGGAAAAATCATATTGTACTCTCCATTATTTTATAGTTATCTGCTGACCAAGATGAACTGAATAAATAATCATTTCAGAAACCTTATTAACTCCCGGCTCACTGCCAAGTATCTGCTCAATTGCAAGTTTGTAGCATTCTAACTGAACATGATATCTTTCAACAAGTTCCTCCATTGTGTCAACTTTGTCTGTCTTATAGTCTACAATAACATATTTATCATTTTCTACAAAGCATAAATCAATTATCCCCTGAATAATCATTGTTTCTTTTGATGTGGTATTGCTGTTAATTTCACAGGCCGGAACTCCCATTAAGAAATGCTGTTCCCTATATAGCTGATTATTAGCATATGCCTTCTTCATTCTTCTAAACAAATCAGACTTTGTAAAATCAATTATATCCTTTCGCATAACAGATGCTGCACCCATTCTGTCTATTAAACCTGCATCAACAAAACCTTCAATCATCTTCTTCACTGTTTCTTGATTATATTCTTCAAGTTCCATATCGAGAAGTTCAAAAATTCTGTGGTACGCTGTACCTCTCATTGCACCTGTAAGATATTGTGGCTCATCAATATCTTCTTTTTCAAAATCAGGTATAATTTCCGGTAATTCCACTTCTTCTCCAAAAGCCTGAAATGCATCCTGTTCTTCTTCCTGCTCCATACCTTGGCTTTGCTTCTTAATTTCCGTAACGCTTGCCTTTGAATGTAGAGTAATATCTTCAATATATGGATACTGAAACTGAAACCTTTGGAAAAGTTTTTCAATTGATGCATTTTCTTTGTTTGCCAACTGCTTCATTTCCATAAGCATAGTTTCTTTTTTAATACTGTCTGTTATATCTTCTGCTGCAAGTCCTAATATAACATCCGGCTGTTCTTCCACTTTCACTTTAATAAAACTATCCTTATCATATAAAGGATTACCACATTCAGTTGCATCTTTATCTGTTCTTACACAGTCAAAAGCCTTATTTCTGCCAATTGTTTTTCCAATTAGCTCCATTATGGTTTTTGCACCAATAACATCATTATAAAGCATTAATTCACTATTATCATATATCTGACTTTCAAATTCTCCAATCTGCTTTTCAGCATTCTTAACAAGCCCTGTAATATATAATTTCTCTTTTGCTCTTGTTAATGCAACATAAAGAATTCTCAATGTTTCTGCCACATCCTCTTCCTTATTAGACATTCTGATATATGTTTTTAGAAGAGGTGTCTGTTTAGTCTTTAATTTATTATTAATGCAGTCTATTCCTATGTTTCCATCTGCCCCTGACACAAGCTGATTTGCCTCATTCTTGCTTGTTCCATTAGTATTGCACAAGAATACTACAGGGAACTGTAATCCTTTACTTTTATGAATGGACATTATTCTTACTATATTGTCATTCTCATTAACTGTTGATGCCTCACCGTCATCTTTTGCAAGATACTGAATCTTCTCAATATATCTTAAGAAGTTAAACAGACCCTTGTAACTTGTCTCATCATATGCCACAGCTTTCTCTTTTAATGCCTGAATATTTAAAAGACGTTTCTTTCCACCGGGCATTGATCTTATATAAAAAGCATAACCTGTTTCATCTAACAATGTATTAATTAAATCATATACAGTTGTATACGGAACCATATTTCTAAATTTTGTAAGTGTATTCAAAAACTCTGTCAGTCTTGTTCTAAGTTCCACATCACTTCCTGATAAAGAATATTGTTCTACACAATCATAAAAACTTTCACAAACATTTTCTGTTTTTATAATTGCTAACTGATTTGAATCAAAACCAAACATTGGAGAGGTAAGTACTGCTGCCAAAGGTATGTCCTGTCTTGGATTATCTATAATTGACAACATATTTGTAATAGTCATAACTTCCATTGTTTTATAATATCCTGTCTTTGATTCTGCAAAAACAGGTATTCCATTATTCTCCAACTGCTCTCTGTAAATATCACTATTATCCTTCATACTTCTTAAAAGAATAACTATATCTCCATATCTTACAGGTCGCATGTCTTTACCTTTTTCAGTTATCTTTAACCCGGTTTCAGGATTAGTAATCTCTTTTATTTTTCTTGCAACATAAGCTGCCTCATCACTTTTATCTCCACCTTCAACCATTACAAATTCTGTTGAATTATCCTGTCCTGCAGGTGGCTCATCATAATCTGCTCCAAGTACAAGGCCATTGCCGTTTTTGTAATCAATGCCTCCTACTTCTTCATGCATTACAAAGTCAAATAAAAAGTTTACACTTTCAATTACTTCCCTACGGCTTCTAAAATTCTTGTCAAGAACAATCTTCACACTGTCTGCACTAGGATCATCTGAAAAACTATTATATTTTTCAAGGAAAAGTTTAGGTTCTGCATTACGGAATCTGTAAATGCTCTGCTTTACATCACCTACCATAAACATATTATTTATGCCAAAACCTTTAGTTATGGCTGACAAAATAGCTTCCTGAATAATATTACTGTCCTGATATTCGTCAATCATTATTTCCTTAAACTGAGTTGCCATATTTTTTGCTGTTTCAGATGGTACAAGATTTCCATCCTTGTCATAGTCATTTAAAATATGTAAAGCAAAAAACGCCTGGTCGTTAAAATCCATTATGCCCTTTTCTTCTTTCTGCTCCTTAAGTCGCTTCATAAATTCAAGGGTTAATTTTCCAATATATTCAACACTTGATTTTGTTTCACATATGCTTTCAAAAACCTGATTCAACGTTAGATTAAACTGTTTAGTTGTTAAATCTTTTATTGCCTTTGTGGCATCGTTTTTTATTGCCTTAACCTGCTCCTTCTTTCTCTCATTACAATCCTTCTTACCGGACACTCTTGTTGATGGAATATTCTGAAGTTCACTTTGCATTGCGCTATAAGTTCTGCTTTCAGTTATCTCCTGTAACTTGTCAATAATAGGCGTAAGAGCCTTGGCGCACTTTGGTCCATCCTCGCTTTCAGATATTGTAAGAGCTATGTTAAGCTGGCTTAATATTCCCTCTAACCTGTTTTTCTGCAATTCCAAATATCCCTGCATCCACTTGGACTGCTCCATTTCTTCTTTAGATGAAACATCATATACACTTATGGCTTCTTTAATCCATTTCTCAGGCTCAATCTGACCTGAGGCAAACTTATACATTCTAAGAATCAGTTCACCTATACTGTCGCTAGTCTTTCCTGTTGAATATTTTTCGGCCAATTCCATAAACTCATCATCAGCCGCCAAATAATACTCTTCCAACATTTCTTCCACAATATCAGATTGAAGCATTTCTATTTCGTTCTCGTCGGCAATTCTAAAATTAGGATCTAAGTCTATCTTATCAAAATTATCCTTTACAACTCTTGCACAAAAACTGTCAATTGTAGAAATATTGGCATTATGAATTAAGGATAACTGCTTCTGAACATTTAAGTCATTGGGATTATCCTCTTCCATCTTCTCCAATGCTTCGCGAATCCTCTCCTTCATTTCAGAAGCGGCTGCCCTTGTAAATGTAACAACCAAAAGCTGATTAACATCAGTAGGATTTTCTTCATCTGTTATCATCTTTATTATTCGTTCTACTAAAACTGCTGTTTTGCCTGAACCTGCTGCTGCTGAAACAAGTATGTTTCTATCTCTTGTATCAATAACTTTTTGCTGTTTATCTGTCCACTTCATTACACTTCTCCTCAATATCACTTAGTGATACTTTTTCAACCTGACGGTATCTGCTTCCAAGTTTTCTGTCAAAATTACATATTCCACCAAAAGGACAATAATCACATGCACCTTCTACCGGATTAATGCTAATGTCTCCTTTTATAATCTTGTCCTGCATTTCTCCTGCCATATTTGAAACATGATTAATAAATTTAGAATAAGTTTTTGTTTCAATGGCTGTACTTCTTGCATCAACACCGCTTTTTGTAATATTAACCGGCAATATTGCTGAAGAACCTGTTTTTGTAATAGTGTTATGGTCCATTGCATTTACAATTTCAATCTCTTTTGCCACAAGACCTGACATTCTATATGCCTTAAAACGCTCCTTTTCTATAGCCATTTTTTTCAATTCTTCATCACTTAACTCACTGTCCGGATTCTTTTTTCTAAAATCACTCACAGCTTTCTCACAGTCAATTTCCGAAACATATGGATCATAAACATGAAAATACAAACCTGCTGCCGGATAAACATTCTTATCCGGATTATTTTTCTTAATGTAATCCACAGTGTCCTTTAAATAAACCATTAACTGCATCTGCAATCCCAAGAAAGTTTCCGTAACATTAAAAACTTTGTTTCCTGATTTATAGTCAATTACCTTAACATATATATTGTTGCCATCTTCAAAAGTGTCCACTCTGTCTACTCTTCCGTGGGCAATTCGCAGCTCGTATTCTCTTGGCAGGAAATTTCCTGATCTAATATGCTTAACCAATGCATTTACAGTTTCTGTTGATGTATCTTTAACCTGCTTCTTTATAAATGCAGACCTTGCAATATCATTTAAAGCATCATTTTCATATTGCTCCATTACTTTTTCAATGCTGTCATTTATAATATTTTCACTTTTTTTGTCATCCAAGTCTGCCCATTTAATATTATTCGTATTAATTGTATCAAAAAAGTCCTTAATTGCTGAATGATATAAATTACCTATGTCAAATGCGGCAAGTTCAAATTTCTTTCGCTCTCCTAATTTCAAGCCATTATTTAAAAACTGAGAATATGCACAGGCTGCAAAACGTTCCAATCTTGTAATTCCAATATTTTCTTTATTTCCGTACAACTGTCTTGCAACATTTTCATCCAGAATTGGATTCTTTGCTGAATAAAAAGCTCCGTCAAACATTAAGTTTAAGACCTTGCTATATTCCTTATTCTTCATAACTGTTGCCATCAACTCTTTAAAGATTCCACTGTCACCTTCCTTCGAATATTCATATATATTCTGAGAAAGGTAATCCAAAGCTTTACTTCTTGTAGTAACCTGGTTTAAAGTTATTTCACTTTCATCCTCATCTATAATCTTAAGATTTTCAAAAATATTCATTAAAGTACTTATTATATAAGACTTTCTTCTTGTTGCTCCGTCTGAACCCGACTTGCTGAAAGTAATGCACATCTTCTCCGTAGGCTTGGCAAATATTGTGTACAAATAAAATTTCTGTTTAAAAACATTGTCCGTTGCCGTAGGAGCCAGAATATAATTATTCTTTTCTAAAAACTCTCTATCTGTATCCGTAATTATTCCACCTGCCTGACCTGCTTTTGGAATAATTCCGTCATTAACTCCCATAAAGAAAATAATTCTCTTAGTATCTTTCAATCTTGTTCTTTCAATATCACCTACCATAACTGTATCAAGTCCCGGAGGTATAATTCCCACTTTCACACTTTCAAAACCTGCCTGAAGAATCTGCTTATATTCCTTAATTGTTAAAACTTCATCTCCCATTAATTCAACTATTCTGTCTAAAAGAGTTATGATTGTCACATAAACCTGCTCATACTCTTTGGCTCTGCTAATCTCACCCTGATTCTGAAATTCAATTCTATAATCGTCAATCTGTCTTTGCATATTATTAGCCTGTACAAACTGATATACCGCCTTAGTATACTCTCTTACAGTAGCCTTTTTCTTTTTTAATTCTTCTCTTAAAGGTCTGATAATCTCAACTAGCTTCTCCCTTGCCTGATTAACCATATCAAGTTCTTCAGCAGTCATTCCCTTGTAAGCCTTCTCCCAAAGTCTGCCATAACTTTTGAAACCACGTCTTCCTGACTGCAAAACATAATTCTCCATTATGTCTACAGCCTCCCTGTCAATTGGAAGAAAACCTAATCTGATAAGATGGAATACTGTTTCATAAGAAAAATCCTTTTCAACAATCTCAATTGCCACCTTTATTCCGTCAACAAAAGGATTTGAAGCAATATTATGCTTGTGGTCAATAAATGCAGGTATATTATTCTTGGAAAACTCTTCCTCAATATATCTGTAATAACCGTCCATATCACCTGTAATTACAGCAATATCATTATATCTATATCCTTTGTCCACAATAAGCTCCGAAATTCTGCCTGCAACATAAGCTGCCTCTTCTCTTGGATTGGACATACTGTGAACTTCCAACGCTTTACAGTTCTCTCTATATTTAGATGAATTATTTCTAAACAGATTCTTTTCCAAAAAAGTTAACTCTTTATTATCTCTAATTCTATATGGAGCCTGTCCTTCTCCAACAATTACAGTTTCCTGTTGCTCAATATTGTTTCTGTTGATTATATCTTTAAGCTTCCATAAAGTATCCTTGCTTAGATTAAATAATTCATATTTGCTAATTGTATTATTTCCTTTGCTATACGCATTTCTCAATGACTGAAATTCATCTTCCGGTAATGTAATTGCAATCTTTACCCCTGCGCAATGTTTAATCAAAAGTTCAAGAACCTGATACTGAATAGGTGTAAATCCTGTAAATCCATCTATGTAAAAATAAGTATTTTTTATAAAATCAGAACTAGAAATATATTTGCAAAAAATAGTTAAAACGTCCTCTGTTGTTATAACCTTCTCTTTAATATACTCATTAAAAGCATCACTTATAATTTCCACATCATTAAGCTTATGTCTGAGCAGGGGCTTAGAATCGCATTCTGCCTTCATATTATTTAAAACGTCATCAGTAATTCCGTACTGCTTAAATTCCGATACAATAGTCTTCATCTTCTCAGCAAATCCGGGCATTGATGTCTTAGACTTATAGATTGTAAGTTTATCCTTACACTGTTCCATAACCTTTCTCATAATAAGAGTTTTGCCTAAGTCATCCATAACTTTGTATTCATTAAACCCCTGCTCCTCAAAAACCGTATAGGCAAGTCTTGTCATGCTTGTAACTTCAATATTAAAACTTCCCCTATTAGGATGCATTGTAAGAATCTGCTTCTGTGTTTCCATAGAAAACTGCTCCGGTACAATTGCAATAAAATTCTTATTTCTATATATCAAAGACTTCTCTATTAACTTTTCATATAAATAATGGGACTTTCCGGCTCCCGCTCTGCCAACAATAAATTGTACTGCCATTTATACCTCTTTTCTTAAATCTTATTTACTATTATCCTGCTAACTCTTTTCTTAAATCTTATTTACTATTATCATGCTAACTCTTTACCAATGCTACTAGTATATCAACTTTACTAATATAATATCAATATTCATAGGACAAAAATGTCCCATATATTTTTCTTTCATATTTTTTAATCTTTAATAATAAATTAGAATATAAGAAATAAAATTTTTGAAGGAGTTTGTATGGCAAAAAGTCCAAAATTTATGGTATTTCATCTAAGGGAGCTTATTTATACCTTAGTCTTCATACTCCTTGGTATAATCCTGATTATATCACTTGTAATAATGTTTTATAATAGAGGAAACAAGCAGGAAAAAGAGGAAAATACCGGAGTATACGAACCTGGAGTTTACACATCATGTGTCACACTTAACGGCAATCCCATGGATGTAAAAGTAACACTTGATGATAATCACATTAACTCCATAACGGTTGACAATGTTAGCAACACAATCACAACAATGTATCCTTTAGTAGAACCTGCTTTCAACGATATAGCAAATCAAATAGTTACAAACCAATCACTTGAAAACATTAAGTTTGATGACAATAGCAAATATACATATACAATATTATATAATGCTATATTAGATACAATTGAGAAAGGGAAAGTTGGGGAATAGCAAAATTTTTTATAATCAATATTGGTTATTCTTATTTTTGCTTCGTATGAATTAATGTTTTTGCGTGATTATTCACCCTAAAACAGTATGATGAATTGTTCATTTGGATTTACGTGTCATATGAATTGTTTTTTGTATGACACGTAATTTATTTTGGGAATTACGGTCTATATGAAATTTTTGTCGTATGACACGTAATTTTTCTTTTTTATTTTACAATTTACGTGTCATATTGAACTTTTCTTCATTTCACACGTAATTCATTTCTTCAATTACGGTCCATATGAAATTTTTGCTATATGACACGTAATTCAGCTTTTTCATTTTCTATTTTACGTATCATATTGAACTTTTCTTCATTTCACACGTAATCTGGTTCTTCAATTACGGTCTGTATGAATTTTTTGCTATATGACACGTAATCACTTCGGGATATGATACTGAATTGTCTCAGGATATGCTAATTCCTTTTCTATGTGGCAACTCCTTCCAACTGATGTATGACAAAATCATAACAATCATATCCACCATAATTCTTCAACTACTCTATGTTTTCCAACTGGTTCATCCATTCTCTTACACAGCCATCGCTTGGCATTCGCAAGTCTCCTCTTGGTGAAACTGCTACTGTTCCTACTTTTGGTCCGTCAGGAAGGCAGCTTCGTTTAAACTGCTGTGAGAAAAATCTTCTGTAGAATGTTTTTAACCACTTTAATATTGTTTCTTTGTGGTATATTCCTTTAAATGCCATTTTTGCAAGAAAATATATTTTTGTTGGTGTGTATCCAAATCTCAAAATATAGTAAAGGAAGAAATCGTGTAGCTCATAAGGGCCAACTAAATCTTCTGTTTTCTGAGCAATCTTGCCGTCTTTAGGTGGCAATAATTCAGGGCTTACAGGTGTATCCAAAACATCATTTAAAACATCTGAAAGTTCCTTGTCTTCACATGTATCTGAAAAATATTTTACAAGGTGTCTTACAAGTGTTTTTGGAACGCCTGCATTAACACCGTACATTGACATATGATCGCCATTATATGTTGCCCATCCAAGTGCAAGTTCTGACATATCTCCTGTACCAATTACCATTCCATTGTGTTCATTTGCAAAATCCATTAACAAATATGTTCTCTGCCTTGCCTGTGCGTTTTCGTATGTTACATCGTGAATGTTAATATCATGTTCAATCTGGTTCATATGAAGAACTGTTGCTTCACTAATGTTTACTTCCTTAAAAGTACATCCCAACTTTTCAATCATTGAAACTGCGTTAGTATATGTTCTGTCAGTTGTTCCAAAACCGGGCATTGTAACTGCAATAATTCCCTTTCTGTCAAGATTTAACTTATCAAAAGCTCTTGCTGTAACCAACAATGCCAATGTTGAATCAAGGCCGCCTGAAATTCCCACAACCGCATTTTTGCAATTAGTATGCTCCAATCTTTTCTTAAGTCCCATTGTCTGAATTGAAAGAATTTCCTCGCATCTTTTCTCTCTTTCATTAGTATTTGATGGGACGAAAGGTGCATTATCTATCACTCTTTCCACTTCAAAATCTATTGGCTCCAATTCCACTTCAACTTCTTCATAAGACAATTCTTCATCAGGAATAAAAGTAGTCATTTTTGCTCTCTCCGCTGCTAATCTGTCAAGGTCAATATCTGCGTAAATAGTCTGATTTTCAAATCTCTTAGACTGTGACAAAATATTACCGTTTTCAGCTATAATATTGTGCCCCGCAAAAACCAAGTCCGTTGTAGATTCACCCTCTCCTGCATCTGCATAAATATATGCGCTAAGAGTTCTTGCTGACTGACCGCTTACCAAACCGGTTCTGTAAATATCTTTTCCTGTTGTTTCGTCACTTGCTGAAAGGTTTGCAATAACTGTGGCTCCTGCAAGAGCATGGCTTGTACTTGGTGGATTAGGAACCCACAAATCCTCGCAAATTTCGATTGCAAAACTAAAGTTTTCAAAATTAACACAATTAAACAAAATCTCTGTTCCAAAAGGTACTTCTTCTTCGCCAATCATTACATATCCGTCTTTATTTTTGCCACTTGTAAAATGACGTGCCTCATAAAATTCAGAATAATTAGGTATATAAGTCTTTGGCACAAGACCTAAAATCTCTCCATTATAAATAACTGCTGCCACGTTATAAAGCTTACTTCTATAAATCATTGGCAATCCAACAATTGCCACAATCTCCTTATCTTCGCAATGCTCTGCAATAAACTGCAAATGAGTTTTTGCCATATCAAGCATTGATTTCTGCCGAAATAAATCACTACAAGTGTACCCTGTAATGCACAACTCAGGAAAAACCACAAGCTGAGCTCCATTATCATACACTTCATCTATAATCTTGCAAATCTGTGCTCCGTTATAACCACAGTCACCTACTTTTATTTTTGGTGTTGCCGCAGCAACCTTTACGAATCCATTGTTCATTTTATCTTTAATCCTTTCCGATTTGATATATACCGATATATACTGTTATGCCCTATTTTGTACACATTAGCATATTTCTATCTCATATGTATCTTTACTTTTCAACTTATATTCTAGATTTATCCTATATTAAAATATTACATCTTCTTATTGTATCAACTTTGTTAAATCATTTCCACCTTCATAGTTAATTTTTTTCATAAAATAAAAGATAGTGTAATTATCGGTTTTCAACCATCCGAAAGTTACACTATCTTTTTCTGTATTTTTATTCCTAATGTATTTTTCAATAATAAAATATTTCAACTACAAAATATTCCAGCAACAGAGTACTCTTAATTATAATTCAAGCTTCAACTTACCACAAAAGTATTATATCCAAGCAACCTTAGTTTCAATTCCATTGCCACCGCATTATCCAGTGTCCTGAAATCTCCAACTCTTACTTTAAACAGATTGTCTTCCATTACAACTCTTGACGGGAATCCCTGTCTTCTAAGCTGCAGGTTAAGGCTTTCAGCCAATTGTCTGTTTCTAAAAGCCCCCACCTGAACCGAATAGCTCTGACTATTGTTAGTTTTACAGTCATTTGCATGAATGCCTCTGTCATATAAAGTATCAATTATTGCATCGGCAATAGCCTGGGCAATTTCGTTCTGTTTATTATCGAAGATTTCATTATCCACAGCCGAATTAATAAAACCTGCCTCAATCAAAACAGCGGGCATTTTTGTTCTTTTTAAAACTACAAGATTAGGTCTTTCCACTACTCCTTTGTCAGCAAAACCAAGTGCTACAAGGTTCTCGTTAATATTTCTGGCAAGTTCAGCCTTTAATCCCTGGTCATTGTACACCAGTGTTTGCACTCCGTTGTACATATCTGCGTTAGGTGCAGAATTTCTATGGAATGAAACAAATAAATCTCCCCCCATATTGTTGGCAATTGTTGCTTTTTCAAAAGGTGTATTATAAACATCTGTAGTTCTTGTATATGCAACATCAAAGCCTGCGTTTTCCAAAAGTTTTCCCACAGACATAGCAAGACCCAGGGCTTCATCCTTCTCCTGTCTTCCATTAAAAGTCGCTCCTGGGTCTGATCCGCCGTGTCCCGGATCTAAAATTATTTTATAAGCCATAACAACCTACGATTATCATTATCATAATATGATATGCTAAAAATCTAAAAATAGTACCAATTACGGCTGTTTTCGTTTGAAACTATATAATCTACTTCTTTGTTGTAGTTGTCTTATTGTTGTTCTTTGTCTGATTCTGATTATTTGTTGTATCAGTTGTATTTTCATCATTGCCATCCCCAACAATATCATCTACACCCTCTTCTATATCGTCACCAATATCTCCTATAACACCATCATTTTTGTTGTCAACTTTTCCTGAATTTCCACCCTTCGTAGTATTTTCAGAAGATGACTCCTGATTTGTTGCTGTAGTTGTTTCGTTGTCTGTTGTGGTATTATTTCCACAAGCCACAAAACAAACTGACATTAATGCCATAGTAAATACAAGTAAGTAATTTCTTAAAGTGTTCATACTATAAATCCTCCAACTTAATTTAAAATTTTGTTCGGTATAGGATTATTTTTTGCACTTTCAAAAAAAATATACATTTTTAAATTTTTTCCTCAAAAAAGAAAATGCACAGAGAATACAAAAAGCATTTTCTGTGCATAAAAAAGTTTCAAATTTAAAATAATTTCCATATAAAATTCTAAAAAAACTTTCTATATTAATCTTATCCGATTACATCTGCCATATTGTACATTCCGGCTTCTTTTCCTGCAATGTATTTTGCAGCATCAATAGCACCCTTAGCAAAAATTGCCTTTGAGTATGCTGTATGTGAAATCTGGATTACTTCATCTGTTCCTGCAAAGATAACATCATGTTCACCAACAATTGTACCACCACGAACTGCTGAAATACCGATTTCATTATGTTTTCTCTTCTGTCTTACTGTACTTCTGTCATAAGTATAATCATATTCATTATCTAATACCTGATTCATACAATCTGCAAGAGCCAAAGCTGTTCCACTTGGAGCATCAAGCTTCTGATTATGATGTTTTTCAACTATTTCAATATCAAAACCTCTGTTAGCAAGAATATCTGCTGCTGTTCTAAGAAGCTTCATTAAAGTATTAATTCCAAGTGACATATTGGCTGACTTAAGAATTGCTACCTTTTTGCTTGCCTGATTAACTTTTTCAAGCTGTTCTGCACTAAGTCCCGTTGTACAAAGAACAACAGGTGTACCTGTTTCTACAGCATATTCAAGTAATCCGTCAACTGCCTGTGCCACTGCAAAATCTATAATAACATCAGCCTTAACTGTACATTCCTTAATTGATGGAAATACAGGATACTCATTCTGAACGCCTGTGTAAGCATCAATACCTGCTACTATCTGAACATTCTCATCTTTTTCAATAAGTTCTGTTACAACTCTTCCCATATGGCCATTGCAACCGTGCATTATTACATTTACCATTTTAACCTCCGTAAGTCTTTATTACACAGCGTGTTCTAAAGCCATTATCCCACCATTGTGCATGCACCGGTGGGATATGACTTTTTCACACTGTAATTTATAAAATTCCGTATTCTTTCATAGCTTTCTTAAGACCTTCTTTATGTTCATCTGAACATTCTGTTAAAGGTGCTCTCATAGGACCTGCCTTGTAACCTAAAATGCTCATTGCAGCCTTAACAGGAATTGGGTTAACTTCGCTAAATAATGCACCAATTAAATCAATTGCTTCTAACTGCATCTTTGTTGCCTTTGCAATATCTCCATCCATAAATGACTGAACTGTGTCATGAACCTGCTTTGGTGCAACGTTAGACCATACTGAAATAACACCCTTACCACCTAATGATAAGATAGGTAATACCTGATCATCATTTCCTGAATAAATATCAATGCATCCGTCAGCTAAAGCTGCTAACTTAGCAACCTGTGAAATATTACCTGATGCTTCCTTAATTGCAACTACGTTCTTAACTTCCTTTGCAATCTTAACAGCTGTTTCAGGAAGGATGTTTGTACCTGTTCTTGAAGGAACATTGTACATAATAATAGGAATATTTACAGCATCAGAAATAGCCTTGTAATATTCGTATAAACCTGCCTGAGTTGCTTTATTATAATAAGGTGTTACACAAAGTAATCCGTCAACACCGATTTCTTCTGCTTTCTTAGATAAATTAATTGATTCTCTTGTACAGTTAGAACCTGTTCCTGCAATAACAGGAATTCTTCCTGCTACCTTTTCTACACAATATTTGATAGTTGCAAGATGTTCATCATCATCCATAGTTGATGATTCACCTGTTGTACCACATACGATAATTGCATCTGTATGTCCTGCAATCTGATCTTCAATAATCTTTCCAAATTCTTCAAAGTTAATTGATCCATCTTCATTAAATGGTGTAATAATTGCTACACCTGCGCCTGTAAAAATTGACATTTACAAAACCTCCTAAATTATATGTATTTCATTAAACTTTAGTATGCTATTTTAAGCCTGTGTGGTATTTTGAATTTCCATTAACCGGAGCATATTTTGTAACTTTTTACAAAACAAAAGGAGCTTTCATAGCTCCTTATAAGTACCGCACCGAATGCTTATAAGTAGCTCTCCATCAATGTGATTGTCGATAATGGCTCTCCATCAAATGATGACAGTCATACGGTTCTTAACCGTATGCCCAGGATAAATCTTCCGGTGGATTCTCCTTCGGCGCTACATCCTTTCCAACATAATCATCTGCCTCCGGGGCATCTTATAATGTACTAATAGGTAGCGCAACCTCTACTATTATTTAACTAAAGTAATAATATCATTCATAGGCTTTAGTGTCAACACGCCTTTATATATTTTATTCTGAAATGCCATAAATGATACTATATATTAATATTTTAACTAAGTTAATCAATGCCTGATTATTTGTAATAATTTTCTTATTTAACATCTAATATGTCTGATTATTTTACTGTAATATAATACTTCTTTATTACATCTTCCTTCGGATTAGCTTTAGCCTTAACAGGATTGTTTCTATCATATCCTTTAGGCATTCCTAATTTCTGATATAAATATCCTAAATCAGTGATTTTGCCTTCATAATGATTAAGCAAACCTGAACCGCCGTTTTTATAATCCGTTGGACTAAACGAGAACCACGCGTAACGTTCCACATAATCTTTTTTATCAAGTCCGGCAATAACTTTTTTCATATATCGCATTACTACTTTTCTCTGGAATTTGGTTTTACCCGGATCTCCACTAATGGCAAATTCAGTAATCCAAATAGGCTTATGGTACATTTTCCATGTTTCATCAACAAGATCGAGAAATGCCTGTGCCCCTTCATCTGCATACCAGTTCCAATAATGATGTATTGGTATAAAATCCACATCCATGTTCTGTTCTTCCATCTTCTTCATAAAAGGCACAAACCAATTGTCTGACCATGGCGGACACAAAGATGTTGCAGGTGCTCCAACACGTATTCCTTTATTCTGAAAAGCTTTCATTCCCTCAACTGCCGTATCAACATCCAAGTTTGCCTGATCCTCTCTGTCAGGCTCGTTGAAAGCTAACACTGACTTGTACCCCATCTTTGGAAATACTGCAATCTGGTCTTTATCTCCCGGGAATGACGACCACATCATAGGTACAAATTCCATCTCCTGAAATGAGTCATAACTAAAAGGTGTCATGTCCCAATTATAATACCAAGATGTACCCCAATCTGTTGCTGTTACATTCATAGACATATCTTTATTAAGACAAAAGCCTTTCTTATTTACAAAGAAAGTATAAATATCAGAATAAACAACTGAACCATACTGCATATCAGCTTCCACATATATTTCATGGGATTGTATCTTCGTTGTGTAATATTCAAAAGATGTAGTCTTTGAATCTGTTTCTGCCACTTTTTCATTATCTATATATAACTTATAGCCTTCAACCTTTCCCATATTCTTGGCTGATTTCCATTCAATTGTTATATATCCTGCTGCTTTAAGTGAACCTGATGTCGGTGTAATGAAAGTATCACTTTTCCACTTATCCTTTTCTTTTACAATCTTCTCTGCTGCAGAGATTCTGGCTTTCTGCTCCCTTTTTGCAGCCTCTACATTTTGATACTTTATTACTGCAACAATACACGCTGCAAGAACAGTGGCTCCCAAAATCAATATTAATATAATTTGAAATATTCCTTTTAATGATATTCTTTTATTTTTAGAAGTCATAATCTATCCTCTCTACATTTGCTAATGACACAATTTCAGATTTTTATTTTAATGTCACATACGTAAATAATATCAAAAAGAAGAGGCTATTAAAACCCCTTCTTTTAATATGCTGCCATTTTAGGCTACTTAATCTAATTACTTTTTAACTGTAATTGATTTTACTTTGCTGTAAGAACCATACAACTTCTTGTTTCCATTTATTACATAAGCTCTTACTTTAAAGTAATATTTAGTCTTCTTATCTAATTTCTTAACTGTATATGTATTCTTCTTTGAATTCTTCTGCCAGTATCCGTTAAACTTCTTGCTGTCAGAATATTTAATCTGATATCCCTTAACATTCTTGATTTTCTTAATAGATACTTTTACTTTTCTGCCTTTTACATTTTTAAGTTTAGAAATCTTTGCTCTTGCAGGTTTTTTAACCTGTGGCTGGTTATTGGTATTGTTATTGCTACTATTGTTTGAGCCATTGTCTGATGAAGGCTGATACTTATTAACTGCACTTCCCTGAACTGCAAGCTCTGTTGGGTTACCGTTATTTACATAAATATTGCCTAAATCTGTAAGCTTACCTGTTGAATTAGTCCATAATGCTGATGCACCGTTTCTATTGTCTGTAGTGTCAAATGAGAACCATGAATATCTTTCAACATAACTTCTCTTATTTAAACCTTCAATAGCTGTTTTTAGGAATGCTTCAACCTGTTTTCTATTTGAAGCATTGCTATATCCCCAACCACTTACTGCAAACTCAGTAATCCAAATAGGTTTGTGATACATATTATAAGTCGCGTCTACCACTTCTTTAAGGAATGTATTTGCTCCTGCTGCACCACCATATGTTCCGTAATAGCAATGTAATGGAATAAAATCAATAGTACTCTTGTCAACCAAATCACTATCCATAAATGTTCTAAACCACGTTCCGCTATCCCATGCCGGACAAAGAGCCGGTGCCGGTGCGCCTAAATGATAACTTTTACCTGCAAACTTATACCAATGACTAATCGCTGTATTAACGTCTACATTACTTCCACCTACAAAGTTTCCATTAGCATCATACATTGGCATATCCGGTTCATTATATGCCAACAAGTATTTATAGCCACTGCTTGCTATTCTTGAAATTGCATTTTCTGAACCTGTTCCCCAAATCATAGGTACAAATTCCACTGAACCATATGTTGTATATAAGAACGGGGTCGTTCCCCAAGTATAATACCAGCCCATATTCATTGCTACAGGATCAAGTCTTCTACCCATATTATCATTAACTGCTAAACCTTTTTTAGATACTCCGAATTTTACTGTCTTGGTATATTCCTTTGCTCCATTAGAAAGTTCTGCTTCAATCCATGCTGTATGATATGCAACACTTGTTGTGTAATATTCATATGTTGTTGATGTAGTTGAATTAACATAATTACCATCTACATAAACGTTATACTTTGACGCAGTTCCACCTATCGGATTATTCCATTTAATGTCAATGTATCCTGCTGCAACAAGACCATTATCACTTGGACTTGTTATCTGAAATTCTGTAGCTGCCTTGACACTTTCAGTGAATGTACCTGTTACATTCACTGAAAATGCCATAGCTACTACCAAAACTAAAGTTGTTATTTTTTTTAATACCTTCATATTTATGTCCTCTTCTATCTAGTCTTAACTTTAACTTTATCTTTGCTGCTCCAAGCGCAATATAATCTCTTTCCATCAAGAGTCTTATATGCTCTTACACGTACATAATATGTAATTCTCTTAAGCTTTTTCTTCTTAATCTGTTTTTTCTGTTTCTTTGTGAACTTAATCTTAATTGTTCCGTTTAATTTCTTAACATATTTGCTCTTTGAGCCTTTCATGTTCTTCTTAACACCATACTGTACCTGGTATCCTGCTGCTCTTGAAACAGCTTTAATCTGATACCTGAAAGCTTTCTTTTTAGCTTTTGCACTATATAATGTTGTTGGCATGGCTACTGCACAAGCTGCTGGTGATGTATTAGTTGAAATGTAAGAACTTACACCATACGTTTTTGCATTATATCCTGAAGGATTTCCAATCTGTGCATAAATCTTTCCTAATGTTGTTAATTCACCAGTCTTGTAATTAAAGATACTTGATGAGCTTGCTGCATCTTCTTCTATATTTGGACAGAACCATGAATATCTTTCAACATAGCTTCTTTCATTAAGACCTTTAATAACGATTTTCATAAATTCCTGTACTTTTGCACATCCTGCTGCATCGTTAATGCTGAATTTCCAAAAAGCAAATTCTGTAATCCAGATTGGCTTATGATAAGTTTCCCAGCATTCATCAATTGCCTGAAGGTACTGAAGTGCTGACTTAGCTCCATCATAGCTCTTCTGGTATGAATGAACCGCTATAAATGACATAGCATTCTTCTTGTCTGCTGCCATTGAGTTCCAGAATGGTGTCCACCAATCGTTTGACCATGTAGGGAAAACTGAAACTGCCGGTGAACCAAGTCTTACATTACCTTTGTTATTTACACAGTCATTCCATCTATACTGCATAACATCAGGTCTTACATTTGATTCCCATTTTAAATCAGGTTCATTGTAAGCTAATAAATACTTATAACCTTTGCTCTTAACATTATCAAAAATCTCGCTTGTTTCTGTCATGCTGTCGCCCCAAATCATTGGTACAAATTCCAAATCATCAAACTTCTTGTTTGAAAAGTTCATATCTTTAAATGATTTCCAATCCCAGTTGTAATACCAACCAACATTCATTGAGGCTGGATCTACTGCTGTACCCATATCTTTAGTGTTTACACAAACACCTTTCTTTGTTACATAAAAACGTCTGTTAGCTGTCTGAACGTTTGAACCGTTCTTTAATGTTGCAACTACATATACATTATGTTCACTTACCTGTGTTGTATAGAACTCTGTACTCATAGTCTTGTCTGATGAAGGTGATACTGTTGCTCTTAAATCACCATCAACATAAACTTTATACTGTGATACGTCTGTTAATGTGTTATCCCATTTAACATCAATGTATCCTGCGCCAATTAACTTGTCCTGTTTAGGACTTACAATACCATTAGCTTTCCAATTGTCTGTTGCATTGTCAGCCTTTACAGTAACAGGTCCACTTATCGTAATACTTGTCACAACCATAGCTAATGCCAAAACAATTGAAGTGATTCTTTTAAATCCTTTCATATTGTAATCTCCTTCCTATAAAAGGTACCCTCTTTATTATATTAATTTTACAATTTATATTTGATAATAAATTGTTTGTTTTTAATTTTATTATTTTCTTTTTAAAAGAAAATAAAAGGGCGAAAATATTGCATACACCATACAATATCTTTTCACCCTTTCACCTGCTCTAAGATTAATATTATGTTATCTAAAAATTAATTACTTTATGAATACTTTCTTCTTAGCTGAGAACTTACCGTATACCTTCTGTCCTGTAGAATCTTTTGCAAAAGCTCTAACCTGAACATATGTGAACTTTCTTGATTTAAGTTTCTTAATAGTATACTTAACCTTAGTAGTTGTCTTAGTCTTAGCACCCTTCATGTTCTTCTTTGCAGAATACTTAATCTGGTAACCTGCTGCATTCTTAACCTTCTTATATCTAACTGTTGCTTTCTTCTTAGCACCTTTAACCTTAATTGATGGTTTTCTAGGCTTAGCTGTCTTATTAAATACAGCAACAAGTTCTAAATCACTGTTAACTGCTGAACCAAAGTTGTACATAGCACCTGTAGCTTTGTTCTTGAATCCTGCTAATGTGTAGCCTTTCTTTGAAAAGCTTGCTGGTGTAACCTGGCTTCCTGCATTAACATACTTAGCCTGTGACTGGCTTCCGTTAGTAAACTTAACTGTATACTGATTACCTGCAATAACCTTTAAATCCTTAACATAAACTGTTCCCTTCATGTTAACTTCTTCTGGGAATGTTTTGACGAATGCACCTAAAGCGAACTTAAGTCCCATAACATCTCCGCCATATGCCTTTCTTGTATCAGGAATCTTAACTGTAGCTGTTACTGTCTTATAATCATCACCATTCTTTACTGTGATATAACCACCACTAGTAGCACCTGAAATTGATGTGAAGTTTACACTTGGTTCACCTTTAGATTTCTGATCATATGCTTTGAATAAGATATGTTTTGAATCTACTGTCTTTTCTTCCTTTGTTTCTTCGTTTGTAACAGTACCCTTTAATGTACTTTTAATCTTGAAAGAAATTGTATAATTACGACCTAATTCAACCGGAATGTCACTAACTGTCATTGTTAATCCCCATGGATTATCTCCAACTAAAGCGTTTGTGAACTTGTTGTACTCTCCATCCCATCCTGTGTTCTTAACAAACATTTCCATATTAGATGTTGATATTTTACCATTCTGATCTGTAAGCCATCCTTCTGTTACGAAATCTTTTCCGGCAACCTGTCCATTAGGATATTTGTCTGATCTGATATTTTCTAATGCTTTCTTCCAAACTCCACCATCTTCTTCTGTTAAGATAGAAAATGAACTAACCTTAGCATTTGTTGCAACATCTGCTCCATTAGAAGCATGTGCTGCTGAAACAACTCCTGTCATTCCAACAACCATTGTTAATGACATTGCTACTGCTGTAGCTTTCTTTAAAATACTCTTTCTCACTTTAAGTCCTCCCGACTAACATAAACTCTTCTTATTGTTACAGTTACCCAATGCATACGCATTGGGTAACCTAATAGTTTATAAATTTTATGTATTATTTTTTAATTTTAACTTTTACAGTCTTGCTCCATGCACCTGTTTTGAATCCTGTTGCTTTAGCACGAACTTTAATCTTGTATGTCTTGCCCTTCTTTAACTTCTTAACTGTTAAAGTAGCTTTCTTTGCTGTATAAGTTTTATTTCCAACCTTAACTTCGTACTTCTTAGCGCTTGCCACTTTTCTCCAAGTAACCTTAACTGTTTTAGCCTTGTTATTCTTAGCCTTAACTTTAGCTACTCTTGCAAGTTTTTTAGCTACTGGCTTAGTTACAGCTGGCTGATTATTTCCACCATTATTGTTTCCAGGAGTAACTGCTGGCTTTGATGGCTGTGATGGCTGTGATGGCTGTGATGGCTGTGTTGGCTTAGGTGGTTCTACAACAAATTCCTTATTTAATCCTTCATCTGTAATTGTGAAATCACTTACAACAACTGTACCATTCCAGTTTACCTCTTTTTCAGTAATAATGTCACTAACACTATTTCCGGCGTAATCATACTGTGAATTAAACGCACCTAACATAATACTTGTTTTAATTTTCTTAGCTGATACCCAGTTAGTAAATGTAAATGTATATGTTTTATCTGTTGTTCCTAATGTAATAATCTGATTTGTTGCATCATCACTCATTTCAATTGGTGCCTGGTCATATGGTGTTAATGTTGCACCTGTTGCTTGATCAGTTACAATATCTGTTCCAAAGGCTACATATCCATATTTCTTCTTTGATGCTTTAGCCTTAAATGATACTTTGTAAATATGTCCTGCCTTAGCTTCAATAGTGTTTGATGCTTCTACAGCCCATGGGTTAATATTAACCGGGTTATTCTTCCAGCCTGCATCCCAACCTGTATTTTCAATATCCAATGTAAATCCTGTTGTTGCTTTGCTTGCTGTCTGTGTCTGCTTTTCATTCTTGTCTCTTCCCCAGTTAGAAAATACATCATTACCTACATTTACTGATTTAATATATCCAGTATTGCCTGGTTCATCTGGATTATACTGTCCACCCTGTGTAAATGACCATACTGTGTCTACTGTTGTTGCTCCATCTGCTTTAACTGTGCTTGTGAAATTAACTCCCAATGCAAGTGTTGCGATTAAAGTTGCAGATGTTACACCTGCTAATGCCTTATTGAAAACTTTTCTCATCTTTTCAATTCCTCCTTTAAATAAAACTTAAATTTACACTTGAAATCTTTCACTCTCATTTCAATTAACGTCATTATATCATAAACGTTTTTATTTCTCAACCATTTAATGTTAATTTTAACGAATAAAACTGTTTTTATTCTTTATGAAATGTGTAATATTGCATAATTTGTTTTACAGTGAAACATTTTTAGATATATTGTTTATTAGTTTTACCTGTTTTTACAACTGTTTAAAAGTATTTTTCACCAATATTGTAAATATATTATATTATTCTTACTTTTTGTATCAAATTTTACAATTACTTTCATTTAATTTATCCTGTTAAATAAATTAAGTAAAAAAAGAGAGCCAATTTTTAATCAACTCTCTTCATCACTATATTAATCAGTTTATTTCTTAATTGTTACTTTCTTTGTCTTTGACCATTTTCCGTTAATACCATTCGAAACAGCTCTGACTCTAAAGTAATACTTTTTATTTTTCCGTAATTTTTTAACTGTATAAGTTAATTTCTTTGTTTTCTTAATCTTTGCTTTCTTTGTAAACTTATTGTTCATTGCATACTGAATCTGATAAGATTTCGCTTTGGCAACTTTCTTCCAAGTAACTTTTACAGATTTCTTTTTAATATTTTTCGCACCTGTTACTTTTACCTGCTTTAAAGTCTCAGCCTTTGTTGTTTCTTCCTGCTTTTTTGTTGTAGGTGTCTGTGTTGTTGGTGCTTGTGTTGTTGGTGCTTGTGTTGTTGTTTCCACAGTTGTAGGTGCCTGTGTTGTTGTTTCCTCCGGAACATATACAAACATTTCATCATCTGAAATTGTTTGTGCATTATACCCTTCCGGATTTCCCTTTGATGAATACATTCTTCCAAGTTCAGTATATGCACCTGATGAATAGTCAAACATTGCTGTTCCACCAGAACCATTAAAAGAATCTATGTCATTTGTACTATCAATATCATATGGGAACCAGCAATATCTTTCTACATGTGGATTTGCATCTAATGCTTCCATTGCATCTTCAAGATATTTTTGAATTTCAGCTCTCTTTTCAGGTAGCTCATAACTAAAGTCACTTCTTGTTCCTTTGACACCAAATAATGACATTTCTGTTATCCAAATAGGTTTATGATATGAATTCCAAAGTGTTTCCACTGCATCAAGCAATCCTTTCAAGTTAATTGTGTTTCTATAATAGTGCAACACTACAGAATCAACACTGTCTGATTCTCCTTCAACAAATTTTTTTGTAGCTTCATCTTCGTAGTCATAGAACAATCCCCAGCTTCCATCCCATGGATTCTTACAAATATAATCGCCCTTCATAAATCTTTTAAGCCAAACTGAGTCTCCACCCGGAGCTGCAGGTGCAGGCGAAACTTTTCTCATATTAAGTGGTTTAATATATTCATCCCACACACTTGAAGCCTCAAAGAATTCAATATTAGCCTGTGTTCCAATATCAGGTTCATTAAATCCTAAAATATAGTTAGATGTTGTTACCAAGTTCTTCATTGCTTCTTTGTTATCATCACCGCTTCCCCACATCATAGGAATATGCTGAACACCTTCATCCAACGGTTTATTAAAAGCTTCTGTTGACCAGTTATAGTACCATGAACAGTTAAGCTTACTTAACTTAATCTTATCGCTCATGTCTCCACCTAAAGCAAGTCCTTTCTTTGAAACATAAAAATTTCTTACAGATGTTAATTCAACATTATCTTTCTTAGCTTTTACAGTGATTTCATGTTTACTTACTGTTGTTGCATAAACTTCTGTTTTTCCTTCATCACTTGAAGTAAATGTCTTTGTAACAGAATCATCTGTCTTTTTCTCACCCAATTCTTCTCTTACAATATCATTGCCATTCCAATAAACAGGCTTACCATCAAGATATACAGTGTATGTGTATCCTTCCATTGAATTATCGAATTCAACATCAATATATCCTGCTCCAACAAGTTGTCCTTCACTGGGAACCTTAACTGCGTCAGTTTTCCATGAGCCTTCGCTTTCGTCAGCTTTTGCTACAGTTGAATATGTAATTCCACTAATTGTCAGTGCCATAGCAATAACTAAAGAGATAATTTTTTTAATACTCTTTTTCATATTTCCTCCTTCTGAATATAACCTTTTTATACAATATTACTTCATACATATGTAAAAGTCAAAACGTTTTTATTTATTATTTACAAACATAGAAAAAAGTTGTTTTCGAAATTTAATTCAAAAACAACCTTTTTTAACTCTTCAGTATTATATTTTATTCATCAATATATTCAAGTTTGCTTACAGAAACTTCGTAAGCAACATGCTTTTCGCTTTCCTCTTCGTTTATTTTTTTCACATACTCGCGACTCTGTACTCTTCCCCAGATTTGAATATGACCACCCACTTCAAAAGTTGATGCATATCTTGCATTTCGTCCCCATGCAATACAAGGTATGTAATCTGACTTGCCATAAGGTCGATTAACTGCAACTAATAAATCTGCTATTTCTCTTCCAAGAGGTGTTTTTCTATAAATAGGTGCTTTGCAGATATAACCATCTAAGAATATCTGATTAGTTTTGCCTGATTCCAGGTTTTCTTCTACTTCTTCCCATTCCCTTACAAAAATCGATAGAACTAACTTGTTTTTTGCTCCTTCATGACGATTATAAGATCTGAACTGACCTGATACTTCAACAAGCCTTCCCTGATAGTCTTCACTAACATCAACAAGTCTTTCTGACACCATTAACGGAATTACATCTGTTAATTCACTTAATCTGTCCACCGACACGTCAACTGTGTAGAAACCTTCGCCAAAAACTTCATGACTGAATTTAAACTCAGAAACTATCTCTCCTATAATACTTACTCTGTTGTTTTCAATAACTTTGTCAATCATTGTATTTCCCCCTTTACCATACTTTGGTTTATTATTTTTTTATCATTACTATTATATGTAAAAAAATACCAAATATGTAAAAAATCGTTCGACTTATAACGACTTTCTACTTAGAAACGTTTTTTGATTGATTAAAAGAAACCCCTCATATCAAAGGATATGAGGGATAACAAAATTATTCTTTATTATTTAACCTTAACAGCTTTCTTCTTGCTCCAATCGCCGTAAGCTTTCTTACCTTTGTTGTAAGCTCTAACTCTTACATAATATTTTTTACCTTTTTTAAGTTTTGAAATTGTGTAAGTAGCCTTTTTTGTTGTTTTGCTCTTAGCTGACTTCATATTGCTCTTTAATGAGTACTGAATCTGATATCCTGCAGCTCCGGCAACTTTCTTATATTTAACTTTAACTTTACCCTTTTTAGCTGCCTTAACGCTCTTTAAGTTAACCTTTGCAGGCTTAGCAGCTCCTAAATAGAAATTAGTAAGCTTAACTGTTGTTGAGAATGTTGGATCAACATCTTTAAGCTGTGAAAGAGCACCCTTTGTTGATGTGAATACACCATATCTGATTGCTGCATCCTTATCTGTGTCAACGCCCTGTCTGTCACCAAATTCTCCACCAATACCGAAGTATACTGATTTAGCATTAGCCTTAGCTGTAAATGTTGTTGAATACTTAGTTGTGCTACCTTTCTTTAACTGAACCCAATCTGAGAAAGCTAATGTTTCATCTGTTGAAACCTTAACGTATACCCACTTATCACATGTTGATGACTGTGCATCAAATGAAAGTGTATACTGCTGTCCCTTCTTAACACTGATTCCGTTCTTATAAACCTGAGCACCCCAAACTCCACCGTATCCGATAGATGCCATCTGTGCTGTCCAAGCCTTATCTGTGTTAGATGTTAAAGTTCCTTCAGCTCCTTCATACCATCCTTCTGAGCCTCCGAAATAGCTACCCCAGTTTGCAGCAAAACACTGTGTTCCCATAGTAAATACGAGAGAAAGTGCTAAAGCAGATGCTGCAATCTTCTTTGTCAATCTTCTCATGACTGTTCCTCCTTAAAAAAAATTAATCTGCTGAGAACATAATAATTTCAATCACTGTTCCCGCCCCTTTTTTAGATTAGATTAACATTAATCCGTTCTAAACACCTTTCGTAATGCTATTCTATAACATTTATAGGGGTTCCTGCAACCCATTTTTGCAAATTTTTTGAAACAATTTTAATAAGTCGTGTTCTAGCCTCGATTGGAGCCCACGCAATATGTGGTGTAATAATAATGTTCTTAGCCTTAAGTAATACATTATCCTTTTCCATAGGTTCTTTTGAAACTACGTCTACTGCTGCATGAGCAATAATGTCATTGTTAAGTGCCCAAGCCAAAGCTTCTTCATCTACTACGTTTCCTCGTGATGTGTTAATGAATAAGGCATCTTTTTTCATTTTCTTAAAGAACTCTTTATTGCACATATATTTTGAATCTTCATTAAGAGGACAGTGCATTGTTACAATATCTGAATTAGCAAGAATATCATCAATTGATGCATATTCTAATATTCTAAAGTTAGGATCTTTCTTTTCCTGACTTCTACTATATGCCATAACCTTCATTCCAAAAACTCTTGCTACGTCGGCAACTTTTCTTCCGATTGATCCATAACCGATAACCCCAATAGTCTTCCCCTGTAATTCTCTCATGGCAAAGAATGGAGAAAACGTTTCAGCATTAACCCAACCTTCATTCTTAACGAATGTATTATACTTGTCTACTGTGTTATATTCATGCAAAATAAATGCAAATACATGCTGGGCAACTGCTTCTGTTGAATAATCGCCTGCATTACATACAGTTATGCTATGAGCTCTTGTATAATCAATGTCAATATTGTTATATCCTGTTGCGAATAATCCGATATATTTTAAATTAGGCGCCTTGCTTAACTTGTCTGCGTTCAAAACTGTCTTGTTACACAAAACAACTTCTGCATCTTTAATTCTTTCCCCTACTTCTTCATCAGTGCTTGACTGATATATCGTTACATCCCCATACTGGTTAAACACTGAAAAATCAATGTCGTTATCTAATGTTAATGTGTTGGCATCTAAAATAACTATATTCATATGTCCATTCTCCTTATATCCCTTTTATTTTGTTAATTTTTTAACAAAATAATATAAAAAAAGAATTTCTTTCCACTTTTGCATTTTTGTAAAAAGATTCTATATTATATAAAAAGCTGCGCATCAGCGCAGCTTTTTATCAGCTTACTATGCATTAAACACGCTTTGAATATTCTCCTGTACGTGTATCAATAACAATTGTTTCACCCTGTTCAACAAACAATGGAACATATACTGTTGCTCCTGTTTCAACAACTGCAGGCTTAGTAGCATTAGTTGCTGTGTTACCCTTAAATCCAGGTTCTGTTTCTGTAATCTGAAGTTCAACTGTAATAGGTGGTTCAATTGCAAAAATATCACCCTTACATGAACAAATCTTAACTGTTTCATTCTCTTTTACAAACTTAAGTGAATCGCCTACCTTTTCAGCACTTACTGCTATCTGGTCATATGTCTCACCATCCATAAAGTAGTATAAATCACCATCGTTATATAAATACTGCATATCCTTTCTATCGATATGTGCATTTTCAAATTTTTCTGTTGGTCTGAATGTTGTTTCTACAACACCACCACTCTTGATATCTTTTAATTTTGTTCTAACGAACGCTGCGCCTTTTCCCGGTTTAACATGCTGGAATTCAATAATCTGACAAATCTTTCCATCATATTCAATAGTAATACCATTCTTGAAATCGCCTGCTGTTACCATAATTATTCCTCCTAAAGTTCGTCTGTGACTAAGTCACGCTAAAAAATATTATAAATTATATTTATATTTATTTCAACCACTTTTTATTCTACACTAAAATGACCTGTTTTTTCAAGTTCTTTAAGTATGTAATAACAAGTTTCTACCCTGTCTCCCTTATCAACATTAACCTGTATGTCCGCAACTGAATTATATCTTGGTTCTCTCTGATTCATTAATTCAGTAATGTGTCTTACACTCATGTCATCATTTAAAATAGGTCTGTGTGTATGGTCTTTTACTCTTTCAAATACTGTTTCAGGTGTAGCCTTAAGCTGTACAATAACACTTCCCGTATTTAGTATTTCCACATTTTCATCTCTTAAAACAGCTCCTCCGCCACAGGAAATAATTGTTTCTTTTTCTTCCTGTAAATCTCTTAAAGCCTGAGTTTCCAAATCTCTAAAATATTGCTCGCCATTTTCTGCAAAAATATCTTTTATTGCCATGCCTTCTTTTTCAACAATATACTGATCCACATCTACTTCCTTAAAACCTGTTATTCTTGATAAGGCATTGGATATTGTTGTTTTTCCTGTTCCCATAAAACCTATTAAAGCCACGTTGCAATCTATCTTTCCACTTTCTGAAGCTTTCAAAAGGAATCTAACCATTTCACATGGTGGCTGTCCCGGTGCAGATGCATTAACTCCTGCCCCAAATGTAACGACTGATCCTGTCATTCTTGTACAAATTCTTGTTACCGCTCCAAGCTCTCCCATTGACATTGTTATAATCGGCGCATTTAATTCTTTATTAGCTTTCTTTGAAGCATTTATTAATGTTTTAACATCAACTTTTTCTTTAGGCATTACTGCAATCTTGCAAATATCTGCCCCTGCTTCTTCCATTGTTTTCAATACATTGAATATATCTTTTTCTGATGGTGTGCCCTCAAAATGATGATTAGAACCAATAACCTTAACTCCGGTGCTTTTAATATCTAAAAGCAACTTGCCAATGTCTTTCCGGTCTTTATTTTCATATAACTCCACATCAATCATTGCCACATTATATTTCTCAGATATTTCTGAAACATACTTGCAAAGTCTGCAATAATCATCAACATCAATACTCTTTTCTCCACCTTCATTTGATGTTCTATATGTATAAATAATTGGGATTTTTTTAAGATTATCATTGATAGCCTTAAGACACTGTTCAAACTCAGTTTCGTCATTGTCCTTTACATCATAGAAATCTGCTCTCCATTCCACAACGTCAGGATTCATATTAGCAATCTTCTCTGCCTGTTCTTTTATTTCTTCTAAATCAGTTCCTGTTATCGGAACGCAAATCTTAGTTTGCTTATCACTTAATGTGATTCCTCTACACTCTAAAGTCTTCATTGGTACAAAGTCCTCCCTTTTTCGCATATACAAAGTATAAATTAGCAAAAGTTCTAAGTCAACCTTAAGGCCTTGGCTAATTTGTTTTATTGAGAAGTTTTTCCTTGTTATTTCAAAAAAATTTTGACCACATTATATTTGTGTTGTATTATTTAAACAGATATGATTACAGTAGGTTGTGAAAGTGAAAAGCGAAACACAATCCGTATAATCAAAATGTCGACTTTTTTTACGTGTCGGCTTTATTTTTACATATTAGGAAAGGCGGATACAATTATGGGTTGTATATCAGAAATTACAGGACAGACTAGACTTACCGGACTTCTCGGAAGTCCTGTTTCACACAGCAAATCTCCTTTAATGCATAACGAGGCATATAGACTTTTAGGTCTTGATTACGTTTATTTATGTTTTGATGTACCTGAAAATAATCTTCAGGTTGCTTTTGAAGGTCTTAAGAAATTAAATGTTGCAGGTTTTAACTGCACTATGCCTGACAAAACGCTAATGAGCAAATTAGTTGATGAATTATCACCTGCCGCAAAAATAATCAGCGCAGTTAACACTGTTGTAAATGATAATGGTAAATTCGTCGGTCACAACACTGACGGAACAGGCTATATCCGTTCACTTCAGGATTGCGGTCACAATATTGTTGGCAAAAAAATGACACTTTTAGGTTCAGGCGGTGCTGCTTCATCTATTTGTGTTCAGGCAGCTTTAGACGGTGCCCGTGAAATTGATGTTTTAAGCATAAAAGATAACTTCTGGAGCAAAGCAGAAAAACTTGTAAGCGACATCAACGACAACACAGACTGTAAAGTAAACTTAATTGAAATGAACGACGATTCAATTGGAGAATCAGTTTTTTCAAGCGATATTCTTACAAATGCCACACCAATCGGAATGGCACCAAATACAGACGGATGCCTAGTAAAGGATTCTTCAATCTTAAGACCTGAATTAATAGTTTCAGACATAATCTATAATCCTTTAGAAACAAAACTATACAAGATGGCAAAAGAAAAAGGCTGTTCAGTATTCAATGGATTATATATGTTACTCTACCAAGGTGCAGAAGCATTCTATCTTTGGACAGGCAAGGAAATGCCTACTGAAGAAATCAAAGCAAAGTACTTTGATTAGTGCAATAAAACTTACTAAAAGTTTTTCAAAAAAGAACAACCAGCTCAACGAAAGTACGCTACCGCTGCCCTCAGCTGGTAGTGGTACTAAGAATCTGTGACAGCTACACTGCCCCATCTTCTAAGGGCCAACGGCTTCAGAGCACTTTCTTTAGAGTTGGTTGTTCTTTTTTATATACTATTTCCAAGTTTTTACTGTGTTTTTTGAAGTTTCTTTCGCCATCTCCACAAAACAAATTTTTCCGGGATTCGTTTTAAGACTATCTGTATTTCTTCTTTTTTGTCTATTTTTTTGAGCATTACTGTTTGCACTCCTGCTCTATTGGCTCCCCATATGTCTGTGAAGATTTGATCGCCTAAAAATAGCGTATTCTTAGGTGTTGTTCCCATAAGTTCCATTGCTTTCCTGTAGTTTTTTGTGCTTGGCTTATGAGCATCAAATATGTATTTTGACTTTACTGCATATGCAAATGGCTCAACTCTTGGCTCTTGATTATTTGATATAAGACATGTATCTATTCCTAATTTATGTATTTTGTCAAACAATGCCACTATTTCTTCTGTGGCAGGTGCTCCGTGAGGAACCAATGTGTTGTCTATGTCTGAGATTATTCCTCTGATTCCCTGTTTGTAATACATTTCAAAATCAATATCATAAACTGAATCCAGATACTCATTTGGGTAAAATCTTTCCAGCATTTTGTCTCCTTAAGTTTTATTTTAGTAATTTTTTCAATTCATCCATAAAGGTATTTACGTCCTTAAATTCCCTATATACAGATGCAAAGCGCACATATGCTACCTGATCAAGCTGTTTTAGTCTCTCCATTACAATCTCGCCAATAACCTGACTTGGAATTTCTTTCTTTTCCATGTTAAAAATAGTATTTTCAACATCTTCCACAGCCTGCACTATCTGGTCATATGATACCGGTCTTTTATGGCATGAGCGAAGTATTCCTGCCTCTATTTTTCCTCTGTCATATGGCTCTCTTATGTTTCCTTTTTTTATTACTATTAAAGGTATTGTTTCTACTTTTTCATATGTTGTAAAACGCTTGTTACATTTCTCGCACTGACGTCTTCTTCTAATGGCATTGTTCTCTTCTGCCGGTCTTGAGTCTATAACTTTTGTATCATCTGTTCCACAATATGGACACTTCATTTCAATCCTCCGTACTTGTTAGTTCTTATAAGTTTTTACATATTTTCTTTTTAACTATTACATTCTTCTAACTAAAATGTTTTTACTACTAGATTATATGGAACTTTTATACATAGGTCAAGAAATTTACACTTTTATTTTGTTTCTCACTTCTTTTTCATCAACTTTTACAAGAATTATGTCAGGTCCCACCTGAACAATACATTTAAATGGAATTACATATTCAAAATCACTGCACACAAGACCACACCATTTTCCCGGTCCCGGAACTATTATTGCCTCAATACAGCCTGTACAAATATCAAACTCTATGTCATCTGCACAACCTAATATTTTGCAGTTGCAAGTATTTATAACTTCTTTTTGTTTCAATTCTTCTATACGCATTATGATTGAACAATTTCACCCTTTTCTTTAGTATATACAGATTCTTATAATTGGTTCCTGATTTTATTACTCCATATATTTCTTCATTGCCTTCAGTGCGTTCTTTTCAAGTCTGCTAACCTGTGCCTGGCTTATGCCAATTTCATCTGCTATTTCCATTTGTGTTTTTCCATTAAAGAATCTCATATCTATTATTTTTCGTTCTCTTTCACTTAAACCTTTTAATGCCTCATTTAAAACTATATTCTCTACCCATTTTTCTTCTTTATTCTTTTTGTCACTTATCTGGTCCATTACATATAAGGTATCCCCACCCTGGTCGTATACAGGATCATATAGAGACACCGGGCTTTGGATTGCGTCAAGGGCATACACCACATCTTCAGGTTCCACTCCTATCTCTTTCGCAATTTCTACCACAGTAGGCTCCCTGTGAGTAGTTTTTATTATATTTTCTTTACAATATATTGCTTTGTAGGCAATGTCCTTTATGGAACGACTTACTCTGATTGCTGCATTATCTCTTAAATATCTTTTTAATTCGCCCGAAATCATCGGCACGGCATAAGTAGAAAATTTCACATTTAATGTATCGTCAAAATTGTCTACCGCCTTAATCAAACCTATACAGCCTATCTGGAACAGGTCATCCACATTCTCATTGCTATTAGAAAATCTTTGCAAAATGCTTAAAACCAGTCTCAAATTTCCTCTTATATATTTTTCTCTCGCAACTTCATTTCCTTTCTTTATTTCTTTAAATAATTCCTTCTTCTCGTCCTCTGTTAACAAAGGTAATTTTGATGTATTTACTCCGCATATTTCTACTTTAAAAAGAGCCATATATTCCCCCGCAATTACAAATCTATAGATATTTATTTTTTATTAAAAACCCGATTATTTTCATTTTTAAAAATAATCCACTTTCAAAAATCTAATAATTATATTTATATCTATCTTTTATAATTGCCTAAAATATGGCTCTTTATTCAAAAACTTCTATTCGAATTTTAAAATCTCTCTTTTCAAACGTTTTATTATTTTCTTTTCAAGTCGTGAAATATATGATTGAGATATACCTAGGGAGTCTGCAACTTCTTTTTGTGTCATTTCTTCCCCATCTTTGTTGTTTAACCCATAACGCATTTCAACTATGACTTTTTCCCTATGGTTTAGCTTTTCTATGGCTTTGTATAAAAGTTTCTTTTCCACTTCACTTTCAATTCCTTTAGAAATCACATCTTCGTCTGTTCCCAAAATATCTGAAAGCAGTAATTCATTGCCGTCCCAGTCCACATTTAAAGGCTCATCAATTGATACTTCAAGCTTTGTTTTGTTGTTTTTTCGTAAATACATTAATATTTCATTTTCAATACATCTTGAAGCATAAGTTGCAAGTTTTATGTTTTTGTCCGGCTTAAAAGTGTTTATTCCCTTAATCAAACCTATTGTACCTATGGAGATTAAATCTTCCACTCCAACTCCTGTATTATCGAATTTCTTTGCTATGTACACTACAAGTCTTAGATTATGTTCAATAAGCATAGACTTGGCTTCCTCATCATTGTTTTCTATTAAATTCTTTATGCACTCTCCCTCTTTGTCCGTGCTAAGCGGTGCAGGAAGAATATCATTACCTCCTATATAATGTATTCCACCCTCCCTTTTTATAATCATTCCCTGCAAAAAGGAAAATTTCATTTCATTTGTTTTCATTTCACGATTAATTAACATACCTTACTCCCCTTTTAATATTTTAGGATGCAATATTAACTGATACCGGTTATTTCCACCAAAACTTCCTTTATGGATTCCTATTATGGGCTTTTCCACCGTTCTGCCATTTACAATCATATTGTCTGCCACAAAAGCCCTCATTAGTCCTCTCTCTTTTCCAACAGAATTATAAGGTACAAGCAAAATTTTATCCGGAATCTTTTTCAATTCTTCTGCCTGTATAACTGACACCGGTTTTCCTGTTATGGGTTCCGTAAGACTGTTCCCCGTGTCTGCCAGACCTATTACATTAATTCTGTTTCCATCAACCAATAGTGTTACCTGATAAAGAGATGTAATTGATACATCTTTCTGACTTCTTTTAACCAAAACAACTAAAAATATTTCTATAAAAAACACAAGCAAAATAGTTTTTGTTACATTTATACCATCTACCCTGTTTTCACAGTAGTATGCATTGACAGCACCGCTTAAAATAAAGGTAATTATGTATATAATAATCATGTTTCTTGTCATTGTAACTGCATTGTATTTTCCATATGCAATTAGCTCCATAACATAAACTATCACAACATAAGTTAAAACTATTTTTAACAGTTTTGTAAGGTCTTCCCCTATACCTTTTTGAAATATTCCTATACTTTTTTGATATATTTCCACGCCTTCCGTAATCATAACTATTGTTGCATATGTTGCCCCAATTATGGCCGATACAATGGTTCTATATATTTTTTTGTTGTTTTTTATAATTATTCCTGTCAAAAAAAGCACAAAAAAATCCATAAGGAAATTAAAGCTGAAATAAACATCTAAATAAATGTCTTGTTCCATTGCTTACTCCTTATGGATTTTATTATAGTTATTCTGTTATAAAAAGTCCGTCGAAGTATGTTTAGAATACTTCAAAATTGTTCGACAGCCTATTACTTTTTCTGTAAAAATTCAGGAATCTTAATAGGTCTTTCTTCAACTGTACCATGAGGTGCTGTTGCTACATTTCTTGTGTAGTCAGTCATTGGTGTTGTTGATGTTTTAGGCTTTGCTACTGTTGATGCAAATGGGCTTGTCTTCATCTTTGTTGAGAATGAAGTCTTTTCTGTAGCAGGTTCACCTATACCTGTAGCCATAACTGTAATAGAACATTCATCAGGATATGTATCCTCATATCTAACACCGAAGATAATATTTGCATCTTCACCTGCAAGTTCCTGTACATAGCTTGCTGCTTCATTAGCTTCAAATAAGCTTACATCACCTGTAATGTTAATGATAACGTTCTTAGCTCCGTTAATTGTTGTTTCAAGAAGTGGAGATGTAACAGCCTGCTGAACTGCTTCTGCTGCCTTCTCGTCACCGCTTGCTTCACCAATACCAATATGAGCGATTCCTGCATCTCTCATTACTGTCTGAACGTCAGCAAAGTCAAGGTTAATTAATGCCGGTACGTTAATCAAGTCTGTAATACCCTGAACTGACTGCTGTAAAACTTCATCAGCCTTCTTTAAAGCTTCCGGCATAGTTGTTCTCTTATCTACGATTTCAAGTAACTTATCATTTGGAATTACAATAAGTGTATCTACGTTTTCTTTTAATCTTTCAATACCTGAAATGGCATTGTTCATACGTGTCTTTGCTTCAAATCTGAAAGGCTTAGTAACAACACCTACTGTAAGAGCTCCCTGTTCCTTTGCAACACGTGCTACTACAGGAGCTGCACCTGTTCCTGTTCCGCCTCCCATACCGCAAGTTACGAATACCATGTCAGCACCCTTTAATAACTGTGCGATTTCTTCTACGTTCTCTTCTGCTGCAGCTTCACCAACTTCAGGCTTAGCTCCTGCTCCAAGACCTTTAGTAATCTTTTCACCAATCTGTAATGTTGATGGTGCTTTACTTCTCTTAAGCACCTGAGCATCTGAGTTAACTGAAATAAATTCAACTCCTCCGATATTCTCATCTATCATTCTATTAACGGCATTATTTCCTGCTCCACCTACACCTACAACTATAATCTTTGCAACTGCTTCACTTTCGTTTGTAGTAATCTCTAACAAGGTTTTATCCTCCTTTGTCCATATTCTTTCTTAATTTATTTTACATATTTTCATACTGAGATATAGTATTACTTATTTACATATAGTAATATAATATAATTCTTTGAGAAAAATATCAACAGTAAATTTTTATTTTTTGTTATTTTTTGTTTTAGTATTTTTAGATTTTGTAGTTTCCTGCTCTTTTTTCAGTGTATAACTTCCATCTGTACTAACCCATTTCATATTAAGTGTTCCCTTATATTTGGAAGCATTCTTATACAAATCATTAAAGTCGCTCAATTTTTTATCAAGATTGTTATTTTTTCCCAATTGAACTTTAAGGTCTTTGATATACATTGTTATTTCGCAGTTCCTGTTAATGTCTATTTTCTTAGGCTTTAACTTATATGCATCTAATTCCTTAAACATATTAGTAAGTGCCGGTATGTCACCTTTGTTTCCAGTTTCAAGTACATTGTACATTGAAGCTTTCTTAATATCCAAACCTGTTATTATGGGAATGTCTTTAGGTTTTACGGCTGTTATCTTTAGAACTTTTCCATCTTCGTCAACCTGATAGAAGCTATTATATATCTTAATGTATCCTTTTAGTTTCTTTTCGTAAGAAATTATTTTAACTTTCATTGGATTTTGCATTTTTACGGTGTATTCTTCAAACAAGTCAATGTTTTCACTTTTTCCTATTTTGTTTTTTATCCAAAACAAAAGTGTATTATCTATTTTTTTTGCATTAAGATATGCCTTTACTTCTTCTGCCGAATATTGTTGTAAATCAGAAGAATAGCTTACATCTTTTAATGCAAAGCCATAAACACATACCATAGCTATCACCGCTATAATCGGAATCAATATTAGAAGTTTTTTAACACTTTTTTTCAGTTTTCTCTTCTTTTTTCTTTTCATATAATTTCTCCTTTGATAATACATTTTTTATATTATCGGATTTTCTTTACACTTTTTGAAACCGAAAAAACCAATCCCATTTCTGCCATCAGAAATACAAGGGACGTACCTCCGTAACTTATAAACGGCAATGACACACCTGTGTTAGGCATACTGTTTGTTACAACTGCAATGTTTAAAACTACCTGCATTGAAATCTGAGCCATAACCCCAATTACAATCATTGAACCGAAAAAGTTAGGTGCATTACACGCTACCACTCTCATTCTTCTAATCATAAATATAAACAGAAGAATGATACATATTGCTCCAAAAATTCCTAACTCTTCACATATAATTGAAAAAATCATATCGTTAGTTGCTTCCGGAACAAATCCAAGCTTCTGTGCACTATTTCCAAGTCCCTTTCCAAAAAGTCCACCTGAACCTATGGCATACAAGCCCTGCATTACCTGATATCCGCCGGAATCTGCATATTCTTCAGGATTAAGCCATACCATAATACGGGAAAATCTAAAGCCTTTTCCCATCGCGGCTCCCGCAATCAGAATAACCATAAGGAAAAGTCCTCCAAGTGCCACAAGGGATAAAGCAAACTTCTTATCTGCTCCGGCAATAATTATCATTATAGCTCCGATGCCAAAAATAATAATTGCAGAACTTAGGTTAGAAGTTATTCCCACAATCAAAACACCGCCTATAATTGCAGGTGCATAAATTTGATAACATATTTTCACATTTCTAAGAGCATGAGCGCCACATTTAGAAAGCATATATGCAGTCATAAGAATAACTCCAATTTTGACTACTTCTGCCGGCTGGAACTGTAACGGTCCAACACCTACCCATCTTTTGGCGCCATGATTTTCAATTCCAATAGGTGACAAAACCAAAAATACTGTAATCAATGAGCCCATATATGCGTATTTTGCAAAGTTTCTCCAACGTCTGTAATCTATAATTGTACAAAATCCCATTGGAAGTAAACCTACGGCTGTGGAAAATACCTGTTTTCTCAGAAAATAAAATGAGTTTCCATAAGAAGTTAATGCCACATACGAGCTTGCGCTATAAAGTAAAACATATCCCAACAGCATAATAAAAATCCATACAAACAACAGGCTATAATCAAAATAACCTCTTGCTCTTCTTACCGGCTTTTTTTCAGGTTCAGTTTTTGTTGTTTCCAATTCTTCCATTGTTGCCACAGCAAAATCTCCTTTCTTTTTATGTCAGGATATCTTCTAAATTCATTATTTTTCACACATTGCTCTTACATATTCCTTGAACATATCTCCACGCTGTTCATAATTGTCAAACATTCCCCAGCTTGCACATGCAGGTGACAATAATACTGCATCTCCCGGTTTTGCATTCTTAGCACATTCATCAACTGCTTCTTTAAGTGATTCAGTAAATATAATGTTAGTAAATCCATGTTTTTTAACTGTATCCGCAATCTGTTCTGCCGTTTGACCAAGTAAAACAAGGCACTTAACCTTATCTCCAAAAGCTTCTGCCCAATCATCAAATGAAACCTTCTTGTCATATCCTCCTGCAATAAGAATTGTAGGTCTTGACATAGCTTCAATAGCCTTAATTGACGCATCTGTGTTTGTACCCTTTGAGTCATTATAATAAATTACATCATTTATTGTTTCCACATATTCTATTCTATGTGGTACAGCCTTAAACTTTCTAATTGTTTCTCTTATAATATCAACAGGTACATCCATATTAATAGAAATAGCAATTGCTGCCATAATATTTTCAACATTATGAATTCCAACAAGTGTAGTATCTTCTGTTGTTGTTACAAATGTTTCTTTTTTTCCATCTGCATAAATTATGTTCTTTCCTTCAAGATAAACACCAGGATTAACTTTCTGCTTACTGCTAAACCAAATAATTCTGTTAGTAAGTTTTCCTGCATATTCTCTCAAAATAGGATCTTCATAGTTTAAAACTATAGGCTGATTGCTGTCCTGATTCTTTGCAATACTCATTTTTACATCTGTATAACATTCCATTGTATAATGTCTGTTAAGATGATCAGGTGTAATATTTAAAACAGCACTTACATCAGGCTTAAATGTATGTATTGTTTCTAACTGGAAGCTACTGATTTCGGCAACTGTAACTGTATCATCAGTTGAATCAAATGCTGTTGTTGTATATGGATTTCCAATGTTTCCAACAACATCAACCTTATCATAATAATTAGCCATAATCTCGCCAACTAAAGCTGTTGTAGTTGTCTTTCCGTTAGTTCCTGTAATTGCTGCAAGCTTTCCTTTTCCAATTACATAAGCAAGTTCAATTTCACCCCAAATTGGAACTCCTGCCTCTTTTACTCTTAAAACAAAAGGTGCATCAATAGCTATTCCCGGGCTTAAAACCATCATATCTATTTCATTAATAACGCTATCTTCAAGTTCTCCTAAAATAACTTTTACATCTTCTTTATTTTCAAGTTTGTTTAAAACATCCTCTTCTTTAAGCTTATCGTTACCATCATAAATAATAACTTTTGCTCCAACTTTCTTTAATAAATCAGTTGCTCCTATTCCGCTTTTTCCTGAACCTGCAACTAAAACCTTTTGTGTTTTCCAATCCATGACTTGTTCGACCTTTCTTTTATAATCCTAAATATCCAATTAAACACAATATTGCTGTTATAACAGCAAATGCTGCAACAACCTGTGTTTCTGTGTAACCACTTTCCTGGAAGTGATGATGAAGAGGTGCCATCTTAAATATTCTTCTTCCCTCTCCGTATTTTTTCTTTGTATATTTAAACCATGTTACCTGCATCATAACTGAAATAACTTCAATTAAATAAATGAATGCCACAATAACAATAAATATAGGCATTTTTAATACAAATGCAATGGCTGCAACATATCCACCCAGTGCTAATGAACCTGTATCTCCCATAAATACTCTTGCCGGATATACATTATATAAGAAAAATCCCATTAACGCCCCTACAAAAGCCGCTGAAATAGGTTCTAACCCGGTTCCAATTGAAACCATTGTAAAGAATACTGCAATAATAATTGTTACGCTTGTTGCAAGTCCATCAAGTCCGTCTGTAAAGTTTGCTCCGTTAACAGTTCCAATAACTGCAATAAATAAGAATATTACAAATAACCATGTTGGCATTGTAATTTCATATCCGCCTGTAAACGGAATTATTGTTGATGTACCAATATATTTTATCATATATACACAAAAAACTGCTGTTACAACAACCTGCAATGAAAATTTTTGTATTTCCGTAAGTCCAAGATTTCTCTTTTTTACGACTTTTATATAATCATCTATAAAACCAATAAGACCAAATCCAACTGTCATAAAAAGAACAGGTGCTATCTTAGTATTCTTTTCCACTATCATAAAAATCAAAGATGTTACAATAACTCCTGCCAATATAATCATTCCACCCATTGTAGGTGTTCCTGTTTTGCTCTGGTGAGATTTTGGTCCTACCTCTCTAATATACTGTCCAAATTTCATTTTTTTCAAAATCGGAATTACTATCGGACATAATATTACGCTTACTGCAAATGAAATAATAATTGCCATAATAATTGTTGTACTTGTACTCATTTTATTCTCCTTGTTTCTCTCCTTCCAATAAATAAGGAAGTATATTTTTGTATAACTGACTGATAAGTGGCGCTGCCACCTGTCCGCCATAATAAATACCTTTTGGTTCATCAATAATAGCCATTGCTATTACTTTCGGCTTATCTGCCGGAGCAAAACTCATATATGAAGCTATGTATCTGCCTGAACCTCTTGGTAATTTTTGTGATGTTGCTGTTTTTCCACCAACCTTAAAACCGGGAACCTGACCTTTACTTCCGGTTCCTTCTGAAACAACTTTTTCAAGTATAAACTTCATTGTTTCTGATGTGTTTTTGGAAATAACATTACTCTGACTTTTATATTGAAACTTTTCAACTAATTTATTATCAGCATTTTCAGCCTTTACGGCAAAATGAGGTGTTACCAATGTTCCTCCATTTACCACCGCACTTGCAGCAACTAAATACTGCATTGGTGTTATCTGAAAAGACTGTCCAAAAGACATTGTGGCAAGTTCCACTTCTCCCACATTCTGAATCTTGTGGATTATTGTGGATGCCTCACCCGGAATATCTATTCCTGTTCTATTTAAAAGCCCTAGTTTTCCAAGATATTTGTAGAAGTTCTTTGCTCCTACTTTTAAGCCAACCTCTATGAAAACCGGATTACAGGAGTTCATTGTTCCATGTAAAAAATCCTCACTTCCATGACCTGTGATTTTGTGGCATCTAATCTTTCTGTCCTCTACTATCTTGAATCCCGGGCAGTTAAACTTTGAGTCTATCGTTACGGCTCCTTCTTCCAAAGCTGCTGTTGCGGTTACAACTTTAAAAGTTGAACCTGGTTCATAAGTGTCATTGATGCACTGATTTCTCCACATCTTATTTAACAGCTTCTGCTTTTCTTTAGCCGATATATTATTATCTGTTTCATAATTTAACTTATATGGATTATTCAAATCAAATTCCGGAACATTAACCATTGCCAAAATCTCTCCATTGTTAGGATTCATTACAATTATTGATACATAATTGGCCTGCTTGGCTTTTAAGGCATTGTAAGCTATCTGCTCTGAATACTTTTGAATATTTACATCTATGCTTGTTGTCAGACTGTTTCCGCTTACAGGTTCAACTCTTTGTTCCAAAGCCTTCTCCTGTTCAACACCTCTGGAATCTGTTGGTGTAAGAATCAGTCCGTCTGTTCCCTTTAAGTATTTGTCATATTTAATTTCAAGTCCAATTATACCTTGATTATCGGCTCCTGTAAAACCCAAAACTTTAGATGCCAGACTTGAATAAGGATAATACCTTTTATAATCTTCGTCAACCTTTACCCCGGAAAGATTATAATTTCTTATGGCATCGCCTTTTTCTTTAGGCACATTGGATTTTATTTTTTCCCTTGAACTTCTTTTTGTGACTTTCTTACGCACCTCTTTGTCGGTCATTTCCAGCTCTTTTGCAAGAATTTCAATAACCTTTTCAGTTTCCTTAACCTGATTATATATAACGGATATTGTGCAAACAGTCTTGTTACTTGCTATAACCTTTCCGTTTCTATCAAGTATCTCTCCACGTGGTGCTTTAATTTTTCTTTCTCTTTCCTGAATTTCAAGAGCCTTAGCTCCGTAATATTCTGACTTGTATACCATTAAATATATTAGCTTTCCTATTACAATAATGCAAATAGAAATTATAAAAGCCATATATATCATAAGCATTTTTCGGTTTATTGTTTTAACTGTATGCACTTGTGGGCCTCTATAAAGACATTTATTATAACTTATTCTTTATAGCTGCCCACAATTACACTTTAAATATATTAACTTAATTAATCTTCTTTGCTCTTCTTTACTAATGAACCATCATCGCCTTCTATTATTCCATCTGAATAAAATTCTGTTTCAAGGTTCTGTTTCTTAGCTTTCTTTTCTATCTTTTCAGTTTTTTCAACACCTAAGTATGGTAAAACCTGTTTCATTATGTCAGTCCACAATTCCGTGTTATAGGCTGTTGCCTGTGGATCTTTTTTAGGTGTATCCATAAGTGTATAACATACTACCTGTGGATCTTCACAAGGTACACAACCTAAGAACGACAAAATATATTGGTTCTTTAATCTTCCTTTACCTTTTCCCGATGTATCAACCTTTTCGGCAGTTCCTGTTTTACCACCGACTGTATATCCATTTATTGCGGCTGTTGAACCTGTACCATCAGTTACAACAGATCTTAAACATTCTTTTATATAATCAGATGTTTCTTTTGTAATTGTCTGCTTAACCAAAGTCTTTGAGTAGTTCTTTACAAGCTGATCGTCTGATGTTACAACCTGCTTTACCACTCTTGGTTCGTAGTAATAACCACCATTAATTAATGATGAAAATCCTGAAACCATCTGAATCATATTTACTGTAAAGTTCTGTCCAAATGAGTTAGTTGCAAGTGTTGACGAACCCATATCTGTTCCATATACCAGTCCTCTTGTTTCATTTGGAAGATCAATTCCTGTCTTTGTGCCAAAGCCAAATCTTTCCTGATATTGGACAAATTTCTTTGCACCAAGTAATTTTCCTATATGCATCATATAGTCATTACATGATTCTGCAATGGCTTCCTTAACTGTTATTGTTCCGTGTCCGTCAACTTTATGGCATTTAATTGTAAAGCCACCAACTTTTTCCTGACCATCACAGGTAAATGTTGATTTTCTGTTTATTTTTCCTTCCTCAAAAGCTGCCGCCACTGTAAAAGGCTTAGCAGTTGAACCCGGTTCGTAAGAGTCTGTTATACAGTAGTTATTCCATATGCTGTTTAATTTTTCCGACTGTTTCTTTTGTGACATTGACGAAATCTGTGCTTCTGTATAATAATCTTCTAAATTATATGGATCATTCAAATCAAAAGTAGTATCATCTGCCATTGCCAAAATTTCCCCATTGTTAGGATTTGCAATAACAACTGAAATTCTCTTTGGACTGTATTTTTTCATATATTTCTTTATAGATTTCTGAACAATACGCTGAATGTTCATATCTATCGAAGAAACAATATTGTCTCCATCTTTTGCATCCTTAATTACTGTTTCCATATTATTATCGGAATCCATATAACCGTACTCTCTTCCATCTGTCCCCTGAAGAAAGCTGTTATAGCTGCTTTCAATTCCGATTGTGGCACTATTATCACTGTTTGCAAAACCTAATAGTGAACATGCCAGACTATTATACGGATACATTCTCTTGTATTTCTTTTCAAACCAAATACCTTTGGTATTCTGAACTGTGGTTTCCTCTTCTTTTGTATCTGCATATTCGTAATTAAGATAACTTTCAAACTTTTGAATATCCTTATACTCAAGGTTCTTCTTTGCAACCCAATAACTGTTATTTTTTCTTTCTTTGATTGCTGTTCGAAGGTCATCTTCATTAAAATCAAAATACTTTACCAATGCATTAACTGTTGGCGTAAGGTATTTTTCATTGCTCATTACTACTTTAGAGTCTATTATAAGGTTGTATACCATAACGCTTGTTGCCAATACATTGCCGTTTCTGTCCTTTATGTCTCCTCTTTTATAAGGAATGGTCTTGCTTGTAAAGCTTTGCTGTTCTAAAACTTTTATTGAATAGTTATCTCCCTTTGCCACATTAAGGTAAGCTATTCTTGTACACAATGCAAATAAAGCTAGTACTACAATCCAAAATAGTATTCCTAGCTTTTTGTACATTTGCTTATCAAATTTTAACCTTGGTTTTCTTCTTCTAACTCTTCTCTCACTCATAATTATTTATTAGGTATATCCCCATACTGAACTGTATAACCTCCATCACTTAATTCGTACTTGGAGATTTGGTCATCTGTAGCCTGCTTCATTCCTAACTTATTTGTAGCCATCTTGTAAATATTGTCAGTGTCTATGTAGCTGTTAATTGAGTAATTTAAAGCATCATTCTGTGACTGAACTGTACTAATCTGACCTTTTAATGTTGCTATGTTTGTTCTTGTTTCTGATATGTCTGACTGAATATTTAAGTAACATACACACATTATAAGACAAACTGCTGATACTATTGCAAGGAATGCTACATATGGTGCATTCATTATTTTTGCGTATTCTCTTGCTCTTATCTGTCTTTCATTTTCCTGTACTCTTTTTCCGTCAACATATACTCTTCTATCTCTATCCGGATTAAGTTTTCTTACGGTATTTCCGTCCACATATTCTCTTCCGTAATTACTTCTTCTTACCTGATTCATTTTTTAACGCCTTTCAAAAATTCTTAATTTTGAACTCTTAGATCTCTTATTCTCTGTCATTTCTTCTTCTGAAGGAATAATTGGTTTTCTTGTTATTACTTTTCCTTTTGAAACTTTTCCACATACACAAACCGGAAAATCAGGTGGACATGTACAAGGATTCTCATTCTCCCTGAATTTAATCTTTGTAATCCTATCCTCTAATGAGTGGAATGTTATCACACAGATTCTTCCACCCGGATTCAAATGATCAATCATTGTATCCAAAGATTCTTTTAAAACTGTAAGTTCCTGATTTACTTCTATTCTGATAGCCTGAAAAGTCTTCTTTGCAGGATGTCCGCCTTTCGCCTGAAACTTCATTGGTATTGAAGCCTTTATAATCTCGCTTAGTTCTGCTGTTGTCTCCAATGGTTTTTCTTTTCTTGCCATAACTATGTGCTTAGCTATATTCTTTGCAAACTTATCCTCGCCATAATCTCTTATTATTCTAAAAAGTTCGTTTTCGCTATAATTATTAACAACATCTGCTGCTGTTTTGTTCTGTCTCTGATCCATTCTCATATCAAGAGGAGCGTCTGACTTGTATGAAAAACCTCTCTCCAAATTGTCTAACTGATATGAAGAAACTCCTAAATCTAATACGATTCCATCGACTTTCTCTATTCCCAAATCCTTTAGGATTGTGTCAATCTCACAATAGTTACTTCTAACTAATGTGATCTTGTCCTCAAATTCCTTTAAGCGTTCTCTGGCAGCTTCTAATGCTTCTCCGTCCTGATCTATTCCGATTAATCTGCCCTTGTCTGACAATCTCTTACATATTTCGTAAGAATGTCCGCCACCGCCTAATGTTCCGTCTACATATATTCCATCAGGATTTATATTTAAGCCATCAATGGTTTCGTTTAATAATACTGATACATGTTTGAAATCCATGTTTGACCTTCTTTCTGTTTTATTATTCTTAACTCTCGCGCCTTTATGCTGTTACACTTCTAATTCAGCCTCAAGACTAAATGTTATCTTAAATGCAATTTTAAAATGCTATTTTTAAGTTTATCTTCTTTTTATTCTTTATTGGTCTTTAAATTCCCAACTCTGCCATATAAGATGCAAGGTCTTCTATCTTCTCTTCTACGTCGTCTCCTTCAAGGTATGACATCATCTGTTCATTCCACTTATCACTGTTCCAAATTTCAAGTCTGTCGCCAACACCAACCCAAACAACTTCTTTGTCTAAGTTTCCAAACTTTCTTAAAACTGCCGGCATAAGCACTCGTCCCAACTTATCTGTCTCTAATTCTGATGCTCCTGCAAGAAAGAAACGGTTAAAATCTCTAACTTTTCTGTCTGCAAATGGTAAACTGCTAAGTTTCTCTTCCAAAGCATGCCAAGCTTCTTTTGAGTACGCAAAAAGACAGCCATCGAGTCCCCTGGTTACAACTACGCTTGTACCAAGTTCTTCTCTGAACTTTGCAGGGACGATTGTTCTTCCCTTAGTATCCATTTTTTGTGTGTACTCTCCTGTAAACAAAAAACTCACCTACTTTTTCCGAAAAGCAGTAATTTTTACCACTTTTTACCACTAATTGACATCAATTTACCACTCATAAGGAAATTTTATACTATTTCAGGGATTATTGCAACCCCTTTTTTAATGGTTTTGCACTGTTCTTTTCCTTGTTTTATGGGAGTATTGGGATTTTCTTGATATCTGGTGGTAAAAGGTGGTAAGGATGTGGTCGGATTGTGGCGGATGTGGAAATTAAGAAATGTTTTATGGATGGGATTAGGTGGTGATGTGGAAAATGGAAGAATGTGGTGCCCTTCTGAACTTGTTGCCATAATTCAAGCTTTTACTTGTCTACCCCACACGGACAACTTTCAGCGAAGTATGAGGTAATAACTAAGTTTGTTGCTATTCAAGTTTTTACATATTTGCCCCATACGAACAGTTTGCGGCGGAATATGGGGTATTTTCTAAGCTTGTTACCATTCAAGCTTTTACATATCTGCCCCATACGGACTGCATTCGTCTGGGTATGGGGTATTTTTTCAGGCTTTGTACCATATACTCTTATTTTTCTCCATATGGTACAAGCTTTCAATGATTTGAGAATGACAATTCTAGAATCTGTACCATATACGTAAAAAAATTCTTATATGGTACAGATTTAAAGCACTTCAAGAACTATAATCTTGCGATTTGTACCATATTAATCAAATTCCCTACATATGGTACAAATAGAAACAACTTCAGCGAGCCAAAAAGCAATATTTGTACCATACAAGCAAAAAATTTATTATATGGTACAGATTAAAGAATATTTGTTTGTTACAAGCCTAATATCTGTACCATATGTTCAAAAATGTTCCTGTATGGTACAAATTCAATATTCCGGCAGTTTTCTATCGAAGAAATAATATATTTCACTACCTCTAAACTTATATTTCTTCCCATTTATGCCAGAATATAAACAATGTTCTACCACACAACCACTTGTTTCCTGTCTTACCGCCAAAAGAAAAAGAACCCCGATTATTCTTCTGAACAATCAAGGTTCTAATTCTTTAAATCTTTACTTTTCCCTTTATACCCTCTTTTTCTATACTCTCTTCTCTTTTTTATCTCTCTTCTTTTAGCTTTTTTCCCCTTCTACGCCATCTTTTCTTGTTTTCTTATCTTTACTCTTTTAACTACAACTACTACTGCTGCAACCACTGCCAACACCAGTGACAATGCCTGAGATACCGGCCAGCCTGTTACCGGCATTATAAGTTGGTCTGTTCTAAAGCCTTCTATTACAAATCTGCCGATTCCGTATCCAAAGAGATACCAGAGAAAGACTTCTCCATCAAACTTTTTCTTTTTTCTGAATATTAGCATTAATATTAATACCATCAGGTTCCACACTGATTCGTAAAGAAATGTTGGCTGTACCTGAATATAGCCAATCTCTGACAAATCCATTCCCTTAAGGTTTTCCATTCCAATTCTTACAGCATCAGGTACCTGATTTATGCTATAATTATCGTCAAAAAATATCCTCATCATAAAAGGATTCTTGCTTGTGGCAACCTGACCGAACGCTTCTCTGTTAAAGAAGTTTCCCCATCTTCCAATTATCTGACCAAGAATCAATCCTAAAACTACTGAGTCAGCCACCTTGAAAAATGAGATTTTTTTAATCTTTGTATAAATAATACATGTAATTATTCCGGCTATTACTCCGCCATAGATTGCAAGTCCACCTTCTCTAATGTTAATAATCTCTAAAGGATGTGCACTGTAATAATCCCAACTAAAAACTACGTAGTATAATCTTGCACCAATCACGCTTAAAATAATTGCATACATTGCAAAATCTATATACAAATTATAATCCTGACCTGATGACTTGGCATCATAACATACAAGTGCAATTCCTGCTAACATTCCAAATGCAATAATAACTCCATAAAAAGCTATATCAACGCCAAATAAACTAAATGACTTTGGAAGGTTATTTAATGAAATATGCAAATTAGGAAATTCAATTGATGTTGTTGCTAACAAATTTAAATTCATTATTGTGTCCTCTCTTTATACGCTCATTTACTTTAACTATGAAATTATACCACATTTATTTTTATAATAATACAGCCTTATGAGATACTTATTAAATTTATTTTATTTTTAGAATTTTCTTCGCAATGCTTTTTTGATTTTAATTTTTGTAACATATTACTTTTTACGGAAATACTTTGTTAGAAATACTTCTTTATTTTATTGAGGGTTTTTCAAAAATATGTTAAACTATCATTTGGTATTTACAATTGATTTATGTATAGCCAATAATAATTTTATATATATAACTAAAGATTGGAGGATTCTAATTATGAAATTAGGTATTGTTGGACTACCAAATGTAGGAAAAAGTACTTTATTTAATTCACTAACTAAAGCCGGTGCTGAATCTGCTAACTATCCATTCTGTACAATCGATCCTAACGTAGGCGTTGTTGCAGTTCCGGATGAAAGAATCGATAAGCTCACAGCTTTATATAATTCCAAAAAAACTATCCCTGCTGTTATCGAATTTGTTGACATTGCAGGTTTGGTCAAGGGTGCATCTAAGGGTGAAGGTTTAGGAAACCAGTTTCTTGCCAACATTCGTGAAGTTGATGCAATTGTACATGTTGTAAGATGTTTTGAGGACACTAATGTTATCCACGTTGATGGAAGCATTGATCCTATTAGAGATATTGAAACAATTAACTATGAATTAATTTTCTCTGATGTTGAAATTCTTGAAAGACGTATTGCAAAAACAACACGTGGTGCAAGAAATGACAAAGCTTTGGCTAAAGAATTAGATTTCCAACAGAGAATGAAGGCTTTCCTTGAAGAAGGAAACCTTGCGATCAAATATGAAACAGAAGATGAAGACGAATTAGCTTGGCTTGCTGAATACAATCTTTTAACATACAAGCCTGTTATTTTTGCAGCTAATGTTTCAGAAGATGATTTGGCTGACGATGGCAATTCTAACCCACACGTTGAAGCAGTTAGAAAGTTTGCTGCTGAAAACGGAAGTGAAGTTTTTGTTATCAGTGCTGAAATTGAACAGGAAATTTCTGAATTAGACGATGATGAAAAGCAGATGTTCTTAGAAGACTTAGGTATCAGCGAATCAGGTCTTGATAAATTAATCAAGGCTAGCTACTCTCTTCTTGGTTTAATCAGCTACCTTACATCAGGTGAAGATGAAACAAGAGCCTGGACAATTAAGAAAGGTACTAAGGCTCCACAGGCTGCCGGAAAGATTCACACAGACTTTGAACGTGGATTTATCTGTGCCGAAGTTGTTGCTTACAAAGACTTAATTGAATGTGGTTCTTTAGCAAAGGCTAAAGAAAAAGGTCTTGTTGGATTACAGGGTAAGGACTATGTTGTTCAGGACGGAGATGTAATTACATTTAGATTTAATGTTTAAATTAATAATATTATTTTTCTAAAATAAATATTAAATAATTTTAGTAACAAAAAAAGGTGTCCCGGCAGTTTTGTCAGGATACCTTTTTTATATCATATATAATTCTTCTCATTTTTTCAATTATTAGTCTTCAAAATTCTGAAACTGTTCTTTAAAGTTTTTAACATTTTCTTCCACATTTCCGCCAAATACTGCTGAGCCTGCAACAATTACATTAGCTCCGGCATCTAAAGGAATGCATACGTTATCCACTTTAATTCCACCATCAACTTCTATCAATGTTTTAAGATTGTATTCATGTACAATTGCATTTACAATCTCAATCTTTTCTGTACACTCGTCAATATATGACTGTCCGCCAAATCCCGGATGAACTGTCATTATCAAAATCATTTCAACCTTATCAATAAAAGGAACTATATCTTCTACCGGTGTTTCAGGATTGCAAGCCAGACCTGCATCCATTCCCTCTGCGTGAATTGCATCAATCGTAGCCTGAACATCTTCACATGCTTCTACATGTACTGTAAGCATATCTGCTCCTACTGCCTTGAATTCCTTTACATAACGAATTGGTTCCTGAATCATTAAATGTACATCAAAGTATTTTTTTGTGTATGCTCTTGCAGCTTTTGTTACAGGCATTCCAAATGAGATGTTTGGAACGAACATTCCGTCCATTATGTCTACATGTATCCAGTCACAGCCTGCCTGGTCTATTCTTTTGATGTCGTTGCCAAGATTGGCAAAGTCTGCTGATAAAATTGAAGGTGCTAGTTTAATCATTTTCTTTCTCCTTTAAATGTTCTTTTACTTTTTCCACGTAGAATTTTCTATTGCAAACACGTTGTCTTTCTTATTTTGCTCCGCCGTCTATTGTTTGCTGAATAGGAAATTATATGTGGCAAATATAGGTATTACATTTTTATTATATTTTTATATTTAGTATTTATTTTTTTCTAATTGTTCTAGTTCTTTGTATAACAGTACGTAGTTTTCGTACCTTTCCCGGGCTATTTTGCCTTGTTCTAAGGCGTTTTTGATGCCGCAGTCCGGTTCGTTTATGTGGGCGCAGCCTGTAAAACGACATTCCGGTTCGTATTGTGGCATTTCAGGAAAGCAGTACTGTAATTTTTCTTTGGTCATTCCCGGTACGAATAGTGAGCTAAAGCCGGGTGTGTCAAAAACGTATGAGTTGCTGTCTATGTTGAATATTTCTGAGTGTCTTGTTGTATGTTTTCCACGACCGATTTTTTCGCTTATTGCACCTGTTTCCATTTTGTAGTCTTTGGTTAGTGCATTAAGCATTGATGATTTTCCAACTCCTGAAGGTCCGGCAAACACGGTACTTTTGCCTTTTAGCATTTTTTTGATTTCATCTACCCCTTGTTCTTCTGTGGCACTGGCAAACATTACTTTGTAGCCTGCCTTTTGATAGATGGTCTGCAATTGGTTCATGTAGTCATCATCGCCTATGTCTGTTTTGTTGAAGCATATTACTGTTTCTATATTTTGAAACTCCATCATTACAAGAAATCTATCTAAAAGATTCAAATTTGGATTTGGTTTTTTCACAGCAAACACTATCATTGCCTGATCTACATTTGCCACAGCCGGTCTTATAAGCTGGTTCTTTCTCTCCAAAATTTCTGATATGTTTCCTTTTTTCTTTTCTTCATCAATAATGTCCACCATTACATTGTCCCCAACTAATGGTTTTATGCTTTTGTTTCTAAATTTTCCTTTTGCCTTGCATTCATATATGCCTTTGTTTTCAACATAAACATAATAAAATCCGGCAATTCCTTTTATTATTTTTCCCTGCATACCTTCTTATTCCACTTAATTTCATTAAAGGTGCCGTAGCATTTACCACGGCACCTGATTTTATTTTAGTTTAACCTTATCTGTTTTTACAACTTTTCCGTCTATTAACAGTTCAATTGTTGCCTTGCCCTTTGTATCACTTGTAAGTGTCATTGTATAATCTCCCGGCCACTTTGATACATCTGAATATTCAGGATCAATTCCCTGTGATGAGCCGTTTAACAAAACAACTACTGTTCCACTTTTAATAGGATTGCCCTCTTCATCCATTAGGTCCTCTTTTGCAAAAGTATATGTTCCCTTATACTTCTTGTCAGCATCTTTTGAGCCTTTACTTACAACAAGGCTTATTGTTGTTCCCTTTGGTGCATAGCCTGACTTTATTGTCTGTCTGATTACAATACCCTTTTCTATTTCTTCATCGTAAACTTCCTTTGTGTCACCAACAGAATATCCTGCATTACTAATAAGCTGCTGTGCCTTATCAAGCTTCTTTCCTTCAACATTTGGTATTGTACCAACATTGCTGTTTTCAACTGTCTTCTGCCCCCTGCTTACAGTAAGCTTAATTGTATCTCCCTTGGAAACCAAAGCCTGTTCTATTGGATAACATGAAATAACTCTGTTAATTTCACTACTACTGTATTCATAAACCAATTCCCATTTAAGGTCTTTATCTTCAAGCTTTGAAATTGCAGTGTCAAGGTCTGAGCCCTTTATTCCTGATGGAACTTCGATCTTTTCGGCTCCCTTACTTACAGTAAGTAAAATAGTTTCATTCTTATCAATTACTTTTCCTTTTGCAACTGACTGTTTAATAATATAACCACTCTGATAGTGATCATTGTATTCATAAGCTTCATATTTTACACCTAATTCTTTTTTATGAAGTGTTTTTTCTGCTTCATCTTCACTCATTCCAACTACGTTAGGAACTTCTGTCTTCTTAGGATCAATAGTTGTTTCCACATCACTGCCTGTAACTGTATTCTGTAACTTAATCTTGTTGCTGTTAACCATTGAAAATACAAAACTTGTAACTATTGCAGCCACAATAATTAACGCCACAATGCCTGCAACAACACTACCAATTGTCACTGCATTGCCTACTTTAGGTGGTAAATAATCAATGTCATCGTCAGGTTTGCCATTATCATCCTTTACTTTCTTATTACTTCCACTTCTAAGCTGGTTAATTTCATCATCTGTAATCATTACTGTTGAGCCATTGTCTACTCTCTGTTCAAGCTGAACAAAATCAACATTTGGTTCAGACAAAGCTCTTTTTAAATCAGATATAAGCAATGAAATTTTTGGATATCTTCTGTCTGCTCTGTTCTGTGTACATTTCAGAACTATTTTTTCAATGCTTACAGGTACGTTAGGCAAATATTCCCTAACACTAGGTACATTGCTTTTAATATGCTTTAAGGCTATTGTTACTGTTGATTCACCGTCAAAAGGAACTCTACCTGTAAGCATTTCAAACATTGTAATACCAAGTGAATATATGTCACTTTTCTCGTCAACATACTGTCCACCTGCCTGTTCAGGTGAAATATAATGAACGGATCCCATTGCACTGCCGTTAATAGTATTGGCTGATGCAGCCCTTGCAATACCAAAGTCTGTCACCTTGACTTTTCCTTCTCTTGAAATCATAATGTTCTGAGGCTTTATGTCTCTATGAACAATCTGATTATTGTGGGCACATTCAATACCATTGGCAATCTGGATTGCTATACTTATTGTTTCTTTAACAGAAAGCTTGCCTTTCTTGTCAATATAGCTTTTTAATGTGATTCCCTCTATCAATTCCATAACAATATAATAAAGACCCGCATCCTCACCTACATCATATACGTTTACAATATTAGGATGAATAAGGCTTGCCGCTGACTGTGCTTCAACCCTAAATTTGGACACAAAATTTTTATCCTTGCTAAATTCATTTTTTAGCACTTTAATTGCTACGTTTCTATTTAATTTATGATCCTTAGCTTTATAAACATCAGACATTCCGCCTGCCCCTACTCTGCTAAGAATTTCATAACGGTTATTAATAAAAAATCCTCTTTCCAACATAAACTTTCTCACTCCTATTGTTCAGATAGCAGACTATCCTGATTTTCCGTATATTCTGCACTAATAAGAATTGCTGATATATTATCTTTCCCGCCATTTTCGTTTGCAGTATTAATTAAAGTTCTCACTGCATCCTCAATTGACTCACTTTTCCTGATAATCTTATTAATGTCATAGTCAATTACCATGTTAGTTAATCCGTCTGAACACAATAATAATTTGTCCCCATTATCTATTTCTATCTCAAATATATCAGGTGTTGCTGTTTTGTCCTCAGCAACGCCAATGGCTTTTGTAATTACATTTTTCTTGTAATGAGTTCTTGCCTCTTCTTTCTCCAAAAGTCCCATTCTAACCATATCCTCAACCAAGGAATGATCCCTTGTTATTTGTTGTATATCTTTTCCAATATAATATAATCTGCTGTCTCCAACATTGGCAATATAAACATGACCTTCTGCAATAACAGCGGCAACAAAAGTTGTTCCCATTCCGCTATAATCCCTGTTGGAATTAGCCATATCGTATATTTCTTTATTAATGGACATAATACCGGCATCCAATATGTTAGCCGGATCTGTCATATGTGTTGTGCAGGCATATTTAACAAACTTCTCGATTGCTACTCTTGATGCCACATCTCCAGCTTTATGTCCCCCCATTCCATCGGCTACAATGAAAAGGTTTGGGAGTTTACCCACCGGCTTAGTGGAAACAAAAATGCTATCCTGATTAATGGTTCTCATTAACCCTACATCAGTTTTCCCAAATGCATTTATTTTGTAATTATTCACCTGATTCCTCCCTTTCTTCCCGCATAGCGTCATTTCTAAGCTGTCCGCAGGCACCATTAATGTCTCGTCCCATTTCTCTTCTTATAGTAACATTTATCCTATTTTTTTCAAGTACCCTTTTAAATCGTTCAACAGCCTTCTTTCCCGTCTGAACGAAATCTCTTTCTTTAATTGGATTAACCGGTATAAGATTTACGTGACAGTTAAGATTCTTAACCAGTGCTGAAAGCTTCTCTGCTTCTTCCACTGTGTCATTTACCCCTGCCACAAGACTGTATTCAAAAGTTATACGTCTGCCCGTCTTGTCGAAATAATACTTGCAGGCATCCAAAACTTCAGCTATGGTATATTTTCTTGCTATAGGTAAAAGTTCCCTTCTTGTATCATCATCTGAAGCGTGAAGTGACAATGCCAACGTAATCTGAGGATGCATATTTGCCAATTCCTTCATTCTTGGAACCAATCCACAGGTTGACAACGTTATATTTCTCTGGCTTATGTTTAACCCATTTTCATCGCTTATTAATTCAAGAAACTTTGTCACATTTTCAAAATTATCAAGAGGCTCTCCACTTCCCATTAAAACAATGTTGGAAACTTTCTCTCCTATGTTCTTTTCTATTTCATATATCTGTTCTAACAATTCAGAAGGTCTTAAGTTTCTATCCAGTCCGTTAAGAGTTGAAGCACAAAATCTACAGCCCATTCGACATCCTGATTGTGTTGAAATACATACGGAATTACCGTGATGGTATCTCATAAGTACACTTTCGATTACTGCTCCACCTTTTATTCTAAACAAATACTTTCTTGTTCCGTCAATCTTTGAAATCAACACCCTTACAGGCTCTAATGTGACAATTTCAAACTGCTCATCTAATGTTTCTCTTAGGTTTTTTGAAATATTAGTCATTTCATCAAAAGACTGAACCTTTTCAATATGTAACCATTTATATATTTGTCCTGCTCTAAAAGGCTTTTCGCCCATATTAGCTAATTCCTGTTTTAATTCATCTAAATTATATGATTTAATATCCTTCTTTTCTGTCATAACCATAACCTTTATTCTCTTATAAATAATGACACGAAAAATCCATCCATGCCATATTGTCCCGGATAAATCTGAAGACAACCCTTTTCACATTTAAGCTGCTCCGGCACAATTCCATTTAATGATTGTAATTTAAAGGGAAGATTGTCCTGTATCCATTTAACATTACTATCATTTTCCTGTCTGTTTACCGTGCAGGTACTATATAAAAGCTTTCCACCTTGCTTAACATATTTGCTTACCTGCTTTAGTATCTTTCTTTGTAATTCTACTAATTCATCGATCTGATTCTGTGTTACATTATACTTTATATCACTTTTATTGCCAATAACTCCAAGTCCTGAGCATGGAAGATCAGCAATAACAATATCCGCCTTTTCAATTGCTTCTTTATCTAATACTGTGGCATCACTTACTTTTGTTATTATGTTTTCATTACCTACTCTGGCAATATTTTCTTCTATAAGCCCTATCTTATACTCTGTTAAATCTCTCGCCTCAACAGTTCCTGTTCCATTAAGAAGTTCTGAAACGTGAAGACTCTTTCCTCCCGGTGCAGCACACACATCAATTATATAGTCTTTTTCTTTAGGATTTGCTGCAATTCCTACCATCATTGAGCTTTCATCCTGAACGGTAACCATTCCTGCCTTAAAAACATCAAGATTTTCTAACTTGTCATAGCCTGATATTTTAAGTGCCTTATCATAAAGTTTAGATTTTTCAACTGTTGTTCCCTGATATTCAAGGCTTTTAACAATTTCTTCTACAGTTGCCTTTGATGTATTGCATCTAACAGAAGTTGCTTTCGGCTTATATAACCCTTCAAGCATCTCTTCTGTTTTTGAAATTCCATACTCTTTTGTCCATTTTTCAATTATCCACTTAGGAACAGAATAAATAACCGACAGTCTTTCTTTCTGTTCCTTTGGATATTCTATTTTTTCAATATTTCGTGCCACATTTCTTAAAACTCCATTTACAAATCCCTTAAGATTTCTAAATTTTCTTTTTTCAGCCAGCTTCACCCCTTCGTTGCAAACTGCCGAAACAGGTACATTATCCATATACTTAATTTGATAAACACCCATTCTCAAAATCTCCCTTATTACAGGTTTCATCTTATTAACCGGAGTTTTTGAAAACTGATTTATAATAAAGTCAAGCTCAATTCTTCTCTCTAATGTTCCCTGAAAAAGTCTTGTAATAAAAGATCGTTGATGTTTGTCAAGGCTAACATTTTTGTCTAATGTGCTTTTTAATGCAACGTGACTTTTTTCTCCTTTATTAACCTTCAAAAGCATTTCCAAAACTATATTTCTTAAATTTACCTGATTTACCGGCTTACTGGTCGTCATTTCTTCCTCCAAAAAGAATTACCAATCTTAATAACTGTAAAATCGATGAAGCTGCTGCTGCAACATAAGTTAAAGCTGCTGCTCCCAAAACTTTTTTAGTATACTTTAATTCAGTATTTCCAAATATTCCTGTGCTTTCCAAAACTCTAATCGCTCTTCCTGATGCATTAAATTCTACAGGCAATGTTACTAACTGGAACAATACTGCCAATGAAAAAGCAATAATACCAAGGTCAAGCAATGTCTGTCCTGTTCCATTACCATAAAATAATATTCCTACAATAATCAAAATCCATGATAATCTTGAGCCCCAGTTTGCAAAAGGAACAAGGGCGTTTCTAACACTTATAGGTGCATATCCTTTTGCATGCTGCATTGCGTGACCGCATTCGTGAGCCGCAACACCAATTGCCGCAACATTAGTCTGATTATATGTTGCATCTGAAAGGCTTAAAACCTTGTTTGAAGGATTATAGTTATCTGTTAAATCTCCACCTATATGCTGAATTGTAACATCATAAATACCCTGTGATTCAAGAATCATCTTAGCCGCCTGGGCACCTGTTAATCCTGAATTACTTCTGTATTTAGAATATTTTCTAAAAGTCGAATTTACATGGGCTGATGCAGCCATGCAAATAACCATACCGATTACAATAAGTACATAGGTTGGATCAAAATAATATCCGTAAAGCATAATATCGTCTCCTTTCTACTACGCCATATGAAAACTGTAACGCAAGCACGCTCCCCCTGTCTTCAGCCCGTAGCGGTCCTTAGAAGTCGGTGACAGCTTCGCTATCCCCACCTTCTAAGGGCCGACGGCTTCAGAGCACTTGCTAATATAGTTTTCATATGTCACATTACAAGCCTAATATATTTTCTTTAATAGTGTAACCATTCAAGAACGCATCCATTGGCATTCGCTTTTTGCCTGCAAGTTGAATTTCGTTTATCTTTAAATAATTCTCTCCTGTGGCTACTTTTATATAGTGTTTTGCGATTTCTACGATTTTGCCGGGTTGTTCTGTTACGTTTCCTTCCTCTACTGTTGCATCCCATACTTTCATGGCTTTGCCATCTAGTGTTGTGTATGCACTTGGCCAAGGGTTTAGTCCTCTAATTAATCTTTCTATTGTAACTGCCGGTTTTGTAAAATCGATTTGCCCTAATTCTTTTGTTATCTTTCCTGCGTATGATGATTTTTCATCATCCTGTGGGGTTCTTGTAGCTGTTCCATTTTCAAGTTTTGATAATGTTTCAACTATTAATTTTCCACCTTCTATTGCAAGCTTATCGAAAAGACTTCCACCTGTTTCTTTTTCGTCTAATTTTATGACTGCTGTGTCTATTACGTCTCCTGTGTCAAGTCCTTCTGCCATGTACATTGTTGTAACGCCTGTTTCTTCTTCGCCATCTATTACAGCCCACTGAATTGGTGCTGCTCCTCTATATTTAGGTAATAATGAAGCGTGAACATTGATACAGCCGTACTTTGGAAGGTCTAATATTTCTTTTGAAAGTATCTGTCCAAAAGCTATTACAACTATAACATCAGGATTTATCTCTCTTAGTATATCCACAAACTCAGTATTTTTTACTTTTTCAGGCTGATAAACAGGAATATTCAATTCTAATGCTTTCTCCTTAACAGGTGTATACTGCATCTTGTGACCTCTGCCCTTTGGTCTATCCTGCTGTGTTACAACTGCTGCCACCTGATGTACTTTTGCAAGTTCTTCTAATGCCGGAACTGAAAAATCAGGTGTTCCCATAAATACTATTTTCATTCTTACTGTTCCTCCTCAGGATACAATTCTGAATTATCATAAAGTTTTCCTTCAACTTTGTCTACATAAACAATTCCATCTAAGTGGTCATTTTCGTGAAGAATACATCTTGCAAGTAAACCTTCTGCTTCCATTTCGAATTCTTCCATATTTTCATTAAAAGCCTTAACCTTTACTTTCTGTGCTCTTGGAACCATACCTGACTTGCCCGGTACGCTAAGACATCCTTCGTATCCTGTCTGAACACCTTCTCTATCAATAATTTCAGGATTGATAAATACATATGGTACTGAATTACCTTCTTCATCTCCACAGTCAACTACAAATATTCTTTTTAAGATTCCCACCTGGGGTGCTGCAAGTCCTACTCCGTTAGCCTCATACATTGTATCAAACATATCCCCAATTAAGATTTTCGTTCTTAAATTAACTTCCTTAACAGGTTTACAAATCTTTCTTAAACATGGTTCTCCTAATTCTCTAATATTTCTTATTGCCATTTTATCTTCCTTTCTGCATATCTATGCTTTAAAATCAAATTGTACATTAATATTTTTGAAATTCTGTGAACTATTTATTACATATTCTAAATAATCCTTTAATCTTATAAGATGTACTCTATTATCACTTTTTAAATATATGATTTTTCTATATATGTCATTTATTTTTGAAACAGGCGGATCAGCCGGTCCGATTACGAACAGTTCATTATATTTCTGCTCTTTTACTTTTCTGATTAATTGAACCACTGATTCTGTGGCCATTTCAAGCTCTGATTCCCCGGAACATTGTAACAAAACCGATACCATGTTTGCAACCGGCGGATATCCCATAAGCTTTCTATAAACTATTTCCTGCTCAAAAAACTCATCATAATCCTGATGACTTGCAGCTATTATGCTGTAATTATCCGGTGCATAAGTCTGTATTACTACCTCTCCCGGATTTTTACCACGGCCTGCCCTTCCTGCTGCCTGACATAAAAGCTGAAATGTTTTTTCTGCCGCAGTATAATCTGATGCATACAAAGACATATCTGCTGCAAGCACTCCAACTAAAGTAACATCAGGAAAATCATGCCCTTTTACTATCATCTGCGTTCCAACCAAAATATCTGCCTGATGGTTGGCAAAGGCTGACAGGATTTCATCGTGACTACCCTTAGTTGATGTTGTATCCGCATCCATTCTGAGAACTCTTGCTGTAGGGCATAACTGTTTTATAAGCATTTCTATTTTTTGAGTTCCTATTCCAAATCCTCCTAAGTATGTTGAACCACATTCAGGACATTTGGTTGGAAGCTTTGTTGTGTAGCCACAATAATGGCACACTAGCTTCTTGTTATTATGAAGTTTCAGTGTAACATCACAATGAGGACATTTTATTGCTTTTCCACAATCCCTGCAGGAAACAAATCCCGCAAATCCTCTTCTATTAATAAAAAGCATTGTCTGCTCTTTTTTCTCTAATCTGTCATTAATTAATGTTTGAAGTTTATTACTGAAAATAGATTTATTTCCCTGCTGTAACTCTTCCCTTAAATCTACAATTGATACTGATGGAAGATTGCCTTTCTCTCTTGTTGTTAACTTGTGAAGAATATAGGTTCCATTCTTAGCCTTATAATATGATTCAAGAGATGGCGTTGCCGAGCCTAAAACCACTGTTGCACCTGTGTCATATGCTCTCTTCTGCGCCACTTCAATAGCATGATATTTAGGAACCGATTCACTTTTGTAAGCACTTTCGTGTTCTTCGTCTATTACTATTAATCCCAAATTGGAAAAAGGCGTAAACAAAGCTGATCTTGGACCTATCATTATGGTTACGTCACCATTTTTCGCTCTTTCAAACTGGTCGTAACGCTCTCCTGATGACAGCCTTGAATTTATTATTGATACCTTTTCTTTAAATCTTCTTGTAAATCTCATTACAGTCTGATATGTAAGGGCAATTTCAGGAATCAGAACAATTACTGATTTGCCTTTTTTAATAGTATAATCTATTAAATCCATATAAACTTCTGTTTTTCCACTTCCTGTAATTCCATGAATAAGATGCACATTCACTTTGTCTTTTTTCTTAAAATCCATTGTTTCCTTAATTGCTTCTGAAACTTTTCTCTGATTTTCATTAAGAACTATGTCATATTCAGGCTGTTCTTTTAATTCAATAGGATTTCTGTAATTAATTGTTTTCTCAATTACAATGTCCCCTAACTGTTCCATTGACTTAAGAGTACTTGGTGAAACATTTAATTTATCTACCACAAGCTCTCTTGCCATTCTGTTGTTTATCTTTAATTCTTCTAACAACCTAAGTCTTGCTTTTGCATTTTTCTTTTTATATTGTTTTATTTTTTCTTCCAGTTGTTCACTGTTCAAATTTAATACTATTGTCTTTTTTTCAATATTTCTAATCTTATTCTTTACCGGTATTACAGTTTTTAATGCCTGATTCATTGTGGAGCCGTAATTTTCTTTAATCCAATAAGCCAAATTAATTAACTGACTTTCAACCTTGGCTGCTCCCTCTTCAACTGCCATAATCTCTTTCATTTTTGATATGTCAAAAGATGGCTGGTCTGTTATTTCAATTACATAGCCTTTTATCTGCCTGTTGCCTTTACCAAATGGTATGGTAACAGCGGTTCCTACCGTAATCTCTTTTTCCAATTCATCAGGTATAATATATCCAAAGGGACGGTCTAACTTTTCGTGTGAAATGTCTACAATGACATCGGCAAACTTCATATTCTCATTAAACCTCCCTTCAAATATTTTTAATCTTGTATAAGCTATTTGAGCCTATCATATTCGACAGGCTCAAAAATTTTATTTGTTTAGTTCAACGCTTCTTAAGCAGTTTACCAAAAGCATTGTTACTGTCATTGGTCCTACGCCACCAGGTACAGGTGTAATGGCTGATGCCACTTTTGAAACTGATTCAAAATCAACATCACCACATAACTTACCATTTTCATCTCTGTCCATTCCAACATCGATTACAACAGCGCCTTCTTTCACGTAATCTGCTGTTACAAACTTAGCTTTTCCTATTGCTGCCACAATAATGTCTGCTCTCTTTGTAACCTCTTTTAAATCTTTAGTTCTTGAATGTGCAATAGTAACTGTTGCATTTTCCTTAAGCATTAACATAGCCATTGGTTTTCCAACAATATTGCTTCTTCCAATAACCACACATTCCTTACCTTCAATATCAATGTCTGTTCTTTTAATCATTTCAATAATTCCAGCAGGTGTACAAGGTAAAAATGTATCTTCACCTATTACCATCTTTCCAACATTTACAGGATGAAAACCATCCACATCTTTTGTGCTGTCAATTGTAAGAAGAACCTTGCTTTCATCAATATGTTTAGGAAGTGGTAACTGAACTAAAATACCGTTAACATTTTTGTCTTCATTTAATTCCTTAACAACATTTAAAAGCTCTTCTTCTGTTGTTTCTTCAGGTAATGCCAAAGTCTTTGAGTTTATGCCAACATATTCACAAGCTTTCTCTTTGTTTCTAACATAAACTGCTGATGCAGGATCATTTCCTACTTTTACTACTGCAAGAGTAATCTCAATTCCCTGTTCTTTGTATTTTGCAACCTTTTCTTTTAATTCATTCTTAATGTCTAATGAAATCTGTTTTCCGTCTATAATTTTTGCCATTTCTTTATTGCCTAAAAGGCTCCTCCACTTTTGTATACTTTAGAATAATCCTGTGATTTTTCCATCGTCTGTTAAGTCTATTCCAAATGCTGCAGGAGATTTTGATAAACCAGGCATTGTCATAATGCTACCTGTCAATGCAACTACAAATCCTGCACCTGCTGAAACATAAACGTCACGAATATTAATCTTAAATCCTGTAGGTCTTCCTAACTTAGTCTTATCATCCGAGAATGAGAACTGGTTCTTTGCCATACATACAGGATATTCTTTGTATCCCATTTTTTCAATATTTGCAATAGCTTTCTCAGCTTCAGGAGAATATGTAACACCATCTGCTCCGTAAATCTTTGTTGCTATTGTTTCAATCTTTTCTTTGATTGACATATCATCAGGATAAAGAGGTGCATAGTTAGATGGCTTGTTTTCAATAGTTTCAATAACTTTTTCTGCTAATGCCTTTCCACCTTCTCCACCTTTAGCCCAAACTTCTGCTAATGCAAATTCACATCCTCTTTCTTCGCAGAAATTCTTAATATATTCATATTCTGCTTCTGTATCTGTAACAAACTGATTTAATGTTACAACTACAGGAACTCCGAATAACTGAAGATTTTCAATATGTTTTTCAAGGTTTACAATACCTTTCTTTAATGCGTCAAGATTTTCTTCTGATAACTGGTCTTTTGGAACTCCACCGTTGTATTTTAATGCTCTAACTGTTGCTACTAATACAACACAGTCAGGCTTAAGACCTGCTTTTCTGCACTTAATGTCCATAAACTTTTCAGCACCGAGGTCAGCACCAAAACCTGCTTCTGTTATAACATAATCAGCCATCTTTAATGCTGTCTTTGTAGCCTTAACCGAGTTACATCCGTGAGCAATATTTGCAAAAGGTCCACCGTGAACTAATGCCGGTGTATGCTCTAATGTCTGAATAATGTTAGGCTTCATTGCATCTTTAAGAAGTGCTGCCATTGCGCCAACTGCCTTAACGTCTTTTGCTGTAACAGGCTGTCCGTCATATGTGTATGCAACAATAATCTTTCCTAATCTTTCTTTTAAATCTGCATAGCTTGTTGCAAGACAAAGAATTGCCATAATTTCTGACGCAACAGTAATTACAAAATGGTCTTCTCTTACTGTTCCGTCTACTTTTCTGCCTAGACCAACAACAACGTTTCTTAAAACTCTGTCGTTCATGTCAACGCATCTCTTCCAAACAACCTGATTAGGATCAATGTTTAATACGTTGCCCTGCTGAATTGAGTTATCAAGCATTGCAGCCAACAAGTTATTAGCTGATGTGATAGCATGAAAGTCACCTGTAAAATGAAGGTTCATATCTTCCATTGGTACAACCTGTGCATATCCGCCACCTGCTGCTCCACCTTTAATACCAAAACATGGTCCAAGTGATGGTTCTCTAAGCGCGATAACTGCTTTCTTATTTAACTGACCAAAAGCTTCTCCAAGTCCAACTGTTACAGTTGTTTTTCCTTCACCGGCAGGAGTTGGGTTAATTGCTGTTACAAGAATCAGTTTTCCATCTTCATTGTCTTTGATTTTTTCATAGTATTCATTGGAAATTTTTGCCTTATACTTTCCGTATAATTCAATGTCATCTTCTGTAATTCCTAACTGTTCTGCCACGTTCTTAATTGGCATCATTTCAGCTTCCTGTGCGATTTCAATATCAGTCTTCATCTTTTTTCCTCTCTTTCACAACATCATTTTTGCTTACTGACCACCGTTAACCATTTGCTCAAAGGCTTCAATGGACATAATAACCTTTCTTGGTTTGTTTGACTCTTCCTGTCCTACAACTCCTGCATCATAAAGCTGTTCCATAATTCTTGCAGCCCTGTTGAAACCAACTTTAAACTGTCTTTGAATCATACTTGTAGAACCTTTTTGCTTCTCAATACATAATCTTCCTGCTTGGGCAAAATAAGGATCTAACTCTCCTCCGTTTGCCATTGCTTCCTGATCCGTTGTAAGTTTTGCATCAATGGTATCGTCATATTCTGCCTCACCACTATGCTCTTTTATATAATTAACGGTATCTGAAATTTCTTTTTCTGAAACGTAAGCTCCCTGTATTCTTACAGGTTTAACATAACCTGCAGGATAAAACAGCATATCGCCGTTTCCTAAAAGCTTTTCTGCACCGTTCATATCAATAATAGTACGTGAATCCGTACCTGATGCAACTGTTAATGCTACTCTTGATGGAATGTTAGCCTTAATCAGACCTGTAATAACATCAACAGAAGGTCTTTGAGTTGCAATAACCATATGGATTCCCGCTGCTCTTGCAAGCTGTGCGAGACGACATATTGCCTCTTCAACTTCTTTTGCAGCAACCATCATAAGGTCAGCCAACTCATCTATTATAATAAGAATCTGAGGCATTTTTTCAACCTGTTCATCTTCTGAATAGTCGCCACTTTCCACTTTGGCATTATAGCTTGAAATGTCTCTTGCTCCAATATTGGCAAATTTCTTGTATCTTGTTGTCATTTCAGCAACTGCCCAATTTAAAATTCCGGCAGCCTTCTTTGGATCTGTAACAACATCGTACAACAAATGTGGAATCTTATTATATACCTGAAATTCTACCACCTTAGGATCAATTACAATAATTCGTACTTCCTCAGGTGTTGTTCTATATAGAATACTCATTAAAATTGAGTTTGTAAATACTGATTTACCTGAGCCTGTTGTTCCTGCTATAAGCATATGTGGCATCTTTGCAATATCTGCCACAACAACTCGTCCTGCAATATCCTTACCTGCCGGAAAAGCAAGTTTAGATTTATGCTCCTTAAGTTCCTTAGACATAAGCAACTCTTTCAGATACACTGTATCTCTGCTGTCGTTAGGTATTTCAATTCCCACTGCTGCCTTGCCCGGAATTGGTGCTTCAATACGAATATCTGCTGCTGCCATATTAAGCTTAATATCATCAGCCAAACCTGTTATTCTGCTAACCTTTGTTCCCATTTCAGGCTGCAATTCATATCTTGTAACTGAAGGTCCCTTGCTTACATTAGTAACTTCAACTTTTACACCAAAATTAGTCAAAACTTCTTTAAGCTTGTTAGCTGTCTGCATTAATACAGCCTTTGTTGTTCCATTAGAACTTCCAGGATTGTCCGCCAATAACTTGTATGGTGGTTTCTTGTAGCTCATTTTTTTCTTCTTTGGTGCTATTATTTTTCCTTCGGAAGAATTTTTCTTTACCTCAGTCTGCGCTGTTACACCTGACTGCTGCATATTCTCAGCCTCTAAATCAATTACTGCATCACTCTGTCCGGCTGTAGCATTTGCATATGATGAAACACTTGTTCCTGATGTTCCCCCTGTTCCTGATGCAGCCTGTGCCATTCCATATGGTTTGCGTTTCATTGCATCCTTTGCAGACTGGCTTACAATAATTCTCTCTTTTGGAACAAATTCTCCATTTAAAACAGATTCATCATTCAAACTTTCTTCACCTGAATTGTAACTTTCTTCCGGCTCATATGCCATAGGTTCAGGCTCATCCAATCCTTCAATCTTAATCTGCTTGTTTCCTGCCATTTCTTCATATGTATATGTAACAGGATCCTGTTCCATCTCTTTAAGTGGCTGCTCATCAATACCTTCTATATGTATCTCATGAACATCCTGATTCTTATCCTCAGTTTTGCCACTTTCAGCAGCTTCAGGCTCAATTGTTGTGTCTTTGAAATTAACTCCAACAGCCTTCTGTTTTTTCTTTTCAAGACGTCTCTGTTCCCTAATAAGATTGTTCTCTTCTCTTCTATTATTGGCTTCTTCTTTGGCACTCTTATAAGCTTTCTCGCCATTCTTCTTAATAACAGACATAATTGACTTCTCTGTTAAAATCACAACTGAAATCATAAGCAATACCACTGCAATAATATAAGCGCCTGTTAATCCTAATAATGAATGTAATGTCTTCCCTAGGACACTTCCTATAAAGCCTCCACCAAACTCATTAGCTGCACCAACTTTGTAATAATGTGAATATTTATCGTTATCACTACCATACGCTATTAAGTGGAACAATAATGTCCCATCCATAAAAAATAATAAAAATCCTGTTATTTTTGAAACAACTAAAATGTTAGCTTCATTATACGCCATTAGTCCTACTACTATTACAAGTATAATTGGAAAAACGTATCCCATTGAGCCAAAAACCCCAAGCATTACACCTCTAAGAGTATTTCCCACAATTCCACAAATTCCAAAATTGCTTAAAAAAAGTAAAAGTGAAACTGCCACAAAAATCCAGAGATACACTTCCTTAACGATTTTTTCATTTTTCTTTGCCAGTTCAGCTTTTCTCTTTCTTTCGGCTGCATTTTGTTTTCTTGTTTCTGCTGCTTTTTTAGCACTGGTTGAACTACTATTTCTTGTATTTGTAGTCTTTTTTTTAGCTGTAGCCTTTTTAGTATTTGATTTTTTGCCATTACTCTTTGATGTTGTATTGGCCACTTTTCACACCTCGTTTTTAATTTCTACTTATTCCTCTTATTCTCTTCTTATTGTAATTCTATTGTAATTTAAATCTAATTATTTAATTACAAATGATGCAATAATGGCTACCAAACCTACTACTGCACAATAATATGAGAAATACTTAAATTTCTTATTTCTAACTACTACTAACATAGTCTTAATACATATGTAACCTACAACTGCTGCAACAATCATTCCCACTACATATGATGCCACACCTGTTGTTGCCATATCTTTTCCCATATCAGGAATTTCTAAAACTGCTGCACCAAGTATAGCCGGAATAGACATTATAAATGAATATTTTACTACAAAATCTCTTCTTAATCCACATAAAAGTCCTGCAACAATTGTTGTTCCTGAACGTGATAATCCCGGCAATGTTGCTATTCCCTGACAGATTCCCATAAATACTGCATTAAAATAACTTGTATTCTTTGGTGTCTTCTGTCCGTCAGGCATCTGATCTGATATAAAAAGTAAAACTGCTGTAACAAGCAAGCATATGCCCGGAATAATAAGCGTATCACTTGCGTTGCTTACTAATTCCTTTCCAAGATATCCAATAATTCCTGTTGGTATAGTTGACACAATTACAAGAAGTGCGAACTTTCTATATGCTGTTCTTATAACCCTTATGTATTCTACAGGTTCTTTTTTATTCTTGCTTCTAAAAAATCTGTAAACATTAACACATGAATCTGCTACAATTCCTACTCCGTCTACAAAAAGTCTTAAAATATCTTTCCAGAAAACTATAAAAACTGCAATCAATGTTCCTATATGAAGAAAAACATCAAATGATATACCTACTTGATCCATTCCAAACAATTTCTGAAAGATTGCTAAATGTCCTGAACTACTAATTGGCAGGAACTCTGCAATTCCCTGAATAATTCCTAATAGTATTGCTTCTAATATTCCCATAATAATCTCCTAAACTCTTTTGTAACCATAGTCTTTATTATTGTACTATTAAATCGATTTCAATTCAAGAAGATAAAAAAAGCTGTGAACACAATTGTTGAAGTCAATATTAAATGCAAAGGTTTTTTAAAAATTTTTATTTTTCTGATTTTCTTCTATTTTTCAAACTAAAATCAGCTTAATAATATACCTTATAAACAATATGGCTTTTTAAATATGATTTTAAAGACCAAACTTTCCCCTTGTTTTTTTCTTTAATTCCTTATATATATAATTAATATCTTTTATACATTAATTTCCGAGCAATACATTTCATTAGGTGTAAGCCATCCTAAAATCTTTCTCGGATAATTATTCATCCATTCTTCAACTTTCTTAATTTCCTTGTTCGTTACAAAGTCAAAATTAGTTCCTTTAGGGAAGAATCGTCTAATTATCCTGTTATGATTTTCGTTGGTTGCTCTCTCGCAACTTTTGTATGCATGGCAATAATATATTTTTGTTCTTGGCATCTTTTTGTTTCGTCTGCTTTTCTCCATTTTTTCCCAATCTGAAAACTCGGTTCCATTGTCAACCGTAATACTTTTAAAAGTTTTCCTAAATTTCTTTTCTCCTAGTTTTCTTTCAAATTTGTTAAGCGTTTTTATTACCTCACTTGCAGTATGATTTTTTACTATCTCTATTATTTCTTTTCTTGTTTTTCTTTCAGTAAATACAAGCAAAGCTTTTTTTCCTTTCCCTTGTGGCCCCACAACAGAATCCATCTCCCAATGTCCGATTTCTTCTCTTTTATTTATTGAGTCCGGTCTTTCATCTATGCTTGTTCCTTTTGCAAATCGCTTTTGTATCTTTTGCTTTTTCTGTTTTGCTTTTTTCTTTTTTCTATAAGGGCAATCCGCTAATACTATATTGGGGAAAACATCAGCTTTGATGTAATTATATAATGTTGTCCTGCATATCTTTGTTCTGAATTTTAACTTTTCTCTTTCAATTGTCTGAAGCAATGCTTCAGGTGAATATTTTTCATTTAAAATCATATTTTCTACGTATATGATAAATTCCATGTCATTCTGTAGTATTCTCTTTCTTCCGCATTTCTGTTTATTATCATCATGAACTATTTGCCCCAAATCATAACTGTATATCTCTTTTTCTTTCCAATCATTTCCTGTGATTTTAGTTGTCTTGCCTCGTTTTAATTCTCTATATATAGTGCTGATATGGCATCCAATATATTCAGCAATTTCCTTGACCGGCATTTTCATATTGTTATATGCTTCGATTTTGATTCGTTGTTCTCTTGTTAGCTGATTAAATTTTTTTCGCATATTTATCCCCTCATAAAGTTTAAGGGCTACATTTCTGTAGCCCTGTTAAATATTTGTATTTTTTGTATACACAACTCCTGAATCATCCGCTGTAATTAACATTGCACTAAATTCCAGCAATGCCTGATATAAGGCAGCTGAAAAATTCGACCCTTGGCTCCATGCTATGTCTTCAAGTTCCCTTTTCTGTTCAACGTCTATGTAGCTTGATATAATAGCACTTCTTGATATGTAATTAGGTTCTCCACGCGGTATCATTACTCTTGGATCTATCACTCTGTCACCATTTAGAAAAAATCTTACTGCTTTTCTTATAAAGACCACTTTCGTTAATTCTTCTCTTTCAATTAGAAACTCCATTAAGTTTTTTAAATCCGGTGTAATGTAACTTGAAAACGCAACAGCATTTTTTCTCATTCTTGCCATTTTCTTTCCTTTCATCTAGGGGGACAAAATTGTCCCCCTAGTGTTTATTGCTTCATTTATTTTATAATTTATTAAGAACATTTTCAAGTTTTTTAATAAGCTTAGTATATTCCCTTTCCTGCTTTTGGGTAAAATATATTTTTTTACCTTCAACTTTTTCTATGAGACCTTTAACATCTGCATTAACTCTTTCAGTATATTCTTCCTTAACTTCCTCCTCTTTAAAGTTCTCAACATCAGCTGGTGCTACCTTCTGTGTCCTTGATGCTTCCGCCAGACTATTCTGCTCATCCGGAGTTAGTATTTCAACTGCTCTTGATGCAACTCCAATACTTATCTGATCGTCCAACATTGAATTAATCAAATCAGTTGTTGCATTATTTTCTACCTTGTTAAATCTCTGTATCTGACCTTGTGACATTCCTGTCGTTCTTGAAAGTATGTCTCTTGTCTTTTCGCCCTTGATTTGGATGCTTTGGTCTTCCATCTTGATTGTGTCTACACCATTGGCTCTTAATTCATCAATTATTTTCTTCCATGCCATTACTTCAATGTATCTGTCTGAATCAGTATATTTTCTTGCTTCTTTATTTGTTGTTATTAATGCATACTGTTCTTTTGCTTCATCTGACAGTGGCAAATCAATCTCTTCCAAATTCTTAATCACGCATGGAATTAATGTATCTTCATTCCATTCCTGTACATTTGGATCTTCTATTAATTTATCAATTGCTGTGATACGTCTTTCACCACCTAGAAGCATATACGAATCATCTTCCAGTTTTGTAACATTAAGTGGTGAAGCAATTCCATAATTTTTTATTGATTCGGCAAGTGAATCAATGTCATTAATGCTATAGTTATTGCTTGGGTTTTTTCTAATCTTGTCTCGTTCAAGATTTACTATTCTCATTTTAATGATATCTTTTGAAGCATCATTTAAAAGTCCTTCTCCTAAACGTACTTTTCCATTTTCATTTCCCCTTATTGAATTGACACTGAATTTTCCCATTTTTTCTCCTTTCATCTAGGGGACAACTTTGTCCCCTACTTTATTTCTTATCATCAGCTAACGTTTCCGTCTACTTACTCATTCTTTCTCCAACGATATTTTAATAACTGAATTGTCTGTGTTTAACCCATCTATCAGTATAATCTCTTTTTTTGTAATTTCATAATCCACAAACGCTGCATCTTTAATTAAACCTTTTCTTATACAAACTATAATCAAATTATCCATTCCCTGCTTGCTGTAATCGCATATAAGATGTTTCTTTCCAAAATGAACCTTTATATCATCAAGGTACTTAACAGTAATGTAGTCAGACAAATATTTAATGTATTCTTCTGAGGATTCAAAATCCAACTTTTCAATATTTTCCACTGTTAATGGATTCTTACATATTTTCTTGAAAAACTTAATTCTTTCAATAAATGAAGTTATTACAGCTATAATGCTAAACATTAATATAATTCCCCCAAGTATTATTTCAAGCAATATAAAGCCATAAAATATTCCATCAAAAAAATAATCTAAAATTTCACCCTCAGGATTTTCATGAAAAATCATGTCGCTAATTAATCCAATGATGAAAACTATTCCAATTATTGCAATGAAAATCAGAATATTAATGTACATTACAAAAAGGTCATAAAAGTTTTTAAATTTTTCTTTCATTATTTTTCTCCCTTCATTAAGGTGACAAAATTGTCCCCCAGTTTTATTCTTTTTATAAGTCTCTGTGTAATATATATTCTGTAAGTTCTATATAGTTTTCCGTTACCTTGTTTTTGTTTTTTCCGCTATCATATGCAAGCAAAGGAATCTGCATTAAGCTACTCTCTTCCACATTTTTGCTTGTTGCGATTGTAACTGGAATTATGTACTCTCCAAATGAATCACTAAGCAGCTGATAAACAGCCTTTGAAACGTTCTTCCTTCCGTTCCACTGTGTAAAAAACATTCCACCCATTTTAAGTCCCGGATTACTTTCTTTTACAACATTCAGTATGCTCATTATTATTGATACGCCTAATAGCGAGCCACCATCGCATTTGAGTGGTATGTAAAGTTCATCTGCAGCTACCAGTCCGTTTATGTTTATGATTGACAGTGAAGGACTTGTATCTATAATGCAGTAATCGTATTCATCTTCAACCTTTTTTAAATGTCTCTTAAGTTTTGTCTGCTGTGGTGATATGACATCACCTTTGATTCTTTCCTCTGCTTCTGATAATGTAAGACAGCTTGGTATTATATCCAAGTTTTCATAATTAGTATGTATAATGCATTCATGTATGTCTGCATTTCTGTCTAACAATAAAGTCTCAACACTTTTATTTGTGCTTGTGGTTTTTCCTTCACAAATGCCATTGAATATGCTTACAAAATCCACATCACTATACATCATCGTGCTGTTCATCTGCGCATCTGTATCAACCAACAATACTTTTTTATTATATCTTGTTGCTAACATATGTGCAACTGTTGTGGCTGTTGCCGTTTTCCCCACTCCACCTTTGATATTTAAAAATATAATCGTTTTCATAAATTTATTTCCTTTCTTTAACTATATATTGTCTTGACAATATGATTATATTTCTTTGGCAATATATTGTCAAGTTTATTTCAAAAAAATAGGGGACAATTTTGTCCCCTACTCTTATAATTAAATGTCAATGCTTTCTTCAACAAGTTTCTCATGTTCCCTAACATTCTGTCTCTTTTGCCACTCATCCTTTAAGGCCTTTTTCAATGCCCTAGTCGCATTTGATAAAATCATTGCCCTTGCATGTCTTAAACCAATTCCTCTGTTGTTTGACTTTTGATTTATGTTTTTTAGAAATTCTGATGCATACTCGTTGCCTTCATTGGCAGCTCTTTCTATCCACTGCCGACCTAACGTTCTGTCTTCTTTCACAACCTTGCCTTTAAGATAAGTTATTCCAATGATAAAGGATGCTGTATTGTTTCCTGCTTCTGCTGACCGTTCCATGTATTCAATTCCTTTTTCCGGATTAAAAAGCTTTCCATCCTTATTAAGATACATTTTACCTAAATAATAATCTGAATATGGTTTGATGCATTCGTTCTCACACTTAATGAATTGTTTTTCTGCATTAATATAATCCTGCTTTTCATAATGTATTTTTCCAAGTGCATAAGATGCAAATTCGTTGTTTTGTTTTGAGGCTCTGTCAAGCCAGTAAATTGCCTTGGCTTCATTTCTCGCAACAATGACACCGTCATTATACATTTTTCCTACCTGATACTGTGCAAATGAATTTCCTTCTTCGGCTGCCTTTTCCATGTATTCAATTCCTCTTTCCGGATTAAAAAAATCTTCATTTTCATTCAGGTAAATTTTTCCTAATCTATACCATGCATATTTATTGTCTGCCTTAACCAGATGCACCATTGCTTCCTTAATGTTTCCTTCCTCAACTTTTAACTTTCCAAGCTTATAAGCTGCATATCCATTTCCTTCTTTTTCTGCCATCCTGTACCACTTTTCAGCTTCCAGTTTATCTTTCATTCCATACTCATTATCACTGTATACGTTTCCCAATGCATACATTGCCATGTCACTTTTTCCGACTGTTGCAGCTTCCTTTAGATATTCCAACGCTTTAGGTAACATTTCAACGTTCTTTTCTTCAAGATAAATTTTTGCCAGTTTGTTCATTGCATACACATTTTTTGCTTCTGCAGATTTTTCTAAATATTCCTTTCCCTTTTCGTTATTCTGTTCTGTTCCCTGACCATTCAAGTACATCATTCCAATTCTGTACTCCAAGTTATCATCAGGATTTTTTCTCTCCATTTCTGAAAATTGAATGAATGCACTGTCATATAATTCTTCCTTTTTTTCGAGGGGGACAAAATTGTCCCCTAAATTTACCTCATCATTTTCTATCATGCTGGCTGCCTTATAGGCTGCATATCCGTTATTTTCAGAAACCGATTTAAAGTCACTAAACGCTCCCTGAAAATCCTTATCCATACCCTGACCATAATATTTCATTTTTCCGAGCATGTATCTTGAATAATCATTTTCAGATAATTCAAATCGCTGTTTTGCCAGCTCATAATTCTGTTCTGTTCCCTGACCATAATAATGCATTTTTCCCAATCTGTAATTTACGTAACTTGATTTTTTGTCTTCACTTGAACAATTTTTTAATTGAACTTCAAAGCCCCTGAATGCTCTTTGGTAATAATGCTCTGCTGTTTTTGCATTTATCTTTGTTCCAATTCCCTTTTTATAAACATCTCCTAACTCATATGTAGCAAGAATGTTTCCTTTACCATGTTCTTCCAACAGAAGCATTGTTGCTGTTTCATAATCAGGATTTTTTTGATGTATCAGTCTTCTTGCCTTTTTATATTTTTTGCTCCATTCATAATAGGAATCCTCCACATCCGCTTCCGGCTCTATGAAGTCATCCACATCAACATCATTCATTTCATTTTCATCACCATAAATTTCTGTTGAATAAACTTTATCAATTAACTCTTTTTCATCATCTGTATCTAAGGGGACAAAATTGTCCCCTAGTTTTTCCTCTGCGTTTTTTAGTTCATTATCATACTTTTTTATTTCCTTAAGAATTGCATTTCCCAGTCTTGTATACAAATCCTTCATCTTGTTTTTACCGTAATCTTTCTTACTGTCACCGTAAGCCTGCTTATATACTTCTTCCTGCGTGTTTATTCTTTCTCTCAATTCCTTAAATTCATCTGAATGATACTTTTCCAAATAATTGATGCTTATGTTATCAATGTCTGCTTGCAACCTTGCCATTATCGGATTGTTATAGTTCCACAAGTTCCTGTTACAGTCAGGCATTTTTTGATACAGGTCCTCAAACAGTTTTACAAGTTCTTCATCCTGTACAAGCGGATGCTCACTCTTCTGTTTCACTATGCTGTCCCTGATTATTTGGTTAATCTTTATGTTATTCTCTTTGTCATTTACTAATTCATTAACAACATAACTCTTACATTTTTCTATGCTCTTTGGCTTAAATCTTCCCTTATATTCCATCTTGGTTAGTGGCTTTCCATTTTCATCCAATATTGGTTTTCTGATTCTTTTTCCATTTTGATATGCATATTCGTACTGTGTGTATTCCTTCTTCTCCCTCATTGGAACAGGCTCGACAGTTGCAATGTGAATGTGGATGTTGTCAGTATTAAAATGAATTGCCCCCGACCAGACTGCATTATCCAACTTTTCCGCTTCAAGCATTCTGTTAACTCCGCCTCTTGCAACTTCCTTTAATTTTGCCTCATCTATTGCATCATCATTTTCACTTATTATTCCATTTTGTTTTAGCCAACGATTGTCAAAGGATATTACTGTTTGCCACATCACTGATTCATTGCTCTGTGCCTGTTCAAATATTTCCTTTAACTGAATCTTTTCATCTTCCGATAAGTTATCCTTTTCAGACGTAAACAGTCCGCTTGTCTTATTTGGATTTCCCATGTAATTCTGATACAGATTATATTTTGCGGTGTTCTTATTTCTTACTGCCTTGCTCCTATTAATGTAATCAATATATCCTTGGAACCGGTTGTCATTAGGTCTGCAAAATTCAGTCACCACCACAACTCCTGCCTTAATTTTTCCCATTTTTCCTCCTTAAATTTTTAGGGGACAAAATTGTCCCCTTGTATTCTTAATTTTTAGGGGACAAAATTGTCACCTAAATTAACTTACACACAATTACCATTCTGCTGTTTTTATTTGTGTTGTCACACGTTGATAATGTAAGCAGCTTGTCTTTCAACGAAATCTTTTCTCCTGTGTCATAAAGTTTTATTTTTTCAAGTTGCTTTATATATTTTTTCTTTTTATTCTTCCAGATGTTAACATTGTAATATTCAAATGAATTTTTCTTGTTTACATCTGAAACAAAAGCATAAACAACTATATACTTTCTATTGTCATTTAAAGTGTTGAAGCTAACATATTTATGAGTGTCATAAAAATTTTTATCCTTGTATTTTATTAAGTCAGAAAACATCGTTCCATTATTCATATGATGTCCGTATATTACTGTATTAAATGCAGCAATATTTGTTGTACAGTTTTCTCCGATAAAAGGTGTTCCATAAATGGAGTATTCCTTTTCAAAATTTCTCATTAGGTAATAATCAAATTGCTTTGTTGTTTTCATCACCGGATAATTAATTTTTGTATCCTTTATTTTTATCCATCCTACAAAATCACTGTTCTCTCTATATAATTTCAAATATTTATTTTGAACCGTCTTTCCTTTTACATCTGTCTTTCCATTTACTTTTTTGTTTGTCTTGTTCTCCACGTTATCAAAAAGTTCTTTTTGTTTATAAGCTTCATAATAGTAATTTACAATTTTAAACCCACTAAAAAGAAATGTTGCAGATAATATAATGACTATGAATTTATTTATAACTCTTTTCATTTTTCCTACCTTTTCTTAATTTATTTCCCCGAATTGTCACTTTGCTTTCTTTTTCTCTCATCACTCTTCTGTTTAAAGTATGCTATTCTTTCCTTTATGTTATTTTGCGATTGCTTAACAACAACATTAGGTGCAAGCTCAGCCGATATGAGAGCATCTGCTTTAAACATGTGAAGCAGCGTGTTCATTGCATCCAATATTACTATGCTGTTCTGTTCAGCTGTTTTGGTTGCCCACTTTAGCCTTTCACTTTTTATGTAATTTTCTTCCATTTCACTTACAACAGCTTTTGCAATTTCAGTTGTGAAATTTTCTGATTGTAATAAAAAACTTATAGCTGCACTGTCTGTTTTCAGTCCATACTTTTCTTTCATTTCTTGTAACTTTTCATATTCCTTTTCATCAAAATATATGTTTTTTCTAACCGACATTTTTTCTCCCTTCATTTAGGGGACAATTTTGTCCCCCTAGTATCTGTTTCCGATTTTTTCCAGTAATATGCTGTTCTCCCTGATTATGTCATTAGCCTGCTCTAGTCTGTCTACCACGGCATCAACAAGATTGGAATATCTGTTTTCCATTTCATTTAAGTCCTGCACTATTGCAATCTGTATAATCTGATTCTTTAAATATTCATTCCGGCTAATTCCTTTCTTCTTTGCCAGCTCGTCAATTTTCTTGATTGCTACAGGGTCAACATCCCTAATGGATATGTTCATTTGTTGCACCTCGCTTCTTGTTATATTGTCTTTCAAGTATATAATTATACTACATTTTACCCGGATTATTTGCAACACTTTTGGTGCAATTTTTTCCATATATGCACTTTTTAGCTTACCTAAAAGTGTGTATATGGGGGCATAAGTGATATCATAGAAACGTTCGGCACTGCCGAACTATCAACGCAGTTGATATCAGTTTCGTCTTATGCTCTTTTTTCACTGGCTGTCCGCACTGCTTCGTGAAAACCTAGCTGAAAAATCGGCGGCTACGCCGTCCCCCCTTAAAAGAAAAAATTTAATAATTCGGGCGAAAAAAAAGTACCACATTTCTGTGATACTTTTTTAGCTTTCCATATTATTTACTTATCTTGATAATGAGTTCCGCATTGAATAATTTCTATATTATTATTTTCAATTCTAAAAACAATTCTGTTTTTGGAGTCTATTCGCACACTCCAATATCCTGAAAGATTTCCCATTAATGGTTCAGGCTTACCAATGCAATTATATCCATTTCGGTCTATGCTCTTTAATAACGAATTGATTTTTTTAATCATTCTTTTGTCTGATTGAAAACTAATATATTCTTCCCACGCGTCATCTTCCCATAATTTTTTCATCAATCTACCTCTATTAACTCATGCTCCTTCAAAGTTGTCTTCCCACTTTTTAGATTAGCAATTCTTCTTTCCAGTTCCTCTATGTTATCTCTGTCATAAAATGGGTCAGCTGTTACTTCAAATGGAATTCTTCTTTCATTGCCTACCTTTACAAGAAATATGTTAATAGCTGTAGACATTGATATTCCCATATCATTGCAGGCTCTTTCTGCTTTTTTCTTAACTTCATCATCCACTCTAAAATTAACCTGTGCCATATTATCATCTCCTTTTTTGTTTTATTATAGCAAATGTAAAGTGATTTTGCAACTTTCACTTTACATTTGCTACGCTATATTTTAAATTCTTACCCTTATCATAACCTGACCTAAATTAAAATATGCACTTTTTAGCATTTATGACATACATTTTTATTCCAAAAGTTTAATACCAATCATCATAACCATATACAAATACATTATATATATAATAGTTAGCTCAATATTGTTTTTTAATTGCTTTTTTCTCTGTTGCCTTGTCATTTTTTCATCTCCTATTTCTTTACTCTGATGTGTAATATAAATCTGCCTGACTCTTGCCATAGGCATGTGCATAGTCCTCATCCTTAATATCGTTCATTGCCTGCTCATAAAAGTATTCATAAATACTGTCCCAATCATAAATACTAAACATAAAAATCATCTCCTAACTTTCAACTTTAACACCTGCTCCATAATTAAACTTTGTTTCTGCAGCATATTCATATGCTGCATCTTCAGTTTCAAATTCTTCCTTACTCATACAATTTTCTCTTAAAATTTTCAACATCTCTTCTTCTTCCATTTCGTAGCCTATTGTTACATTTAAAAATCTTCCCATTTTTTTAATTCCTTTCTCTAGTATTAAGTAATCTGTTTTATGATGTCTGTAATCATTGCCGTTCCTGAATCTAACATTACGTTAACTTTTTTAATGTTTCCGTTTGTAAATGTTGCAATTACAATTTCGCTGTTTTTTTGATATTCAAGTTTTTCCAACTCATTTAAATTTCTTGTTGCTTTTAATGTTTCCGTGAGCAAATCACATACCTTTTGTAAATCTTCCATTTCTTTTTTCCTTTCTACTTCTTATTTATCTTTCAACCACAAATCCGGATTTTTTCCATGCTTTGGCTGTTATTCCATGTTGTAATGGCTGACCTGCAAAACATGCAATTGTTCCGGCAATTCTAGGCTCCAGCCCTGCCTGCTCTTTTGCAAATTCCTCTGCATATTTTGTATAAATATACGGTGCTTCTTCCTTTGTATAATCCTTTACGCTTACTGGATACTCTTTAATCATTTTCTATTACCTCCCGGTTTTAAATTTAAAATTTGTTTCTGGAATGTTTGGGATTGGGTGCTTCCCTGACCAGTTGATATTAAGTTTTCATGTTAAATCTCCTTCTTTCTTTAATAAAATTTGTTTCTGTATATGTTGGTTTTTTGGTTTGCTTGCACTCAAAAAAAATCATTGCAAAAAATTTACAACAAGGGCGTGCAGCGCACGTGCCATTTACCCTTGTGTAATATTTTTTCAATGATTTAGTAGTGCCAAAAGCAAACCTGCCAACATATAAGAAAACAAACTTTGAAGAAATGAATGAAGCATGAAAACGCAAATATCAACGTCCGCCTTGAACAGCATAGTGGGATAAGGAATTATTTAACCGCCCCACGGTTGGGGGACGGCAACTTATGTGTCTGTATGAAAAGTGATGCATAAAACGCAACGTGTTTTACTGCGCACTTTGATGTGACACATAAGGTGGGGTGGGGCGGCGAGTAAAAAAGAAAAGGAAAACATTTTTAAATAAAATGTCTTCCTGATGTTTTTTACATTATTCTTTCTTCTTTGAAAGAATAATAACTATCTTTCCCTACAATTATGAAATCCAATAAATTAATTCCGATAATGTTTCCTGCATCACTCATCTTCTTCTGACTTTTTCTGTCTTCCTTAGATGGGATAGGGTTTCCGCTTGGATGATTGTGTAGTACTGCCATAGACACTGCTCCACTTATCAAGGCTCTTTGTAAAATTTCCCGAGTTCCCATAATGCACTGCGTAGCAGTGCCATGGGCAACCTCGAAAATTCCAAGTGCATTACACTTGGAATCAAGAGCAATCATGTATAAGTATTCTTCAGCCTTATCAGATAATTGAACACTATCATTAAACATATTTACTATCTTTTGCGGGTCATTCAGTTCTTCTGCCATAACTTCATATCGAGCTTCCTCTACTAAAACCGGATGCTTAATTGCATCCAGTTTCATTCCATATTTACATATCATGTAACGCCTCCCATTCATCTAGTGCAGAATCAATTGCATATGTTTCATTTTCGGAATTTTCTTCCATCTCCATTAGTATTTCATATGCTCTTTCTGAAACAAATTCTATCTTTTCACTGCTCCAATCCTGATGATTTTCAGCAATGTATTCAAACATGCACTGTTGCTCAAAATACTTATGAATCTGTATAATCTGTTCATCTGTTAATTCAATAGAATACTTCACAAATAACTCCTTTCAAAACTATAGGGGACAAAATTGTCCCCCTTTGCTTATTTTTATTAATTTCTAAAATTTTGTCAGCTTACCATCTCTGTAAACATAAACAGAATCGGTAAGTCTGTCTTCCGGACTAACCTCTGTATCATTAATCTCCATGACCATTTCCTTCATTTCCTGAAGCGTAAATCCATCACTTCTTACGGAAATGCACTCATGTACGCTTGAAGGTAAAATTACAAATTCACCATTCCAAAATGAATCCAGTTTTTCAAGTACACTTGCACATAATATTACGGATGCTCCATACATGGAATCTTTTTTAGATAATACAAGCATCTGATTTTCTTCCGGAACTTGAGAAAAATCAAATTCTGATTCATCTGTAATTCCAATGATGTTCATTATTATGTCCTGCATATCTTTAATGCTAACTTCTTTCTCCAAGTTTTTTATTGCCTGAGAATGAAGTTCTTCCATATCAATTCCTGCGTTGGCAATCATCTTTTCCTGAACATTATAAGAAGCTGTACCTTCATTGTCTGCTCCAATATTAACGTAATAGATTACGAACATATCAAGGAACTCTTTGAATACAAGATGCTGACCGTCAATCAATTCATTGTTTGTATTGGCAACAACTTTAGGATATACATTTTTAAGAATAAACTCCCTTGAGCCTAATTCTTCAATATCTGGAATTTCATATGACTTTCCCTTATTCCATATATTTATAAGCTCTTTTGCAATCTCTGTATTATCGGAACAATTCTCAAAGTTTTCACAATATGCTACCGGTGAACACGTCTTCTGTGTTTTAGGAATAAGTCTGTAAGCTTCCTTGTTAACATTGTTTTTTTGCACCTCATTATACTCAATGTAAAATTCCTCATCCTTCAATATTCTGTTAATTTCTTCCACATTTCTTTTCATTTTGTTCATTCTGAACTCCTTTCTGCCTCTTGGGCCATAACAAATTTTTAATAAATAAAAAGAGCCTATTTAGGCGTAGACTCTGTATCTGTACCAATTAACGTTAACAACAGTTCCAAGAATTGCTGTAAGCACGTCTCCCCATGTAGGGTTGGTTCCTTCAAGTTTCTGAACAGCTTTCTGTTTTAACAGCCAACTCATCAGTGTTCTTGTTTGATACTTCTTTGAAGTATCAAAGCTATACACTACTTCCTGAGGGTAATGTCTGTTTCTGTCGAAGATGTCTTCAACATTAGTGCAATATAATGTTATGACTTTGTCATTTATGGAATATGAATTAAATTCAACTAACATATTAAGCTCCCATCTGCCACTGTGTAATTTTATTTTTAGTGGCTACTTATTAATGAAAATTTATAAGTTCCAAGGCTTGTTTCCCTTCTGATGATATTTAATTGTCAATGTACCTTTATCGTCTTGCGATGACATCAAAAGACTGCGGGTTCTGCATACTGCAAGGACGTGCTTGCACGTACATTTTATCCTTGCAGTGATAAGCAGGTTCTGCAGTAGTATGGCATCAAGCAAGACAGGTACATTGATAATTTCATCAGATGGAAACTGCCGGAACTTAAATTTCATTAAGTAGCCACTAAAAATGACTATGCAGTGGCGGGCTAAGACCAACAAACTAAAGCCCCCGGTGATTCGGGGGTTGAGGGGTTGAGAAAATTTAAAAAAAGTCCGACACTTCGGACTTTTCTCTGCTTGTTATAAAAGATATTAAGCTGCAGCTTAATATCCACCTCTTTTCATAATGCCCTGGGAGACGGGCAGGGCTGTCAGCGCAGCTGACTGGGTCGGAATGGTACCTAAATAATATTCTAAATTTCAAGAAAACTTTCCCTTAAAAGAAAAACTTTAAAAATCCAAATTCCGGGATTTGTCTAATTTTTTTCAAAATTCTCTTCAGAAAAAAAAATCATTTTCCTCGATTCTTCTATACCATTTGCAGATATTTTGCATTCATAAATATAAGCATTAATTTTCTCATCAAAATAAGGTTTATTACAAAGTCTTATATATAAATTATTCTGTAAAAGCAACTCATATTCAAATCTACCTGCTACTGTAGGTACATATGCTCCAACGGTTCCTTTATCAACATAAATTTTCAATAAAGATTCATCATCACCTAATCTACTATTAGGTTTAAGTAAACTAGTACTCATAAAACCACGTTCTAAATAATATATATTAAGAAAATGCTTGTTCGCCGTTTGATTTATCCGCATTTGCTTTTGCTCTCTCCTGTGCAATTTGCGCATTATAACTATCCATATCTTGATACCTCGCCGCGCGTTCTCTTGGGTTTTTAAAGCTATCAACAATATCGTCCCTTGTCTCTGTCCTCTGCATACGCTCAAAGTCAAGATGTGCTTTCAACATACGTTCCCTGTATGCTTCTGCCTGCGTTGTGGAAATAAGATTTATTCTTTCCGCAAAATTCAAATTACTTTCCGTACTTGCCGCGTCTTTCATAAAGTCGGTTTTTGTTTGTGCTGTCTTATTCCTTTCTTCAAGTTTGCGCACGCTCCGCTCTAATTCTGCGGTAGCCGCCGCCTTATAACCTCTTTCAAATAATGGCATTTCTTTTTTCTCCTTTCATTATCACGGTGATTAAAATTCATTTAGAAAGTTTCTTTTTTAAAGCGTCCACATTTTCAACCTTATTATACTTTTCAAAATATGCCATCATTCTTTTATTCTTTGCTCTTTGCAATGTTGATTTACTTATTCCTGTCATGTTGCTTACCTCCTTATAACTATGTTTTTCAAGCAATTCAAGTGCCAGCTCCATCTGTTCATCACTAAATTTGCACGGCCTTCCATCCTTAAAATCCGGATTATTTCTTTTAGCTGCATTTTTTCCTTCCTGAGTTCTTTCAATGATCATGTCTCTCTCAAACTCGGCAAAAGATAGCATTACATTAGTAATCAGTCGGCCGGTAGGGCTGTTATCCATACATCCAATGTTCAAAACGTTAACGGTTATTTTTTTTTCCTGAAGCCTTTTAATAAGTTCAGATCCTTCAATAACAGACCGGGCCATTCTGTCAAGTTTAGTAACTATCAGCTCATCACCTGAAGAAATAACTGAAAGTAATTCGTCAAGCTGTGGCCGCTTAGTAGTTCGTCCTGAATATTCATCCATATAAATTTTATCAGCTCCGGCCGCATTTAAACTTTCAATCTGTGCTTCCAGTGAATTGCCATCTGAAGCCTGCCAATGAGTACTTACTCTTGCATATCCATATTTCATGAAATCACCTCAAATTATTACAAAAATTAATGTATATTTATGAATATAACTTATGAATACACTTTAACACTATTAATTTTATATGTCAAACACAAAATGTTACAGAGTTGTTACAAAAAAATAAAGCATTCAAAACTTAACAGTTCTGAACACTTTATTAATCAATATAATTCTATTCCACCATTAAATAATGTAGGTTCTACCATATTGCACCTCTACTTATTACATTCCTGCTTAAATCGTACAGGTGATACGATTTAAGTCAATTTCATTTTTTCTTTTAAGGGAAGTTCCCTTAAAAAAAGAAAAACATAAAATGTATACCTTTAAATTATATTCTTCCATGACAAGTTTAGGATAGCGTTAGCTATCTTGCGTTGCTCCGTGGCCGAAGGACACATTTAAATGAGCAACGCTACCTTATTTGCTAAAAGAATATATAAATAGAAAAAATAAAAAAGAAAGAATATATATAGAAAACTTTCAGCCTCCCACAAATCCCCTTATTATAAGGGATTCCTACAAAAACATCCTGCAGTAATTTTGACTAGAAAAATAAGTAGTAATCATATTATTTTGACCATATAGTAAAAAACATACATAAATTTAGACTAACTTAATGTAAAAAAGACAAGAAAAAAGTCAGCTTTTTTAGATTTTTTCTGAATTTCATCTTATTTTTGAAAATATTGTGTATTTATTTTTATCCCGAAATAATTTATGAATTTTTTAATGCACGACAAATAAACCTGACCTGCAGGCTTTAGATTATATTTACGAAATTAAGATATGTATTTTAAAAAAGTGCCAATTCACTTCTCACTATTTTGTGTATGTACTTTGCATTAAGTACTCTGTTCTTTGGTTCTGTTTCCTTACGTGCACAAGACATGATTATCTTTGTGATCAGCAGCTTAATGTCACGTCCATGTAGTTCTGCTAATTTATCATACTGTGACATTAAATAAGCTGTATCCTTGATGTCTCTTGTGCTTGCCTTCTTTATTTTTAAATGTCTGACAAGTCCCTGAATGTAATTTTCCTGAACGTTATTTCGCTGATTTGAACTGTAGTCCTTTTCAAATTTTTCATGCAAATATGTAATGTAGCATATTCCTTTCTTTACGCCGATTGCAAAAAAGTTTTTAAGAGTATGCATGTATGAACGAACTACACGCTTGCTCACGCCAAGCATTGCTGAATACTGTTCTAAAAACTCCTTGGCTTTTCTTTTATATGATTGAGTGTTTTCGTTTGTTAAATGTGCAAACCAAAACAACAGAAACTTTTCATTAGCTTTCAACGAAGCATATTCTTTGCTTCTGAATAATTTACGCTGCAGAGATACATAGCCTTCTCTTTCTGCTCCTTCATAAGAAAAATCGTTATCTATGATGGTAACATTGTAATCAATGCTTCTGCCAAATATCTTATGTTTTGCTACCGGATTAACTGTATATTCAGGAACTCCCGCTTCATATGTTATTACTTTCTTTTCAGCCAACCCTCTTAAGGCATTATAAAAACTCTGCTTTGACATTTTTGTAGTCTGGCAGACTGCTTTATTATGAACAGCAAATACTTTTCCTGAATTGTCCTGTCGTCTGATCATGTATTCAAACAACTTCCACTCACATTCTGTTAGGTTTATAAGTTTTGTTATTATTTTATTTTTGATTTTCATGATTATTCCCTCTTTTTAGTATTTCTTCTTATTTTGTATCGTTTTTTATCAAGTTGTTATTTATCCAATATTGACAATATATAATTGAGGAAATATAATCATATTGTCTTTATATATTTTTAATATTATCAACGATATAATTATATTTATTGTCAATGGAATTTATTAAGTTGTCTTTATATATTTTTAATTTATTCAAAGATATGATTATATTTATATTTATTTTTATATTTATATATCTTGGTAATATTTATTATGATCCATAAAAAAGTGATATGATACCTCTAAAGTAGACAGATTAAATATAAAATTCTGTTACTTTGGAG
>ERZ773104.145-NODE-145-length-105401-cov-11.304482_pt1 | contig 105401 bp, 80 predicted proteins | sample MGYA00511920_ERZ773104 | MGnify/ENA primary metagenome ERZ773104 (study PRJEB29015, sample SAMEA2737857) | human gut metagenome | biome: human gut; feature: human-associated habitat; material: faeces | place: China | collected 2012 ... | reverse complement strand
ATAAATTGGGTCCCTCCTTAGTACCTACCTCATAGTACCTTCTTAGTAATTGTTTAATTTGCATATACAATAAAGATAAGTTATGAGTTTCGCAATTAACTAATAAAATATCAGTCAGAAAGGAATGAGGTGTGCAGCATGAAAAAACAACTTAGTATTGGAATACAGGGATTTGATAAATTAAGAACGGAAGACTATTATTATATTGACAAAAGTGATTTTATCAGTGAATGGTGGGAAAACGGCGATGACGTTACTTTAATCACACGTCCCCGCCGTTTTGGCAAAACATTAAACATGGATATGGTGCGCTGTTTCTTCTCCAACCACTATAAAGACAGAGGCGATTTGTTTGAAGGCCTTTCCATCTGGAAAGATGAAAAGTATAGAAAACTCCAAGGTGCTTATCCTGTTATCTTTTTAAGTTTTGCCGGGATAAAGGAAACGACACTGTCAGGTGCAAAATTTCAGATTAAAACATTGATCTCCAGATTATATCAGGAGAACCATTACCTGACATACAGCGATCTGCTCAGCAACACTGAAAAAAAGAGTTTTGAAAATATAACACCTTATATGGAAGATTCAGAAACCACATTTGCACTAAATACCCTGTGTATGTATCTTACCCGTTATTATAATCAAAAAGTCATTATCCTTTTGGATGAATATGACACTCCCATGCAGGAAGCCTATATGGGTGGTTACTGGGATGAGTTTACTTCTTTTATCCGCAGCCTGTTCAACTCCACTTTTAAAACAAATCCTTATCTGGAACGGGCAATTATGACCGGCATTACCAGGGTATCAAAAGAGTCCATTTTTTCCGACTTAAATAACCTGAATGTTGTCACCACCACTTCCGAACAATATGCCACCTGCTTCGGTTTTACCGAAACGGAAGTCTTTCAGGCTCTTGATGATTTTGGTCTTTCCGCGGAACAGCATATGGTAAAACAGTGGTATGATGGCTTTATCTTCGGCTCACAAAAAGATATCTATAATCCATGGTCCATCACCAATTTCCTGAAGCACCGGAAACTTCGTCCCTACTGGGCTTCCACCAGTTCCAACCAGCTGGTCAGCAGGCTGATCCGCACCGCTTCTTCCAGAATCAAGGAACAGATGGAGGAACTCCTGCTGGGAAATGAAATCTCCGTCACTTTTGATGAACAGATTGTCTTCCATCAGCTGGATCAGAATGAAAACTCCATCTGGAGCCTTCTGATGGCAGCCGGTTATCTTAAACCGGAAGACCTTGAATACAGAGGATTGTTACTGCAGCCATGGTACCATCTGAAAATTACCAATCTTGAAACCACTGCCATGTTCTCTGAAATGTTTACCGGATGGTTTCAGGGAAACCACTCTTCTTATAACGACTTTATCCGGGCCCTGCTTCAGGGCAGCATAAAGCAGATGAATCTTTACATGAACGATGTCGCACTGGATACGTTCAGCACTTTTGACACCGGCAGCCGGCCGTCTGCAAGAACCCAGCCGGAACGCTTCTACCACGGCTTTGTCCTTGGGCTTCTTGTCGATCTGCGGGAAGAATACCTGCTGAAATCCAACCGGGAAAGCGGCTTTGGCAGATATGATGTCATGCTGATTCCAAAAGACAGAACCAGACCTGCCATTGTGATGGAGTTTAAAGTTTTTGACGGTGACGAAGAACAGGATTTAAAAGATACTGTCCAGGCCGCCTTGAAACAAATCGAGGAAAAACAATACGACACGGAGCTTCTGGCTCTTGGCTTTCCAAAGGATCACATCCGGCACTATGGTTTTGCTTTTGAAGGAAAAAAAGTTCTGATCGGGTAAACAAACGGGACATCCGGCACATTTTATCTATATGCCGGATGTCCCATTTTCTGTTATGTCATTTTACAGGGTACATTATCATTCCTTCTGTTCTATTTTTTCCAGATATACACCATATCTTTCTTCTGCTATATCCAGTGCATCAAAGGCTTCATCGTAACTAACCCTGTGTTTCTTCATATATTTTTTCAAAAGCATAAGCTCTGTCTGTTCCCGTCCCTGTTCTCTGCCTTCTTCCCATCCGGCCAGTCTTTCTTTCTCCATTAATTCACACATCTCTGTCACCTCTTTCTGTTCTGTTTTAAACAACATAACCCGGTCCGAAAGTTTCGGACATATTTCTTTTCTTCCATTACTGTCCGTAAAATACTCCATCAGTTCTGATACGGATGTCCGGTCTTTTACTTTTGCATTGACATATATCTCACTCTGTCCGTTCTCCACTTTCTGACCGGTTTCCCTTACGACTCTGTCCACATGATACATGGCATGATTTCCATGGAATATGTCAAACTTTGAAATAAAGACTGCCTTTACCTCGGGCAGTTCCTTATAATCCTTCCCTGCCTGCATCGTATACATACTTACCAGTGCCGTATTATATCTTACCCTTTTCTGATGGTCATCATCATCGGATTTCTGGACTTCCACATTATAATAGCTTCCATCCCTGGCACGGCACAGAACATCTAAAATCACGGACTTCCCGATCAGATTCTTGAGGGATGCCTGTGGGATACACTCTATCACCTGCACTCCGGAATCCTCCAGGATGATTCTTAATAGTTCTTCACATACCTCTTTGTCTTCCATCATCTTCTGGAAAAAGACATCATCCATCACATTAAACCCGGCAACCTTCTCCCGTTTTTCCTCCAGCGTCATTTCACTTACTCTTTTATATCCTGCCATACCCTGCTCCTCCTGTGTCCATTATATTCGTTTTCCTATTCACTGTCAAATCTTTTGCTGTTCTGTTCTTCATACTTCAATCGTATTATTTATTTCTATCTTATTACTATATATTACAATATTATTTTATTTTTATCAATATTTATTTCATAACGCAAAAAGAGCATCCAGCACATAGATAAAATGTACTAAACACTCTTTTTCTGCTTCATTATTCTACTGTAACACTCTTGGCAAGATTTCTTGGTTTGTCCACATCCAGTCCTTTGGCAACACTGACATAATATCCCAGCAACTGAAGCGGAATGACTGCCAGACTTCCACTGAAATGCTCATCAATTTTTGGAACATACACGGCAAAATCAACCTGATCTTCGATGCTGTAATTTCCATATGTGGTTAATCCCATCAGATATGCACTTATTCTTGCATTATATCCCTATTCCATAGACCTCTGAAACAATCTGCTTCCAGTTACCTGATTCTTTAAATAAATGCTCAATAATATCTCTAACAGCACCCTGACCGCCTTTGATCTTACTAACATAATTTGAAATCTCTTTAATCTCATTACAACTATCCGCCGGACAACCTATATAACCCGCTAACTGCATTGGTGGTAAATCATTTAAATCATCACCTATATAGCCAATTTCTTCTTTCTTCATTTCATGTTCAGAAAAAAACTGTGTCAAAAATGCTCTCTTATCCTTTATATTTTGATACAAGTAATCAACCTTTAATTCTTTCATTCTTCTTGTTGTAGCTTCACATTCTCTTCCTGTAAGTACCATTATTTTTATTCCAGCTTTATGCAATGCAAAAAAAGCGGCTGCATCCTTTGTACAAAATTTTTTTAATTCATTTCCATGTTCATCGTAATAAATCCCTGCATCTGTCATAGTACCATCGACATCAATTATAAATAATTTTATATTCATTTACCAGATTTCACTTCCTTTTTAAATAATATTATACTTTGATGGAGTCAAAAAATCAACTTTAACATCCAAATTATGTATAGCCTCAGAAACTGCTACATTAAAACGGTTTCCGTGTTCAGAATAACTTCTTATATTAGAACTATAATAATTATCTCCCTCTTCCGAATAACCATCTGCTCCAGCAAGTGTAATACTTTTAACATTCATACCCTTTAATAATTTCAATACCATAATAAGACTATTACAGCCTTGATTAAAAGCTCCGGATAAACTATTATAATCAATCGTGTAATCTGCACTTCCATCTATTAAATTTGATGTAATAATAGTTTTGCATACATGATTGTTTATCTTGCTAAACCTTTTATTATTGCTATAAAATGCAAAATCCACTTTATATTCATTTGGCACAAAATTAACACTTATAATAACAGGATTATTTTGTTCAATAAAATTAGTAATCTGGGATTTATACTTTTTAATGGAAGTTCCTGGTGCAATTACAAGTATATTTCTATCCTGTAAAATATGATTTAATTTTTCACGATCCTCACTATCATCAATTTGATGATTTTTATATTCCTCATAAAGTTTGTCAGCATACGCAGAATCAAATGCAGTTTTTTTTGACTGTTCAAATCTTGCAAGAATGTGATTAATATCTCTATTGGTCAAATCTCCCTTTTCCAAATAATATTCTGCATAATTCCTATGCAAATTATATCTTGCTGATAAAAAATATGCCGGAGTATATCCCCATTCAACTTTTCCTTTTATTGGTGCAATATAATCTTGTATTGCATCCATTAAATAATCTATATCATATCTATTATCTGTATAATCATTCAAATAATCTGCAATTAACTCTATCGGAAGATTTCCCGGTATTCTTCCAATTCCCATTAAACTTCCGTCTACAGCCAAAGCCCTGTTTAAATGTTTATCAATAAAATTCTGTGCCAGGCAACAGCTTAATGACATATTTTCATGTAAATGAAGTGCCAGCCTTATATTTTTATCAAGATTATGATCTACAATACTTACAATCCTATCTAAATCTCTTCGCTTCATACTACCAAATGTGTCAACTATTGAAAACTGATACGGCTGTATCTTATTAACCTGATCTATAATCCATAATATCTTCTCATCAGAATATCCCATAATATTAATCGGATTAATGCTTAACTTATAGCCTTTTTCTTTTACCCTTTTTGCAAAATCCATACCATCCTCAATGTCATAATCATGAGCTGTAATACGAATCATTTCAATTCCTTTTCCGGAATATTTACTAAGTTTTTCAATATCATAATTACTTCTCATTGCCATTGCAGAAAACATTGTTCCTTTTGTTTCTTCTGGAAGCAGTTTATTTAACTCTTCGATATAATTGCATACCGTAATATCTGGATTATATTTTTCCACATTTCTAAGGAATCCAACTTCAACCACTTCAACATTCGCATCAACTAAAGATTGGACTATTTCCTTTGCTCTCTGAAATCCCCAATTCCAATTATTAACATACCCTCCATCCCGTAAGGTACAATCAAGTAATTTTAAATCATTCTTTGCCATTTTCCTGCTCCTTTATCATTTTAATTACCATTTCTAAATCTTTATCTGTATCTACAGACAAACTATGACACTCTGGAACTAAAAATAACTTTAATTGTTTTCCATAATCTAAAAAACGAAGTGTATCTATTCCTTCAATTATTTCAAATCTTCCCGGTTTGCTATTTTTATAAAAATCAAGCATCTTTTTATTATAGCCTATAATTCCTACATGTTTATAATATTTATAATCAATAGCTTTAAACGGATATGGAATAGGAGTTCTTGACATATATAATGCATTCATCTCATTATCAAATACCATCTTTATATTTGATGCATCCATAACCTGTGCCGGTTCTGTCATTTCTGTAATTATATTTGTTCCAAATTCCCTATCATCCGGAACTTCATCTGGAATTGCAGCTTCTATTGCGTCAGTATTAATTAATGGTTCATCTCCATTTAATTGTAAGTAAAAATCAGCTACAACAGATTCCGATACCTCTTGAAGTCTGTGTGCTGCTGTTTTATGTGTATTGGCAGTCATTACAACCGGAATGTTAAATTGTTCACAAACTCCCTTTATTCTTTCATCATCTGTTGCCACATAAACTTCATCTAATTTTTTCACACTACATACCCTCTTATAAACCCACCATATCATTGGATAGCCCAATATATCTTTTAATGGTTTCCCTGGTAAACGTGTTGAGCCGTATCGTGCCGGTATAATTCCTACTACTTTCATATATGCTCCTTTCTAACCTCTTCTTCGACAAAGTAATTTCATTTGTTTTAATATATTTTTTACTTGATATCTATTTATTAATAACATCACACCCATAAGTATTATTTGCACCCATAATAATTCTGTATATATCTCCAATAAAGCTTGTATACACAATAACCCCCAGGTTATTAATACTACCTTATATCCATTAATTATAATATCTTTTGAAACCGCTTTTTTTCTTACCGCATAAATAATGAAACTTGCTATCACAGTCGCTATTGTTGCTCCCTGTATTCCTATTGTATATACAAAAAGAATATTCATAATAATATTAGCTATAGCTCCATATACAGCTGACATTGCCATAGACTTTGAATCTTTTTTTGCTGATAAAATTGGTCCTAATAAACCAGATGCACAATTTAATACACTACTTATAAGTAAAAACGGAACATATCTCCATGCAATATAAAAATCTTTTGCATATAAAATTGTAGCCAATGGTTTTGATAAAATAATCAACCATGAACAGGCTGCTGACATCATGACATTAATTGTCAAAAATGTATTTCCATAAAATTCTGCAGTACTATCATCTCCATATTCTTTGATTGCTGATATCTGCCACGCCTGTGTGAAAATCCCCTGAAAAACATTAATAATACTTGGGATTTTATATGACACTGATAAAATTCCATTTGCTGCCACACCACATATAAATGTAACAATATATTTATCCGAAGCATTATTAACCCACCAACCTAAAGCTGTTGCAATTAATGGCAAACAATATATAAGCATATCTCGCTGAAGTTTTTTATTAATATGAAATTCATCTAAATATGTCCAAAATTTCAATCGAAAAAAGAAATATATTGCTGGCACTGCCTGTGCCAATATATTTGCTATAAAAAATCCACTTAACCCCCATTTAAATAAAAGCAGAAAAACAATATTAGCAATCAGCATTATTACTGTGCCTATTACACCAGCAATTCCCATATCTACAATTTTTTCCAACCCCTTTGCAAACTGCAGAAAAAACTGATTTAATACATATGAAATAAAATAAGCAATTATATATATTTCCATTCCTGAAATGGTTTTAAAAACTCTAAATTTGGAAATTATTAAAAGCCCTACTACAACTACAGAAATGCCTATTAAAATGTATTTCATTCCAATAGCCGCAATTTCTTTATGTTCACAAGACTTGTCCATAGAAAAGCGCATAACTGCATCAACAATATTTGCAGTCAAAATAGGATATAGTAATGCCACTGTGGATACAACCAAATCATATGTTCCATATTCAGTTGTTGATAATACACTTGTATATAAAGGAACTAACAAAAATACCAAAATTTTCGAGGCAAAATTACTGATAGTCAGCACTCCCATATTTTTTATAAAATAACGTGATTTATTATTCAATATTTTTCCTTCCTAATCAACTTTTTAAATTATTATATTATCCAACTCTTTATAATTTTCTATAACATGTAGATTTTCATAATTACCACAAACATTTTCATATAAACAAGTTATATTTTGTTTCAAGAAACTTTTATCCGAAATTACATTCATCAGCAATACTCCTTCATATTGTTTCCCAAGCATTGTAGATGGTGTTAATACAGATACAGAAGCGATTGATAACAATATTTTCTTACTCAAATCCATATTCATAGCAATAACTTCCCATGGAATACTCGTATTTGTGTTGGTTTTATATCCTAACTCCTTAAATCTATTTTTAGGATTTCTTGGATGAATTTTAATAAATAAATTTTCTTTTCCTACTATCTTTGCGATTTTTTCAACTATTTCTATATCATTACAGTTATATCCATCTGCATAATAGGATTCTTCAAAAAAAATAATTTTCTGGCTATAGGAATCTACACTTTCATTGTACTCAAAAATCAAATTATAAATATTAATTAAATCCTTATTATTACAATCTATAGCCGGCATTTTCTTAATATTAAAATATGTATTATATGTCATCACTTCAGGATTCAAAACATATAACGTATCTATTTTCAAAAAGATCTCATCAACAAAACAATGATACCATTTCCTTAATACCTTCTTCCAGTCTTTACTATTTTCTGTATAAATTTTGAAATAATCTCCATAATATTCAGAATACGTCGCATAACCATCCTCAAATATTTGTACTTGTATATCAGGATTATCTTTTTTTAAAACTCGAAATATTGCACTTACTGAATGATTTAAATTTGCAAACATAAATCTATCATATTTTTCTCTAAGATATTTAAATTTTGATGGGACTAACCTCTCTTTAAAAATTTGAAATACATCATTCTCTCTAATCTCTTCATCAATATTTATCAAAAAAACTTTTTCAAATATGCCACTATCTTCTAATCTTTTTCCCAGTTTACTATTATCAGCAATTCTATTTGTAATAATAATGTCATTCTCTTCTTTATTAAATACTTCCAATACCATATTTATTACCAACATTAATTGATATGGCGTATTTACTAAAAATAAATTCTTGCTATTCATAGTAATTCTCCTTATTAATTTATTATTATTTTGCATTTATCTTCTTTCTACTTCCATTAAGCATTTCCCATATAAACGGAACTCGTTTCTTTAAACAATTTGAAATTATCTCTGATAACATAAAAGTAATTACAATACCTATCACTGTATTAATGCTCGTTGCCAAAAAGCCAGAAAATGGTATTATCAAACTTATTACTTTATTTATAATTAACTGTGGAGTCTCATGAAAGGAATACAAAAAGAAATAGTTTTCCATCCAGCTATACACTTTTCTATTTTGTACAATTCTTAAGCATTCCCAAAAACAAACAAGCAAAATAATTTTTATCAATATCTCTGCTATATTACCTATGTTTATATTAATAATTGTAAGCATAATTGTTATTAAGAACAATAAAATAAAATATATAAATACCGGTATGCTATTAATTATTTTCTCTAGCTCTAATATTATCTTATCTTTTTTATAATAGTGTATTGCGATATATCCTCCTGACAAAAAGAATATCAATCCTTCAATGCTAAAATAATATATTGAATATTTAAAATGTAAAATTATTGCCAGTATAATTAAACAACATACAAATCTTTTTTTATTCTTTAAAATTGAATATAAAACCTTACAAAAAATTACCATAGTCAGCAACTGGAGCATATACCAATACTGTCCATTATACTTAAATAAAAATAATCCTTTTACTATATTAGCTATATTTCCATCCCATGCTATAGCATAGTTGTCTTTTAATGCCTGTACTGGTTGAAAATATAAAATAACCGAAAATAGAGTCCATAATATATTCCAGGATAAATATGGAACTAACAATGACTTCTTTTTATTTTGTAATATTTCATAATAACTCTTTTTATCTGCATTTCGAAATAGAAAAAAACCACTCCAAAAGAAAAAAAATGGCATTGTAAACATAAATATTTCTTCATGAAAATATTTAATAATCATATTTCCAAAAAGACCATTTTCCCAATATAAATGTCCTACAGAATGATGCATTACAATAATCAATGATGATATAAACATTCCATATGATACTCGAATACTATTTTCTTTCTTCACTTTTTATCACTTCCCTTGCTGGAATTCCAACCAAAGTTGCACCTTTTTTATAACACGATTTTACAACGACCGCATTTGCACCTATTTTTACATCATCTGCAACATATACATTTCCTAACACTTTTGCACCAACCCCCACTTTTACACGATTCCCCAAAACTGGTGCCTCTATATGATTTTCACCTTTATTACCTATGCAATTATTTCCATGGAACTGGCAGCCAGTCCCAATTTTACTATATCCATTGATAATAACCGAACCATAATGCCAAAATCTGACACCCTTTCCTAATGTATTATGCCAGGCAGTAATACCAATTTTAGCACCAATATGATTTTTTCTATTCTGCCACAATACATACCGTAATCTATGTCCTGTATTATAATGATATTCACATATTCTCAAGGCATGTACAAATTTCCATATTACATAATCATGATCATAAAGCAAAAATGTTTTTATTCTTTTTTTTCGCGTATTACCTAAATATAATGATTTTTCTTCTTTAAGCCATTCTTTCAAAGTACTTCTTGTATTTATTATTTCATTCATATACTAACTTTTTGCTCCTAACAAGTTTTCAAAATTACATAAAATTATAAACAATCTTTTAGAAAATGCAGCCGAAAATAACCTGATTTTTGTCGGTTTTCTCACTTTTTTTCCTATTAACCCTTTTGTCATTAATTTTATTTCATCTTTCATGTATTTTTGTACTTCGTTAAAATCATTTCGCTGTTTTAAAACTAACCTCTTATATAATTTAACATATATTGTTCCTTTAAACTCTAAAATTGCATCTGATAAATCAGGATATTTTTGCAATATTACCTCACTAAGTGCCTTATATAATGCAAATATTGTAAAATCCGCCTCTTTTACTTTAGATTTTGTTATTGATGTCGGATTGCTAAAGTAATAATATGTTTTCCTTGTACCTTGTACAATTTGAGGACATTCCAGTGCCAAATAATATATCAGTGCAAGATCCTCATTTATTATTCCTACCGGAAATCTATACTGTTCTTTTTGAATTGGATTAAACTGCTTATATCTCTCATCTTCAAATATTTCATTAAAATTCAAAGTTGACTTTTGCTCAAACAATTCCCGATGGTACAATTTCCCCCATGCATTATGTGAAATTTCATTTCTATATAACATTTTCTCTATTGCTTCCCGGGGAGTTAAGAGATATTCCTGACCATTTTTATCAATCATTGCATCATCTTCTGAAACAATCATCTGGTAAAATGATGATGCCATTTTAACATTATATTTCTTTATTAATGTATATAAATACTCTACATAATCACCTGATACAAAATCATCACTATCTATAAACGTAATATATGTACCCTGTGCAATATCTATCCCTTTATTTCTTGCATCAGATAATCCACCATTTTCCTTATGCAATACTTTTATTCTTGCATCCTGCTCGGCATATTGCTCAGCTATTTTACCTGACAAATCAGGTGTCCCATCATCCACAACTATAATTTCAATATTTTTATAAGTCTGATTTATCAAACTATCCAAACATCTTCCTATATATTTTTCTACATTATATACAGGTACTACTACACTTATTAATTCATTTTCCATTCTTAATTACCTTTTCATCTTTATAAATAAAAGTTTACCTTTTTTTCAATAAATAATTTACTACTATTATAAATGGTGCAAAATACAATATTGTAATAATCGGATAGTTTAAACCATACCATGCTGTTCTGAAAATAGAAATGGACAATGCTGTATAAGTTAAAAGACGGTATGTTGTAGTCTTTCTTATAAGTACTGACATTGCAACTATATATGCCACCGAAAAAAGCATTGCAAACCTTATTCCAAAATTTCCTACTGATTCTGCAAAGAACATTCCTCCACCGGCTGTATAATAATATTCATGTATATAACTTTGAAAAGAATACGGATCTGCAAAAAATGGTATACAGTTAACCAAATAACTCATATATGTATATCCATGATATTGATTTCCACGTTTCCAAAGATCTACTGCACAATTAAAAACATGAGTAACATCACATGCCGTCTCCTGTACCAGAATTTTACTCAAAATATTTTGAATTCTAACCTCAGATGTTCCTGAACGAATCATTCCAATAATTACAAGAATAACAACAGCAATACTTCCCAATATAACGATTTTTAAAACAGCAGTCTTATCATTCTTATTATCATAATAATATTTAATAGCCAAAAATGCCAGCAATCCTATACCATCTACTCTTTCACCATGAAAAAAATACCATAGTAATACAAAAGCAGTTGCAAATATAGTCAATTTTCTTAATTTTTTATTCATTATACTTACTGCTAAAAAGAATATTGGTATGCAGGACCATCCAGTAAAGGATAAAATACCGCCTGAAAATCTATTTACTGTTGTAAATGATTGCAATGAAGGTAAGGTTGGAAAAATTAATATAGTAATTAAAATCGCCCCAATAATCAGTAAAATACTTAATGAAAATGTAATATCAATACTGCTTGTTTTAAATAATTTTTCTTCATTTTCGAGATACTTCGTAAAATATAGAACAAACAATATTACTAAATTAAAAAAATATGTACAATACAACAATTCAAAATAATAAATTGGAACTGAACTATATGCCAATATTCCATATACATTCCAGCCACTATATGCTCCATATTCCTGAACAAGGCAAAAATTAATTAAAAATGAAAATATTGTCAATAGCGAAATTTTTGCAGTAATGAATATTATAACAAGCTGCAAAGCTGCAACTAATAATCCGAAGGTTGGATTCTTTAGTAAAATAGCTATATAACTAATAATCAAAACAGCTATATAATGAAACAAAATTTTCTTATTAATTTTTATCATTACTCATAACCTTTCCTTTAGTGATTTGTTTTAGATAACTAATATAATAATGGTCAAGCTCCTGAGCTTTTTCTCTGATATCGTATGCCTTATAAAGCATTTCTAATTCTGGTTTTTTCTTTTCTTCTGTCTCTTGCAAAATTATATCAGCCCACCTGTCATTACTTTCTTCTAATGACACAAATCTAACTAAATTTGATAATTTGCATGCTGGTTCTATCGTATTACTAAATACAGACGGCACCATTGCCGCCTGAACTTCTACTGATACTACTGGAAATCCTTCAAATAATGATGGCATAACAAATACATCAATAGCACTATACACATCTTTCATATTCTTAGTAGTTCCATAGAATATAACTGATTCTTCTATGCCTAAAGTTTTTGCATAATCTTTCATTTTTTCTACTAATTCACCTGTGCCAATGAGAAGTAATTTAGATTTTGCCCTTTTATTTTTTACAGATTTAAAAATCTGCAATAAGCGTACATGATTTTTTTGTTCTGAAAATCTTCCTACATGTCCTATTAACAAAGTATCTTCATCAATACTTAATTCATTTCGAAATGTTGCTCTTAATTCATAGTCTCTTCTATAATATTCTAAATCTATTGCATTTTTTATAATCAATACCTGATTTTTTTCCATTTTATTTTTTCCATACATATAATATCCAGCCTCTGAACCACATGCCATAAGTGCTGTTGCATTCCAGACATTCAATTTTTTACATATATATGCCATAACTCGATAGATAACACTTTTATTTTTTTCTGCAATATGCGAATGTGATATGCGAATTTTTACTCCTGCAAATTTAGCTGGCAACAATGCACAAAAATTCATTAAATTCATATGTGCGTGAACTATATCCGGTTTATATTTTTTTATCAGCTTATACGCATCAGTTATGTTTTTAATAAAATTTTCATTTCTTGCTGTTATTCTAATTGCTCTGCATGGTATTGACTCCATTTTTTCCAGGCAATCCTGTACCGGTTTATGTTGATATACAATAATGAACTCATATTTATCTTTATCCATAAATCGACAATAATTATATAACATCTGTTCTACGCCGCCTGACGTAAACCCTGATACAAAATGCATTACAGTAATTTTATTTTTCATATTTATTTTACCTTATAACTAACAATTTCTTTTTTCATATATTTTTCCATAATTCTCTGCCATTACTTTTGTATTATAAATTTGTACAATATCTTTATATGCCTGTTCTCTTATTGCTTCCCCGCCTAATTTTGCACTCCTTATTGCATTTTCAAAGTCACTGATATTTTCACATACAAATCCATTTTCCACATTATGAATTACATCTCTATTTCCAATCACATTACTGACAATACAAATTTTCTTCATATACATAGCTTCAAGAAGCGAAATTGGCAATCCCTCCCATCTGCTTGTAAGCAAGAAAGCATCCGCATTCACTGCATATTCAATCGCTTTTTCTCTGTTTACCCATCCTGTAATTTTAATATTAGGACTATCTAACTTTTCCCGCAATTCGCCATCACCAATCCATACAAATTGAATATCAGGAAATTTTTTCGCAATATCGTTATATAATTCCGGGTTCTTCTGATAACAAATTCTACCCAATGTGAATACAGTAAATGAATGTGGTTTTTTCTCTGTATCATCTGTTATTTTCTGTACATCCTGCATATTAATGCCATTACTCACATAAAAAGCACGTTTTGTAAGTTTTAAAGTTTCTATATGTTCACCTTTACTGCAACTGATAGTTGTACACTTTGTTTTTGCTGTAACAGATTCTATAAGTTTAAATATTTTCCGCTTAATCGGATTACAATTTTCCATTAAAAAGCTGTATCCATGCGGTGTATAAAATAATTTTACTTTTTTTCCACTAAAGGCTATCCTTCCTATTACACCGGCTTTACTACTATGCAGATGTATTACATCAGGATTTATCTTTTTTGCAATATTTTTAATTTCAAAAAATGCACAAATATCTTTCTTTAAATTAATTTCACGGCAAAAGTTTTTTACCTCTATAAGATGTATTCTCTCGTCAAAATATTCTTTATAATTTTCCGGTGTTTGTGGTCTTACCGCATAAGCTACATACATATCATATTTATTGACTAATTCATTTGCCAAATCTACAATATAAGAGAACACGCCTCCACCCATAGCCTCTACTATAAATAGTATTTTTTTCTTTTCAAAACTATCTCTGCTCATCTTCTCTACACTCTCTCCATAATCCCCTTCAGTACCATGATCCTTTCTCTTCCTGCACCTTCAAATCCTTTATATCTTTCCGCTGTAACAGTTACCGTTGCATGTCCCAGAACATAACTCAAGTCCTCTACTACCATTCCTTTTTCCAGGCATTTTACAGCGAATGTATCACGCAATGCATAAAAGTTATAAGAAGGAATTTCTATTTTTTCCAAAAGCTTTCTAAGCCTTATCTGTTCTCTTCGCGGATCCGGAATCTTTCCGGTCTTACACTCCAATACATAGCCATCTGTTTTTTGCACCATCCGTAAACTCTGAAGTATAGAATCCGGTATCGGAATCTCTCTTCTGGTACTCTCCGCCACAGGCATGGCAACCAGAATCGTCTTTTTTCCTTCTGCTCCGTTGTTCTGGATTCTCTGCACGGTATTCTGAATCTTTACAGTACCCTTCGCAAAATCAATATCCGTCCATCTCAATCCACAGATTTCACCGATAAGCAGTCCCATTTTCAAAGCAAGGCTGACTGCGAGATATTTATTCCCGTTATCTTCCTGCACCAGTTCTGCTTCAAGCTTCTGCTGCTCCTGCTCATTCATGACACGGATAGTTTTCTTGTCTGCCCTGACACGCACCGTATGTTCCAGTCCGAGGTTTACCGTATCAACATCTGCAACCTGTAAAAAACGCTTTAACAGCATAATCAGCAGATTTATGTTTACTTCCGAGAATTTGTTGTTTCGCATTTCTTCTACAAATGCATCAATATCCTGTATCGTAATCTCCCTGACACTGACCTGCCCAAATCTTGGAAGTATATGCTTCTCCGCAAGATTGCTGTATTTTAAAAATGTCAGCGGATTTAATTTATTCTCATTGTCTTTTTTCCATACCAGATAACATTCGTCCATGCAATATGCCATATCTCTTTCCCCTTTCATTCATATCATCCGCAAAAAAGGCATGCTCCGCCATTACCCCAAAACAAGCTCTCTTATGATGCGGCACTCCTGTTCTCTCTGTCAGCAATCATTTACCGGGGGCATACACCCCTCAGTTTCCGATTGATTCTTTCAAAATTTATCGCAGATATTATCTAATCTACGAAATAATCTTTTTCAACAAAACATTATCATTATAGCATATATTACTTTTTTTTCAACATTTTTTCTAAACAAATTCTAAAATTCATTTAAAATTTCCTTATAAATACAGGATTTTAGGTTTATTTTATCTTTAATCCGTCAGAAATATCGTCAGAAAACATCGCAGAACCCCGTAAGTGCATCTGGGGTTCTTTTTCTATTTCCTATATTTAAGCCTTTTTTCAGCCGTCAGAAAAATTGTCAGCGACATATTCGGTTCAGTATTCTAACTTTTTTACTCTGATTCAGTGATTAGATAATATCCACGATTACCTTTACCTCAACATTGCTATTTTTTAAAAAAAGAAGCCATTGCAATACATATTGCAACGACTTCTTTTTTAATTACTCCCTTTATATTCTGTTTTCTCGGCAATTATCCTGCATCTCTTCCTGCAAAAAGCCATGCCATAAAAATGCGTAGTGCTTGTACCAAAGCTCTGACAAGCGTTTCAATGAAAATTTGAGTTTCATTCCAAACATGGTATTGTCCTCATCTCTCATGGTCAGAAGCTCTCGATACTGATTCTTTTCCTCTTCATCCAGTTTATCACTGCCCAGCAGGAATTTAAATCGTCTGATTTCATCTGCAAGCAACTCCGACAGGGAAAACAGCAACTTCATTAATCCATATCCATGAGTTCCTGCTGCAGTCTGCTGTAATCGGTTCTTCCTTCTTTGATGAAGTTTATGGCAGATGACGGGTGGCTGTTGAAAATTCCTGTGAGCAGATATGGAATATCAAATCCCCAGTCATAGTCTTTCTTCATCTGAAGCATGTATTTTTCTATAAAATCCATGATAACGGACAGATTGTAACGCGGATTTTTTAAGAATGCAAGCAGCGATTCCATAAAGCAGTTTCCTGCACCTCTTCCCATACCGCATACCGTTGCATCCAGATAGCTGATTCCTGCTGTCAGTCCCTCGATTGTATTGGCAAATGCAAGATTCTGGTTGTTGTGTGCATGAATACCGATTTTCTTTCCGGTCTTTGCCGCAATATTAAGATAAATGTCTGCCAGTCTGCGGATCTGCTCCGGATAAAATGCCCCAAAACTGTCCACAAGATAAATCACATCAACACAGGAATTTGCAAGAAGTTCAAGACCATTTTCCAGATCTTTGTCATTTACCTTTGATACTGCCATGAGATTTGCAGAAGTTTCATATCCCTTATTCTTTGCATCCTCAATCATCTCGATTGCAGACGGAATCTGGTGGATATAGGTTGCGGTGCGGACAAGATCTATCACACTGTCTTTTCGGTCAATAATGTCTTTCTTATAATCTGTTCTGCCCACATCCGTCATTACTGCAATTTTCAAATCAGTTTCATTGTTTCCTACAATCTCACGGATCGCTTCTTCATCACAGAACTTCCATTTGCCAAAATCTTCTACTTTAAAAATATCTTTGGAAGCTTTATAGCCAAATTCCATATAATCGACACCCGCCTGGACGTTTGCCTGATACAGTGCCTTTACAAATTCATCTGTAAATCTGAAATTATTTACCAGTCCTCCGTCACGCAGAGTACAGTCTAATACTTTAATATCCGGTCTCCATGAAACTAATGTTCCTTTTGTTTTTTCTGCCATTTCTTATTCCTCACTTTTTCTATTTACTTTAATGGTTTAAAGTCTATTATACTTTAAACCATTAAAGTTTATGTGTTATATTAAATCACACTTTATAGATTTTGTCAAGATTACTTTGGCGGATAAACAACAGAAAAATGCCTGAGCAATTAAGCCCAGGCTGTAATTTTCCTCTCTACTTCGTCTTAAAATTAATATACTCCGTCTTTGCCTTGGAGTAGACGATCTTCTGACCGCTGTATAACCCATAATAGCCGGACAGCAGGTATGCTATCGCCGCGGTTACAAGATAGAAGCAGTTTCCGCTGTAACCGAATAACTCGAAGGCTATCAGTACGGATGAAATCGGGCAGTTTGTAACACCGCAGAATACCGCCGTCATGCCGAGTGCTGCCGCAAATGACGGCGACAGGCCAAGCATATATCCAAGGAAACAGCCGGCGGTTGCACCGATATAAAAGGATGGGACGATCTCCCCGCCTTTAAATCCTGCACCCAGTGTTACCGCTGTAAGTATCATTTTCAGAAGAAAGGCCTCCGGTCTTACTTCTCCCTCTACTGCCCTTTCTATTACATCGATGCCGGCTCCCATATAATCGGTGGTATGCAGCAGAAGATTGACTGCGATGACAAAAATGGCCGCAACAACGATTCTGACATACGGATTCCGGAAATATGCCCTGAGATATCTGTTGGCCGTATGCAGCATAACACAGAAAAAGGCACTCAGATAAGCACACAGAACGGCAAGAATAACGACTTTCAGACTGTTCTGTACGGTAAACTCCGGTACTTCCTGAATCAGGAAGCTTTCCGGATTGATTCCCATATTGACTGCAAATCTGGACGCAATGATGGCGGACAGGGCACATGGCAGCAATGCGGCATAGTACATGATTCCCACACTTTCTACTTCCATTGCAAATATCGTGGCCGCCATGGGAGTTCCGAACAATGCGGAAAATGCCGCACTCATTCCACACATGACGAGGACGATTCTGTCTTTCTCATCTAAGTGAAGGATTCTTCCAATGGTACTTCCGATACTTCCACCCATCTGGAGTGCTGCGCCTTCCCGCCCTGCCGAACCTCCGCATAAATGCGTCAGCACCGTAGATATAAATATCAGCGGTGCCATTCGGAATGGAATATCTTTTTTCTCTGCATGAACGGTCAGAAAGACCTGATCCGTCCCCTTGTTCTTCTCATAATCACAGACTTTGTATAAGTATATGATTAACATTCCGGCAAACGGCAGAAAGAAAATAGCCCAGAGATGGTTGGTCCGGAATGTTGTGACAAAATTAATGCAATGGCCAAATGCCGTACTGAAAGCACCTGCTGCCACTCCCACAAGAATGGCAATCAGGCTCCATTTGCAAAATACCCCAAGATTCCCCACAATGCTTTTCAACTTCTCCTGTATACTGTCCCGGTTAATCCTTCGTAATCCAAACATTTATTTTTTCTCTCCATTATTTAATCTTCCAGATATTTTTTCAGAAACTTTCCTGTATAAGACTGGTCACACTGTACGATTTCTTCCGGAGTTCCTGTTGCAATCACAGTTCCTCCCCTGTCACCGCCTTCCGGTCCGATATCTATGATATAATCCGCGGTTTTTATAACATCCAGATTATGTTCTATGACGATTACCGTATTTCCGCCGTCCGATAATTTTCTTAAAATCTCGACCAGCTTATGCACATCGGCAAAGTGCAGTCCCGTTGTCGGTTCATCCAGAATGTAGATGGTTTTTCCTGTGCTTTTACGGCTCAATTCCGTTGCCAGTTTTACACGCTGTGCTTCTCCTCCGGATAATGTCGTGGATGGCTGTCCCAGCTTGATATAGGAAAGTCCAACCTCATTTAAAGTCGCTATTTTCCGGTAAATGGACGGTACGTTTTCAAAAAATACCATCGCTTCTTCCACCGTCATGTCCAGTACGTCAAAAATACTTTTTCCCTTGTATTTTACATCCAGGGTTTCCCTGTTGTAACGTTTTCCTCCACATACTTCACATGGAACATAGACATCCGGCAGGAAATGCATCTCTATCTTGATAATACCATCACCGCTGCAGGCTTCACATCTTCCGCCCTTTACATTAAAACTGAAACGTCCCTTTGTATATCCATGCATTTTCGCATCCTGCGTGGAAGCAAACAAATCACGGATTAAATCAAATACTCCGGTGTAGGTTGCCGGATTGGAGCGCGGTGTTCTTCCGATCGGAGACTGGTCGATGGCGATTACCTTATCGAGCTGATCCATGCCGAGAATTTTTTTGTGCTTTCCGGGTATGATATGTGCCCGGTTGAGGTTCTTTGCCAAACTCTTGTACAATATCTCATTGACCAGAGAGCTTTTTCCGGAACCAGATACTCCGGTCACTACCGTCATAATGCCCAGCGGAAACTTTACATCGATATTTTTCAGGTTATTCTGTGCCGCTCCTTTTACCGTAAGCCATCCGGACGGTTTTCTTCTTGCTTCCGGTACGGGAATCTTTAATTTTCCGCTCAGATATGCCCCGGTTATGGAATCCGGATTGTTCATGACTTCTTCCGGTGTTCCGCAGGCAACGACTTTTCCACCATGCTCACCGGCTCCCGGTCCGATATCCACAAGAAAATCCGCAGCCTTCATGGTGTCCTCATCATGTTCAACGACAATCAGGGTATTTCCGAGATTTTTCAGATGCATCAATGCCCCCAGCAGTTTATCATTATCCCTCTGGTGCAGTCCGATGCTCGGCTCGTCCAGAATATAGGCAACACCCACCAGTCCGGAACCGATCTGGGTTGCCAGACGTATTCTCTGTGCTTCTCCGCCGGATAACGTCGCTGTGGCTCTGGAAAGTGACAGGTATTCGAGGCCCACATCGGCAAGAAATCCTGTTCTTGCCTTTATTTCTTTGAGAATCTGCTCTCCGATGACTTTCTGCATCTCGGATAATTCCATCTGTTCCAGAAATGCTTTCAAATCCAGAATGGACATATTTGTAATCTCATAGATATTTTTATCCGCAACCGTCACGGCAAGGGATTCCGGTTTCAGTCTCTGTCCCTTACACACACGGCATGGGGTAATCTGCATAAATTCTTCGTATTCCTGTTTGCTGGATTCGGATGCCGTCTCCTTGTATCTGCGTTCCACATTTTTAATCAGGCCCTCAAATGCTACATCATAAACACCTTCTCCACGCTGGCCTTTATAGTAAACCTTGACCTCATAACCATGTGTACCATTGATAATGACATCCTGCGCCTTTTCGGATAATTCCTCAAACGGCACGTCCAGGCTGAATTCATATTCCTTTGCCAGTGCTTCAAGAATTGCATGGGTAAAGCTGCCTTCTTTGTTCGAGGACTGCCATCCCATTACGGTAATCGCACCGTCATTCAGGCTGACACTCCGATCCGGTATCATTAAATCAACATCGAATTCCATCTTATATCCGAGTCCGAAACATTCCGGACACGCACCAAACGGATTGTTAAAGGAAAAACTTCTCGGCTGTATCTCGTCTATGCTGATTCCACAGTCCGGGCAGGAAAAGTCCTGGCTGAAATTCATCGGTTCGCCGTCTATCACATCGACAATCATTAATCCATCGGCTATTTTTAATACATTTTCAATCGAATCGCTCAGTCTTTTTTCGATCCCAGGTTTTACCGCCAGACGATCCACGATGATTTCTATGTTATGCTTGATATTTTTATCCAGCGTGATTTCCTCGGTCAGTTCATACATATTTCCATCGATTCTTGCCCGGACATAACCGCTCTTCTTTGCATGATCCAGAACCTTCTCATGGCGGCCCTTTTTCCCGCGCACTACTGGAGCAAGAAGCTGAATCTTTGCTCTTTCCGGCAGCTTCATGATCGCATCCACCATCTGATCCACAGTCTGCTTCTTTATCTCTCTTCCGCATTTCGGACAGTGCGGAATTCCGACTCTCGCATAGAGCAGACGGAAGTAATCATAAATCTCCGTCACGGTTCCGACCGTGGAACGCGGATTCCTGTTGGTTGATTTCTGATCAATGGAAATCGCCGGCGATAAGCCTTCGATGCTCTCCACATCCGGTTTCTCCATCTGTCCCAGGAATTGTCTTGCATAGGATGACAGGGATTCCATGTATCTTCTCTGTCCCTCTGCATAGATCGTGTCAAACGCAAGGGATGACTTTCCGGAGCCGCTCAGTCCCGTTAAAACAACAAATTCATTTCTCGGAATATCTATATCCAGCTTTTTCAGATTATGCTCTGAAGCACCTCTGATTTTTATATACTTCTTTTCACTCATTTTTTACACCACATTCAATCTTTTAAAATTCATTTTTAATCGATCTTGCAAATAATCCATTCAGGGTTTCCTTCGGATCTTTGTTCTGATACAGCATTTCATAGACTGCCCTGCTGATCGGAAGTTCCACGCCATAATTCTTGGCCAGATTCATCATTGCCCTGACGGTATAATAGCCTTCCGCCAGCTTATCGTACTGTTCGCCCTTGATAAAAAGTTCACCGAATCTCCGGTTATGGCTGAACTGGGAGAACACGGTTGCCTCGTAATCACCCAGATGGCACAGGCCATAGGCGGACAGCTCATTTCCGCCCATCGCTTTTATCAGTCTGGATACTTCCCTTGTTCCTCTCGACATCAACGCACCTTTCAGGGAAGATACCCCGAGTCCATCCAGCATACCTGCTGCAATACCGATGACATTCTTCGCTGCCGCACCAACTTCATTTCCAATCAGATCCTGCCCGTAATAAATACGGATCAGATCACTGTTGAAGGTATCCACAAGTTTTTTCTTTACATTTTCATTATTACTGTCTATTACCATACAGTTTGGCACTCCATTGTAGAGTTCCTGTACATGTCCGGGTCCAATCCATACTGCAACTTCATTGGAAAAATCCACACTGTCATTGACAACCTGTGTCAGCCTTCTTCCTGTCGCAATCTCGATTCCCTTCATGCAAAGCACAAAAATCTTATTCTGCAAATCGTATGGCTTTAATTCTTCCAGCAATGCCTGCAGGCCCTGTGAATTAATGGATATTACGATTACTTCCGCATCTTTCACACAGGATAAATCCGTGGAAAGCTTTACCGATTCCGGAAGCGTCAGATAATCGTTCTTCCGCTCTGCCAGGAATCTCTGCATATTCTTTGACTCTGCACGTCCGTACAGTGTCACATCCATTTTAATATAATCAAGATACCATGTAATAAGTGAACCCCATCGTCCACATCCAATAACTGTTACTTTCATAAATTTCCTCTTTCAATTTCTTCTTTCTTTGTGTTTGTTATGCTTTTTCCAGCAGTTTTCTGATTTCCATCATCTTATCCCTTAATTCGGCGGCGGCTTCAAAGTTCAGTTCTGCAGCAGCCTTTTCCATCTCTTTACGGATCTTTTTGATTAATTTCTCCAGTTCTTTCGCACTCATGGATTCCGGATCTTTCTCTATGGTGCTGATCGTCTTTTCTGCCGTCTTTGTAATGCTGATTAAATCCCTGACTGCCTTCTTTATGGTCGTCGGTGTAATTCCGTGTTCCTCATTGTATGCTTGCTGTATCTTTCTTCTTCGCCTGGTTTCCTCTACGGCATCCCGCATGGAATCCGTCATGCCGTCCGCATACATGATGACATGACCTTCCGCATTTCTCGCCGCACGTCCGATTGTCTGAATCAGGGACGTTTTGGAACGCAGGAAGCCTTCTTTGTCCGCATCAAGTATCGCAACCAGCGAAATCTCCGGGATATCCAGTCCTTCCCTTAACAGGTTGATTCCTACGAGAACATCAAAGAGATCCAGTCTCATATTCCGGATAATCTCGGTCCGTTCCAATGTATCAATATCCGAATGAAGATATTTTACCCGGATTCCTGATTCGTTCATATATTCGGTCAAATCTTCTGCCATACGCTTGGTCAGTGTTGTCACCAGCACCTTGTTTTTCTTCGCCGTTTCTTTATGAATCTCTGCGATCAGATCATCGATCTGCCCCTCCACCGGTCGGATCTCCACTTCCGGATCTAACAGGCCGGTCGGCCGTATAATCTGCTCCACTCTCTTTAATTCATGCTCATCTTCATAGACATTCGGAGTCGCAGAAACAAACATCATCTGGTCTATTTTGCTCTCAAACTCTTCAAAATTCAACGGACGGTTGTCTTTCGCCGAAGGCAGACGGAATCCGTAATCCACCAGAGTTGATTTTCTTGACTGGTCACCGGCATACATCCCTCTGACCTGCGGAATAGTGATATGGGACTCGTCTACGATAATCAGAAATTCATCTGGAAAATAATCCAGCAGGGTATGCGGGGTTGCTCCCGGCTCCAGCCCTGCAAGATGTCTGGAATAATTCTCAATTCCGGAACAAAATCCCGTTTCCCGCATCATCTCTATGTCAAAATTCGTTCTCTCTGCAATTCTCTGTGCTTCGAGCAGCTTATCATTGCTCTTGAAATAGCGGACGCGTTCTTCGAGTTCCTTTTCGATTGATTTTGCCGCCCGTTCTATCTTTTCCTGCGGCACTACATAATGGGATGCCGGGAAGATGGCGATATGCTCCAGCCGGCTCTTAATCTCTCCAGTCAGCACATCAACTTCCGTAATCCGGTCGATTTCATCCCCGAAAAATTCGATTCTTACCGCACGATCCTCATAATTGGCAGGAATTACTTCCACCACATCGCCATTTACCCGGAATGTTCCTCGCTTAAAATCCATCTCATTTCTGGTATACTGCATATCGATCAGCTTCTTCAGCACTTCATCCCGGTCTTTTTCCATGCCCGGTCTTAAAGATACGACCATGTCCCTGTAATCCACCGGGTCACCCAGTCCGTAGATGCAGGATACACTGGAAATAATGATGACATCATCTCTTTCTGCCAGTGCCGCCGTGGCGGAAAGCCGCAGCCTGTCTATCTCTTCGTTTATTGCAGAATCTTTCTCGATATAAGTATCCGTGGACGGAACATATGCTTCCGGCTGATAATAATCGTAGTAAGATACAAAATATTCTACGGCATTTTCCGGGAAAAATTCTTTAAATTCACTGTAAAGCTGTGCCGCCAGTGTCTTATTATGCGCTATGATAAGTGTCGGCTTCTGTAATTGCTGTATCACATTCGCCATGGTAAAGGTTTTCCCGGAACCGGTTACTCCCAGCAATGTCTGAAACTGATTTCCTTCTTTAAATCCTTCCACGAGCTCCCGGATTGCCTCCGGCTGGTCACCGGTCGGCTGATAGGGAGCATGTAATCTGAACTCACTCATATTTTGCCTTTCTCCTTATTTCTTCCATCTTTTCCTCATCCGGAAGTGTTTCCTCCGGTCTTGCCAGATAGTAGCCCTGTATATAATCCACACCTGCCTGTTTCATGTAGTCCAGCTCTTCCCTTGTTTCCACACCCTCGGCAATAATATGGATATTATGACGCTTACAGTAATCGATGGTATTTTTCACCATTTCCTGACGGTATGGATCGTTTACGATATTTTCCACAAAGGATTTGTCAATTTTTACATAGGACGGCTGTACTTCAATAATATTAATTTCAGAATTAAATCCCGAGCCGAAATCATCGAGTGCAAATTCGATCTGATCCTTTCCTCCTGTTGCCCGCTTACGTTCCATGTAGATATCATTCATTTCCTCATTTTCCGTCATTTCCACGACAACCCGGTTAAAATACTGTCCAAAATGTTCTTTGCAGAACTGTTCGGATTCTTTGGAAAGAACCGCATTTGGAAATGAATTTATAAATAATTTTTTCCCATTTCCGCCGTTTTTATGAATAAAGTAATCTTCCAGTGCCGTTTCCCAGGTCAGTACCTCAATATCCATGAGTCTTGACTGGGATTTTGCAAGACGGATGACATCGAAAGGTGTTTTTAATTTTTCCATTTTCGGACGCATGAGTGCTTCGTAGGCGAATATTTCGCCGGTATGCACGTCCACAATCGGCTGGTATGCCAGTTTCAGCAGTTTATTTTCAATAAATTTGTTTAGTTCTTCATTTCCGCTTACCAATATTTCATCCCGCTGGTATTCCTCCTGTGAAAACTCGGCAATTCTTCCTTTGTTGGAATGTTTTACCGTATACATGGTAAAATCTGCTTTTTTAATCAATTCATCGTAATTGGATGCATCCTTGCTGTACCAGGCGATTCCGGCTGATCCGCGCAACTTTAAATGCTCCCTGTTTGGCAGTATAATAGTCTGCTGCCCCAGTGTCTTATGAAGCTCTCTGATGATCCGGTACAGTTCTTCCCTGCTGTCCCCATCGATATAGGCATAGAATTCATCCCCGGACCGCCTCGAAACGATACCGCCCTGCTGTTCCAGCGTTCCAAGACATTTTGCTGCCATACGGATATACATATCCCCGTACTCATGTCCATAGGTATCATTGACATATTTCAGATTATCCAAATCCCACATGACCATGGCACCGGTCTTGCCATCATTGTCTATCAGCCTTTTCTGTACCTGCCTGCGGAATGCTTTGTTATTCAGAAGTCCGCTCAGGGCATCATGGCTTACCTCATACTCTAATTTCATTTCTCTTGTAATACTCTCGGTTACATCGGAAATTACCATGAGTATTTTCTTTTCTTCGACTTTCGTAGAAAAGGTGATCCACCTCGACTGATCGTTTCGGTCAATCATTTCATAGGTATTATTGTCAATAAAATCATTCACGGGAACACCCTTGTATAATGATGCTTTTGCATAAAACTGCCGCAGCATCTCTTTTAACTCTTCCGCCGACATCAGCAGATAATCTTCTTCTTCCTGTTCCATCTGTAAAATATTACAGCAGGAATAGGTCATGTAGCACAGAGCTTTCTCCTCGTCCAGCTCGATGACTCCGACCTTCAAATCCGCATCTTTGATAATGGATGCCATTCTGGATGCAGAACGTATGATGTCCCGTCCCATTTCTTCTATTGCTTCTGAAAGACTGTCTATCTCAATGATATTTACCCGCCTGATTGCAAGATTTTTCATCGGCTTCATGTTGGATACAGCATGATAGACAGTCATGATCGGCCGTCCAAGATTCCGGCTTCCAAGATAAGATCCAGCAACTGCCACAAGAACTGCCAGAATGGTGACCATGATAATAATATGCTGAAACCTGTTTTCATTCTGAAACAGCCTGTCCTCGTTCTGAATGGCCAGAAGACACCATTGTTCATCTGCAAATGGGGTATTGACATTGTAGACAACAATATCTTTCCGGAACACCAGTTCTCTTCCGTTGCGGAATCCTTCTATTCCTGAGATATTGTCCCACCGGTCATTCTGTGTAAGGCGGATACTTTTCTGCTTCATAATCTCGCTCTTATATTCCGGTCCTGCCGCTGTTACCGGTGTGATCTCCCCGGTTTTTTCATCGCAGATTCCAAGTACATAGGTGCTGCTTTCCGCAAGGGTAAGTTCATTGTATTTTAAAAAAGTATTGATATATTCCATGGATATCTCGATGCCGAGTACGGCGAAAACCTGCCCATCATCTCCGAGCAGCGGAATGGTATACATAATACAGGATAAACCCTGATAATAAGGAAGTGTTCCCACGGTCCAGCATCCATAATCTGTTTCTTCTCCGTAACCATTTTCCCGGTATGCCTCGACCGGTCTGGTAATATAGCTGTTTGCAAGCATATTCTTATCCGCATATGCCTTCCAGTTGACATCCATCGTGATTCCAAGTGTCTTCATAATTGCAGCATTTCCATATTCCCCGTAAATATCTGCATTTGTCCGGGAATAGGACTCTGGATTCAGATCACAAAAATATAGTGTATCATAACCATTTTTGTCATTTTCCTCTAGTGGTACATAAAATATTCCTGTACCTGATGTATTTCCAAGCAGGTTTAACAGTATTTCCGCCCGTTTCACCTGTACTTCATTTTCGCTTCCGGCATCTTTTAAATTTTCCAGTTCTGTTATGGCATCTTCCATGCTTTCATAGTCGGCCCAGCCTGCTACCATCTGGTTTTCGATGGTGTTCTTTCTGGTTTCAACAATATTGTCGATAATATCGATCTTACTTCCGCAGAGCTGGTTTACAATCCCACTGCGTTCAATGACACAGACATACAGCAGAATCAGAATGATACTGACAAGAAAAAGGACGGAAAACAGGCGGAAAAACACGGACTGTTTTTGAAAAGCAATTTTACTCATATTACTACACCCACTATTTCTCCAGATTTAAAATCCGGTTTATCTGATCCACCGTATCCTGATACCATGCCTGATAGGAATCCTCTGTATCATACTGTGCAACAGCATCTTCTTCGGTCATACCCTGTGCGGTCAGTTCAAGAACTGCTGCCCTGTCATTCTTTGCTTTATCCTTTAAAATGGTATCAAGAACTTCCCTTGCATCATAACTATTGACAAAAGACGGAAGTGTATAGGTTGTACTCTGATTCATTTTCTCAATGGATATCGTCAGTGTATCAAGTACTTTATCCGACACTTTGATATTTTCTTTTTCTACAATATTACGGATATAACCCGCATGGCAGCTTTCCTTTGTTACCGGAAGATAGGAGGATTCCACGGCAAAGCTGACATTTTTTTCACTCTCGGTAAACCATCTCAGGAATTCCGCACTGGCTTTCTCTTTCTTTTCATCGGAATGAATCATCGCCATGCCTGCTCCCTGCTGGATCACATAAGACTCTTTTCCTTCAAAATCAGGTACGGGAAGAACCATACATTCTATCTGTGTTCCGGTGTCCTCAGCATCATAATATACTTCATCCGGGAAATAGGCTGCACTGGAGGTCGAACCGACATAGGCAATGATATCGCCGATTTTCAGATCGTCGCTGGCATATCTGCCTTCTTTTCTGTAATAACCGCTGATATACGGCACATAATAATTATCCCAGAGCTTACGCATGACGTCTTTATCCATCTGAAAATCCAATGTCCCGTCTTTTACCTGAAAAATATCGTTTCCAAGTTCCAGTGAACCAAGCAGCACATAATTTGCCATAACATCTCTTCCAAACATTGCTTTTCCGCCGGACCAGTCATAATAAAGCTCTGCCGTTTCGGCAAGTCCTTCCCAGGTTGAAAGCTTTGATATATCTATATTGCACGCGGCTGCAAACTCATCCCACTTTGTCTTGTTTACCATCATAACCTCTGTTGCCTTTGCAATCGGAAACAACTTCAGGCTCTTCGCACTGTCAAATCTTCCCTCCTCGATATAGGCATCCACATATCCAGACAATTCTTCCTTTGAAAAATACTGGTCCATATCAACCAGCAATCCTTTTGCATCAATAGTTTCCGCCATATCGACATAAGCAGAAAACAAATCCGGAAGTGCTTTTGCCCCCACTTTCTTATCTGCGGACGCATTGATCTGTTCGGAAAGATTACTGATGGAGTCCATCGCCACTACATTGACCGTAATTCCTTTCTTGATTCCTTCCGTTTCGTTAAACCTCTCAACCATGCGGTCAAATGCTGCTTTCTGTGAGCCGCTGTAATAATGCCATATCGTAATTGATGTCTTTTCTTCTTTATGGGAACTCTTCTTTGCATTGTCACATGCTACACACATAATGCAGCTTAATAGAATCAATATTCCCGCTAATACTCTTCTCTTCATTCTGTGCTTTGCCCTTCCTCTGCCCTGCCATTTCTATTCGCAATTTTGTTCTTATGATATCACAAAAAGTAACAGAACACAATAACTGTCGCACTTATGTTTTGCATATTTCGACATTTCCTTTAAAGCAGGAAAGACTGCCGGCCCCATGGTCTGCAGTCTTTCTCTTTTTTTAAAACATTTTTATTTTTCTGTCATAAGGCCATACAATGCATCCACGCATCCGTCAATGCCCAGCTTCGCACTGTCCAGAACCAGGTCATAATCCCTGAAATTATCCCATTTCCGTTCCGTATTTGCCTTATAATAATTGGCTCTCTTTTTGTCATACTTGCGTCTGACCACATCAGCCTGCACCGGTGCAATCCCATAATCATGCAGGATTCTTTCCTTCTTCTGCTCATCACTGGAGCAATGGATAAAGACATTTACCACATTTGGATATTCTTTTAATGCTTCACTGGCACAGTGTCCGACAAATATTGCGGGCTGTGCGGCTGCAAATCTGCGGATCACTTTCTGCTCTTCCACATATATATGTCCTTCTCCCGGCAGCATATCCGGATTTGCCGAAACTGCCTGTGACATCAGATATACGGAATATAACAGGCTGTTTGTAACGGTTTCCTCACAATGTTCGATGCTCTTGATCGAAATATGCCTTTCTTTTGACACTTCTTCGAGAATCTCCCTGCCAAAGCAGGGAATCCCCAGTTTTTCGGAAAGCCGGCGTCCTATCTCTGTACCGCCGCTTCCGTATTCTCTCTCTATTGTAAGATATCTGTATTTCATCTTCTGCACTCCTTTCTTATGATGCCTGGTCAATAGTTAATTGCGAAACTTATAATTTATCTTTATTGTATATGCAAATCAAACAATTACTAAGAAGGTACTATGAGGCGGTCGGCACTTAGATGCTGTATTTTAGCATCTTAGTACCGCTACCCACGCACTAGGGAGGGACCCGGTAAACCGGGAAGATTCCCTAGTGCCATAGCCGAATGTAGCGGGAGCGTGCCTTCGTGTAATGTTTCATTTGCATATGCATTTACAAAAATTTAAGCGTTTCGCAATTACCTAGATGCCTGGTCAAACTGGCTGTTATAAAGAGACGCATAGAAGCCGTCTTTTTCCATCAGTTCTTCATGATTCCCACTCTCTATAATATCTCCATCCTTTAACACGAGGATTAAATCCGCATTTTTTATCGTGGATAATCTGTGTGCAATGACAAATGAGGTTCTGTTTTCCATCAGTTTATCCATCGCAGACTGTATCTGCTGCTCTGTTCTTGTATCTACGGAAGAGGTTGCTTCATCCAGGATTAGCATCGGCTTATCCGCTATCATGGCTCTTGCAATCGTGAGCTGCTGCTTCTGTCCCTGTGATAAATTGACCTGGTCATTTAATACGGTGTCATAGCCCTGCGGCAGGGTACGGATGAAATGATCGAGTCCTACTGCTTTGCATGCATTTTTCACTTTTTCGTCCGGTACATCATCTGCACAGTAAACAAGGTTTTCCCGGATTGTACCTTCAAAAAGCCAGGTATCCTGCAATACCATGCAGAACTGGTCATGTACGGTTTCCCGCTTCATTTCGCTGGTTGACACTCCGTCAATGCTGATCTTTCCGCCCTGAATCTCATGGAAACGCATGAGCAGGTTGACCAGTGTTGATTTTCCGGCACCTGTCGGCCCTACGATTGCAACCTTCTGTCCAGGCTTTGCCACTGCACTGAAATCATGAATAATGGTTCTGTCCGTTCCTTCATAGCCGAATTTTACATGTTCAAAAGCAACTTCCCCTCTGATTTTTCCGAGGTTTTCAATCTTGCCGTCTTCGTTTTCCATCTCTTCTGCTTCAAGGAAGTCGAATACACGTTCTCCGGCAGCTGCTGCGGACTGCATGGTCTGTACTGCCTGTGCAATCTGTGCAAGCGGCTGGGTAAAGTAACGTACATACATCATAAATGCCACAATGACACCAAAGCTGATTTTTCCGTTCAATGCCATAGCACCGCCTACCACACACACTGCCACATAACCGAGATTTCCGATAAAGCCCATGACAGGCATCATCATTCCGGACAGGCACTGTGCACGGAATCCGCTTTCCTGAAGATTTGTATTCATCTCATCAAAGATTTTCTGTGCATTATGTTCGCCATTGTATGCTTTTACCACCGTATGTCCGGTATAAATCTCTTCAATATGGCCGTTGATTTCACCCAGATGCTTCTGCTGTCTGCGGAAATACTTCTGGCTCTTTCCCATGATGGCAAACATGATGATAAATCCAATCAGGCTCGCTCCCACTGCCGTCAGTGTCATCCACCGGTCTGTGACAAGCATCATAATAAAGCTTCCGGCAAATAAGATGAGTGCTGATATGAGGTTTCCGATACTCTGGTTTAAGGACTGTCCGATGGTATCCACATCATTGGTAACGCGGGATAATACATCTCCGGTTGTTGTCCGGTTGTAGAACCACATCGGCAGACGGTTGATTTTTTCCGAAATGTCGGAACGCATCTGTTTTGACACTTTCTGGGTAATCGTTGCCATGATGATTCCCTGAATGGCAGATAACACATAGCTGCAGGCATATAAGATTACCAGCACGATTCCGATATGAAATACCTTATCCATGTCAATCGCAGGTTTTATAAGCTGATAAACAGAATCTGGCAGTTTATCAAATACTGCTAACATGGAATCTGTGTCATCTCCTGCTTCTGCCATGAGGTTTGTCATCTCTAACTGTTCCGCACCTGTGATCACGGTCTTATCCACCGTAATATCGGTATACAGTGCTTTTTTTACAGCATCCGGCAATTTTTGTACGGCTTCGCTCTTCTGTGTGTCATCTGCTCCATCGAGTGAAGCAAAAATTTCCATGGTCATTCTCTGGTCTTCAAAGGAAATCACCTGCCCGTTTACCTCAAGCTCCATCTGCATATTCTCTGTATCGGAAAGATTTCCTGCAATTTCCGTTATGACCGTCTGCATATTTGCCGCAATATTCTCTGACATCACCGTAGATATTTCCTGCAATTTATCCGTATCCGGAGAAATACCGGAAGTAACGGCATCCGTCATATCGGATAATTTATCCGGTCCTACCAGGGTGCAGACAGTTCCTGCTGCCGCACAGACAAGGGCAATCACCAGAATAACCAGATATTTTCTGCAATATCCGAGCAATTTTTTCCATGTGCCGACCAGATCCTTCGGTTTTTCCTGTTTTCTATTTCTCATTACGCAAGTTCCTCCTTTGAAAGCTGTGACAATGCGATCTTCTGGTAAACATCACAATCCCGCATTAAGTCTTCGTGTCGTCCCATGCCTGCAATCTTTCCATCCTCTAAAACGATGATCTTATCCGCATCCCGGATCGTGCCGATTCGCTGTGCCACAATGATTCTGGTGATATCTTTGCACTTCTCATCCAGTGTTTTCCGGAGCACTTTGTCCGTCCGGTAATCCAGTGCAGAGAAGGAATCATCAAAAATGAGGATTTCCGGTTTTCTTGCGATGGCTCTTGCAATGGAGAGTCTCTGCTTCTGTCCGCCGGAGAAATTAGAACCATTCTGTGCCACATAGGCATCTTTTCCGTCTTCCAGTGATTTTATAAATTCCTCTGCCTGTGCGATGTTTAAAGCCTCATCGATCTCTTCGTCCGAAGGATCTGCTTTTCCGTTTTCCCCATAGGCAATATTGGAACGGATATTTCCAGTAAATAAAGTTGCTTTCTGTGAAATATATCCGATTTTGTTTCTCAGTTCTTCCTGTTTATATTCCTTAACATTTCTTCCGTCTACCATCACTTCCCCCTGTGTTGCATCATAGAAACGCGGAATCAGGTTGATAACGGTACTCTTACCGCAGCCGGTTGAACCGATGAGTGCCACGGTTTCACCTTTCTTTGCCGTAAAGCTGATATTTTCAAGGACACATTCCTCTGCGTCCGGATACCGGAAAGATACATTGGAAAACTCAATTTCTCCTGCTTCTCCTGCTTTCCCTTCACTCTCCGTACCATCGAGAATGGATGGTTTTGTGTCAAGCACTTCACAGATACGGTTTGCTGCTACGGATGCTCTCGGCAGAATCATAAAGATCATGACTAACATCATAAATGCCATAACTACCTGGATGGCATACTGGGAAAATACCATCATATCAGAAAATAATGAAATCTTTCCTGACATTCCCGCATCGTTAATCAGTATTGCACCAATCCAGTAAATCGCAAGCATCAGCCCGCTCATGACAAGCTGGATGCTCGGCATCATAAATGCCATGGTTCTCTGTGCAAAAAGGTTCGTGCCTGTGAGTGCCTCATTTGCATTCTCAAATTTTTCTTCCTGATAACCTTCCGCATTGTAAGCCCTTACAACGGAAAGTCCGGTAAGATTTTCCCTGGTTACACGGTTTAAATCATCCGTTAAGGACTGTATCTTTTTAAACTTTGGTGTTACAAGCACCAGACAGACTCCGACCACGATAAGCAGTATAACAACCGCTGCCGCCGTTGTCAGTGTCCACTGCCACTGTTTATCTGCAATCTTTAAAATTGCCCACACAGCCATAATCGGTGCTTTTACCAGCATCTGCAGTCCCATTACAAGCAGCATCTGAATCTGTGTCACGTCATTGGTGGAACGTGTAATCAGACTCGCCGTTGAAAAATGTCCAATTTCTTCCATTGAAAATGACTGCACCTTCGCAAATAATTTTCCTCTTAACACTGCGGCAAATCCTGTTGCAATCTTCGCTGCACAGACTGCCGTAAGCACTGCCGCCAGAAGGCTTCCCAATGCACACAGAAGCATCTTGCCGCCCGCAGTCAGCATCTCACTCATTGTACTTCCATCCGTCTGCACCATCCTTGTGATATCCGCCATATAATCCGGCATTGTCAAATCCAGCCAGACCTGCAGAACGATAAAAAACATCACCATGGCAATCAAAGCCCATTCCTGCGACCTTAAATTCTTAAATATCTTTATCAATTTATGTGTCTCCTTTCTGATTCAAAATTTTTGCAATTATCTGTCAAAACTTTCCGGTGGGGCTGACATAATCTGCCGGATTTCATTTCCAATCTCAATGTATTCCAACAGCCTTTCTTCCCCGATCCGGTCGATTATGTTTCCCATCCTTTCACAGATTTTATCCCACCATTCCAGTATCATTTCTGCTCCATGCTCTGTCAGTCTGACACGGGTAACTCTTGCATCCCTGGCATCATGCTCTTTTATAATCAGCCCTTTTGCTTCGAGTTTTTTCAGCAGAACCGCTACCCTCGCCGTACTGATTCCCATCTTTTCACTGATCATTCCTGCCGTTACCGGCTCCTTCGCAGTATATAAAATGCGTAGTACCGCACCCAGTCCTGCTTTGGTATCATCCATACAACGAAAAAGCTCTGCCGGGTGACATTCCTGCATTTTCTGAAAAATCCTCTGGATCTGTTCTTTCGTTGCCATCCATATCCTCCTTTCAAAATATCTAACCTAGTTAGGTATTATACAAAAACTTACCGGCAAAATCAAATAAAAAGAATATAAACTCTATATACTTTTTATAAATCCCACCGGTATTTCCTTTCTTTTATTTAATTTCCTTAGGTAATTGCGAAACTCATAATTTATCTCTATTGTATATGCAAATCAAACAATTACTAAGAAGGTACTATGAGGCGGTCGGCACTTAGATGCTGTATTTTAGCATCTTAGTACCGCTACCCACGCACTAGGGAGGGACCCGGTAAACCGGGAAGATTCCCTAGTGCCATAGCCGAATGTAGCGGGAGCGTGCCTTCGTGTAATGTTTCATTTGCATATGCATTTGCAAAAATTTAAGTGTTTCGCAATTAACTAATTTAATTTCCTTGTAAATGATAATACTTCTTAATCGCTTTCTCATCCATTATCAACACATAGAAGATCTTTCCATAATACCGGTTCTCCACCAGCCTGCCATAATCCAGAACACGATGTTCCGTTCCATCTTTACACTGCATATGAAACTGCACATAATCATTATGTTCCTCTTTATCTTCCATAATCTGTTTCCTGATGCTCTGTGCAATATTTTCCCGTTCTTCCTCACGAACCAGATGAAAAAAATCTTGAGCCGTAAATTCAAAAAAGTCGTCCAGATCTGTACACCCTGCATACCGTATCATTTCTTTGTTTGCAAACAGGATGCGTGAATCTTCTTCTTTGTAAATCAAAAATGATCCCGGAAGATTTTCCGATATATCTTTTAAAGCAAATCCAAGCTGACTCCGCTTTTCGAGTTTTAAATGCCCGGAATAGCTCTGGCAGCCCTGTTTCCCATGCAGCTTTACCTCATATAATGCGGCATCGGCATTCCGCAAAAGCTGAGCCTTATCTGATGCCTGCAGAGGATATTCCGCATAGCCGACAGATATGCCAAATACTTTATCCTGCCCGTTTACTTCAAATGTCCGGCCTGTTGCCGCGAACTTCCGTATCAGTGCTTCACTCTGTGCGATTGTCGTGTCCTTTAACAGAACCGAAAACTCATCGCCCCCGTTTCTTCCCATAACTGCATTAGTCTGAAAAATTTCTCTCATGCTGTCCGCAAGTTTCTGTAACACCATATCTCCTACAAGATGACCATATACATCATTAATAAATTTAAAATCATCAATATCCAAAGTAATACAGACGCAGGAATGATCCGGATACTTTCTCATCCAGGTATCCACTTCCTCATTCAGTCCCTGCCGGTTCAGCAATCCGGTCAGTCCGTCCGTGGCGGACATTTTCTTTAATTTTCTTCTATTTGCATCCACAATCAGAAGTGCTGCGGTCAGACCGTTCAAAAGAAGCACTATGACGCAGCCACTGATTAACAGTTCCATCATATGGCCGGCATCACTCCATCCATTTGATGGCATAACTTCCAGTTTCCAGGAACATTCTCCAATTTCAAATTTATATTCCACCGGATTTTCAAGCTTTTTTCCGGAACTGTCTATCTCGTCATAACTATCCGTAAACGGGGTTGCTGTTTTTGACAGACAGTAGTCGTAGTCGAATCCTGTCAGTGCCTGTACAGAGTTTTTAAAAATCTCCGGAATGCGGATAATCACAATCGTAAATCCCCAGAATGCTGTTTCTCCATTTTCATTTTTCAAATAAACCGGATTTCTCACTGCAATGCCCATTCCGCCCTGATTCAGAGAAAAAGGACCCTGCATGACGGTTACTTTGTTATCTCTTCCATAACAGGCAATCTGTCCGCGCTTCTCATCATGTATCAGATCGATTTTTCCCACCTCATTTCCTTCTGCCGGATAAATATCCGTTACCACGCCATCCGGTGCAAGCTGGATACTCTGGATAAAATGCGTCATTAAATCTTCTGCCACCATCTCAAACCCATCTACTTTTCCATTCCCACTCACAACAAGTTCTTTTAAAGTATCGGTTACACTTGTGCCACGGCTCAGTTCTTCTATCATGCGTTCTGCGTAAGTCATTGCATTCATCCTTGCATTTTCCCGCACCTGTGCCTGATTTGTTCTCCAGGCCCTGACCATCATAAAAATAACGAGACATGCACCTGTGAGAAATACAATTGCCAGCAGTAATAATCTCTTCTTTAATATTTTCTTTTCTAAAACTTTCATACTATTGTTCTTTCCTTTGTAAAAACTGATACAAACATCCAATTTGTCTATATTTTACTATCAAGCATAATTATTTTCAAGAAATACCGTAAAAATTTTATTTTCACTTGCCTGTACGGAAGAACTTTATTTCGATAAAAATGGCACAATGAAGCCGGCAGTTCCGGGGATTACCCCGGAACTGCCGGCTCTATCCTGTTCATCTGGTTTTCTTATCGTTTTAATCCCTTTTTTCTCTGCTTGTCTTCGTACATATATTGGTCCGCTTTGTCAAACAGGGTACGCAATGTACAATTCTCATAATCACTGGACAATGCCCATCCGCTTGCATAGCTGATTTTAATATTCTTTCCATAGCAGTTAAAACGTTCTACCTCATTTTGCAGATTCCTCAGTATCTCTTCTGTTTCACTCCGACTTGCTTCATGCACGAATACAATAAATTCATCGCCCCCGCATCGTCCCACGAAATCTTTTGCCGGAACTACATTCCGTATAATCCTTGCAAAATTCATGATAAGCTGATCTCCTATGGAATGTCCCATAGTGTCATTGACATGCTTTAAATTATTCAGATCCAGCACAATACACGCAACCGGAGCTTTTAAAAATTCTACGTTATGCAGCATTTCCTCACAGCGGCTCTTATTCGGCAGTCCCGTATGCAAATCAATGTATGCCTTTTTCTCCAGTATCTTGTTTGTCCGTGCAATCCTTACTTCCGTAACAGTCTGTTCAATAATCAGCCCAATCAGTCCGACCATGATTATCGCTGAGATGATTTCCAGCAATCTTAAATGCACGGCTATTTCTTCGGAATAATCTTCTGCCGCCGATACCGTTTCATCTGCAAGTTTAAAATAAGCTTCACTCATGTCAACAATATCTGTCTGAAGATAACCATCCGTCCTTACTTTCTGTATCTCTTCCTTGAGTTCTTCCCAGCAGGCAATCTGCACATCCAGCTTTTTCTGGTAATCCTTATCATCCAGCAGAATCAGATCGTAATTCCCGTCCTCATATCTTAATCCGCTTAAAATATCGTCCAGGTAAGTAATCAGAGCATCATCGGAATTTCCGGTAATCTCAAGCTTTACTTCCCTCTGTGTCGCACCACGCACCAATCCGGCATAATTAATTACTCTCGCTGTTCCCTGTAATTTCTTAATCTGGTACATCATAATCATTACTAAAATAATCAGCAGTAAAATCAATATACTCTTTGCGATTGCTTTTACTCTGTATATTAACTTATCCATCACGCATTCCTCTTTATTTTTTGTAACAATCAGGTTTTGTAAAAACTACCTTGTCTGTACTATGATTATACTCATTTTTATTTTTCTGCAATCTGACTCTGGATATAGGAAACTGCCGCATTTAACTGCGTGTCATATCCTTCCTTCAGATATCCTTTTTCATCATAGGCTTCCGTCTGCGATTCGTCCGGAAGTTCTACCGTTTCATCAGGATCAATTCCGTTATTGTTAAAATTCCTGCCAAGCGGGGTAAAATATTCTGCAATCGTAAGCTTTACTCCACTTCCGTCGTTCAGTGGGATAAGATTCTGTACCACGCCCTTGCCGTAGGACTTTGTGCCGAAAATCTTCGCACGTCCGTAATCCTGCAATGCTCCGGTAAATACTTCCGAAGCACTGGCACTGTTGCCGTTGATAATAACTGCCATCGGCAGGGTTTCATCGATACATTCTGCTTCGGAATAATAATTCTTCCGGTTTTCAAATTTGTCTTCAACATACATGAGCAGTTCTTCCGGCAGAATATAATCGAGCATATCGATTACCGCATCCAATGCGCCGCCGCCGTTATTTCTCAGGTCAAATACAATCCCTTCTGCTCCCTGGTTTAACAGGTCATCAATCGCATTCTTATACTGTTCCGGTGTGGACATCTCAAATGAGGAAATATAAATATATCCGACATTTCCTTCTTTCATTTCATAGGACACGGTAGGCACATTCACCTGTTGCCTTGTAATCGTGGTTTCAAATTCTTCTTCCCCGCGGCGCACCTTAAATACAGCTGAAGTTCCTTCCTCGCCTTTTACCAGTGTTACCGCCTGCTCCAGCTCCATGCCGGACAGATCTGTTCCATCAATGCTCAGAATTATATCTCCCGGCTGCAGACCTGCATTTGCCGCCGGTGCATTCTCATATGGAAGAATAATGGTTATCCCGCCATCTTCATTCTTCGATACCACAGCACCGATGCCACAGTAAGAACCATTGATGCTCTCCATTCTTTTTTGCATCTCATCTGCGGTGTAATACTCGGAATATTTATCTTCCAGTCCCGCAATATAAGCCGCATAGACTTTATCTGCGATTGTGGAAGTATCCATATCATCACTGTAATAATAATACTCATCTACCAGCGACTCCAATGATTCCAGTTTTTTCTCAATGTCGCTCATGGATACCTGTGTATCCCCTGATGTCTGGTCGGTCTCTGTCTGCTTCTGTACCGGATGGATTCCCCCTTTTGCCACAAACAGAAAGATCAATGCAAATAATGAGCAGATCAGAAGTCCTGTAATCAGCCCCTTCTGAAATGATGATTTTAAATCAGGATTTTTGTCTTCTATATTCATGCTGTCTCCTAACTACTTTACTAAATCCGGATATTCCGGCTGCCACCGGGTTATGGGGATACATAATCCAGTGGGTCTACATAACTTCCATTCAGACGGATACTCAGATGCAGATGCGGTGCGGTAGACCTGCCCGTACTTCCCACCAGTCCTATCGTCTGACCTGCTGTAACATAATCCCCTTCTTTCACAAGTCTGGAAGACATATGCATATACACGGAATAAATTCCATTTCCATGGTCAATGCCGATCCAGTTGCCTGCCGATGAACTTAAACTTGACCATGCCACCTGTCCGCCTGAAACTGCCATAACCGCAGTTCCTGTGGATGCCGGTATGTCGATTCCGTTATGGAATTCTGTTCCACTTCCTCCAAATGGGTTATTTCTCATGGAAAAATACGATGAAATATAAGTGTTTGACGTCAGCGGCCAGATAAACTTTCCATTACTTGTCGTCTGGTTCGTGGATGTATTTGATTTTGACGTGGTTGCTTCCTGTCCCTTTGTCGTGGTATCAGCCTTACTGCTGCCCTTCTTTGCTGCTCTGGAAGCCGCCTCAGCCGCCTTCCGTTTTGATTCTTCCTCGGCTGCTTTTCTGGATTCCTCTTCTGCCTTCTTCCGGGACTCTTCCTCGGCTTTTCTTCTGGCTTCGATCGACTCCATCTCTGATACCAGCTCCTGCTGTGCAGCAATGTCATTTTCCAGGTCATGGATCTGGTTCTGTGCATCCGTAATCGATGCATTTACCTGTGCAATCTCCTGATTTTTTGCTTCCATCAACTGTTCGGTCGCTGCCTTCTCTGCCTCTGCATCCTCCTGCAGAACCTGCAGATCTGCAAGCTGTTTGTCAAGACTTGCCTTTGCCGCCTCCACTTCATTCTTCTTCGCCTGAAGCTCCTCTAACATCTGTCTGTCATAACTAGTCAGTTCCGTGATGTATTCTGCCCGGTTCAGGAAATCCCCGATGCTTTTGGAATCCAGTATCATGGAAATATAGGACGCATTCCCATTTTCATACATATACTGGATACGCAGTTTCATGGCTTCATACTGCTCTGAGATCTCTACCTCAGTTTTGGATATTAATTCCTGCGTTGCATTTATCTCGGTATTCTTCTGATCAATCTGCTGATTCAGTGCATAAATATTATTTGCAATATCTGATACCTTTGCATCGAGTTCCTTAAGATATGCTTCGCTGTCTCCCTTCTTTGCCTCCAGCTCTGCCAGTATCTTCTCCACATCAGCCTTTTCGTTCTTCAGGTTATTCAGACTTTCCTTTTCACTCTCCATACTTCCGTAGGAAATATCCATATTTGCAACGGCTGCTGCTCCAAATATCACAGTAACTACTACAGCCGCTATATAATTTTTAACCTTCTTATGCATCTTTATTCTCCATTCTGTATTTCAGATACTTTCTGTTCCTTATACATTCAAATGTTTTTTTATTGTAATCATACTGCCGACCAAACCGATTCCCGCTCCTATCAGCAGTGAAAGCGGTGCTAACACATGAAATACCTGGTTTGCCGGCAAAAATACCGTAAATGCAGAAAGCTGCTGGAACTGTGCAAGAATATATACCACAATTCTGTTATATAATATGAACAGTACAACAATCGGTATGACTGCACCAATCAATCCAATCATAAGACCTTCCACCATAAACGGTGCTCGGACAAATATATCCGATGCTCCCATCAGCTTCATAATGCCGATTTCTTCTTTTCTGACCGTGATTCCCATCGTGATGGTATTGCTGATCAGGAATACCGCAACCGCCAAAAGAATGACGATCAATGCCACAGATACATATCCTACCAGTTTTCCAAATTCGCTTACCGTAGATGCCGTATTCTCAGATGAATTTACCTGTCTGATTCCCTCTTCGGACAAACTGTTCAGATAAGATACCAGCACATCCTGCATGGATATATCATTCAGGAAAATTTCAAAAGAGGATGAATTTGCCAGCGGATTATCATCTTTGAACCCCTCTGCCAGATCCATATGATCTTTAAAATAAATCTCCTTAAACTGCTCCCAGGCTTCCTCGGAAGATGTATAGACCACTTCTTTTACTTCTGCTCTCTGGCTGATCTTATCCTTCAGGCTGTTGATTTCGTCATCCGTAATTCCCTGTTTGAAAAATACGGTAATGCTGATCTGTTCCTCCGCCTGCGTTATCATATTGTTGATATTCGTAAATACAGAATAAAATAAACCAATCAGGAAGATACAGATGGCAATTGTGGCAATTGAAGCCAATGAGAATAATTTATTTCTCTTAATATTTATAATACCTTGTTTCAGGCTGTATGCCCAGGTGCTAATCTTCATAAATGTATCCCCCTGCCTGCTCGTCACTCACAATCATTCCTTTGTGAATCGTAACAACCCTCTTTTGCATCGCATCCACAATTTCACTGTTATGGGTAACGACGATAACGGTTGTTCCACGATTATTTATTTCCTCCAGAAGTTTCATAATTTCCCATGAATTCTTCGGGTCAAGATTTCCCGTAGGCTCATCTGCCAGCAGAATCGGCGGATTATTGACCAGTGCACGTGCCAGTGCTACTCTCTGCTGTTCTCCTCCCGAAAGTTCTCTCGGAAAAGACTTGTATTTCTCTGCCAGTCCCACCATGGACAGCATCGCTGGTACTTTTCTGCGGATTACCCGGTTCGGCACTTCTACCACACGTTGGGCAAATGCAACATTATCGTACACACTTCTGTCCTTTAACAGACGGAAATCCTGAAATACGACACCGATATCCCTCCGCAGAAGATGAATCTTCCTGTGCTTGATTTTCTTTAAATCCTTTCCGTTAATTATAATACGTCCCGTTGTAGGTTCCAGTTCTTTTAACATTAATTTTATAAGGGTAGATTTTCCCGCTCCGGAATTCCCTACAATAAATACAAATTCTCCCTCTTCAATATGAAGATTAATGTCATTTACTGCCGGAGCACCTGCTGAATATGTCTTGCTGACATTTTCCAAGTCAATCATCGCAATCTCCTTTAATAATCAATACTTTCCATATATTTCATATATTTTACAACCATCAGTGCAATCTTGAATGTAATGGCATCCTCGAATTTCCTGAGATCCAGTCCGGTACTCTTCTCCAGCTTGTCAAGACGGTATACCAGAGTATTTCTGTGGATATACAGTTGTCTTGAAGTTTCGGACACATTCAGACTGTTCTCGAAGAATTTATTGATGGTGGACAAAGTTTCCTCGTCAAATTCATCCGGTGATTTTCCTTCAAAAATTTCTTTGATGAACATTTTGCACAGCGGAAGCGGAAGCTGGTAAATCAGACGTCCGATTCCCAGATGATTGTATGCGATAATGACTTTCTCACTGTAGAAAATCTTTCCGACATCCAGTGCCATCTTAGCCTCTTTATAAGATTTCGATACTTCTTTTATCTCATTGACAATTGTTCCGTAGGAAATCCTTGCAGAGGACATCGCCTCGGTATTCAGCATATCGAGAACGGTTCTTGCTACTTTCTCCATGTCCTCATATGTTTCATTCGGAGTCAGCTCCCTGACAATGATAATGTTCTTCTCATCGACTGCCGTGATAAAATCCTTCGACTTCGCCACAAACAATGTCCGGATCGTTTCCAATGCCCCGTTATCCTTCTCATTCTTCGTCTCGACAATAAATACGATACGCCTTGCATTCTGCTCGATATGTAGCTTCTTTGCACGATTATAAATATCCACAAGCAAAAGATTGTCCAGCAGCAGATTCTTGATAAAATTGTCCTTGTCAAAACGCTCTTTGTATGCCGTGATCAGGTTCTGAAGCTGGAATACCGCCATCTTTCCTATCATATACACATCGTTGCTGCTTCCCATTACGAGCAGGATATATTCGAGTCTGCACTCATCGCTTACTTTAAACAGCTGGCAGCCTCTTGCTTCCTGGTTCTCCGCATCCGAATCCGCAAAGTTCTTTACAAATCCCTCATAATCAACTGCATTTGAAAATGTCGCAGTCAGAAGTTTTCCGTCTATATCATATATGCTCAATTCCACCCTTGCAATGTTTTTAATTCCGTCAATGGTACTTTGTAAAATCTGATTTGATATCATCCGCCACACTCCCTAACATTTGTTTTTATCTATATGCATCACTTGCTTTATTGTAACATAAAACGATTCCCGATTCAAGCGAAAAGAAAAGGCGGTGTTCTCTGAAACATCGCCTTTTCCAATATTTTCCATAAAAGTTAATTAGTTTGCAATAACCTTCTCTGTTTCTTTGTCGAATACATGAAGTTTGTTTAAATCGAATGCAAACTTAACAGTATCTCCAATCTTAGCTGTTGTACGAGGATTCACTCTTGCTGTGCAGTCTGTTCCTGCAATATCGAAGTATAAGAATACTTCTGCACCAAGTAATTCGTATAACTTGATCTGTGTTTCAATAACTGCTTCCGGCTGGCTTGCAATCATAACTTCATCATCATGAATGTCTTCCGGACGGATACCCATAACAACTTTCTTACCAACGTAGCCACCATCAACGAGAGCTTTTGCTTTCTTCTCAGGTACTTTGATCTTGTCATTGCCAAACTCAAGTTTTACACCATCTGCTTCTTCTACAACATCTGCATCGATGAAGTTCATAGCCGGTGAACCCATGAATCCTGCTACGAAGAGGTTTACAGGGTAGTTGTATAAGTTGATAGGTGAATCACACTGCTGGATAACACCATCTTTCATAACTACGATTCTGGTACCCAGTGTCATAGCTTCTGTCTGGTCATGTGTTACATAGATGATAGTAGCTTCCAGTCTCTTATGTAATTTGGAAATCTCGACACGCATCTGTACTCTTAACTTGGCATCAAGGTTTGATAAAGGTTCGTCCATGAGGAATACTTTTGGTTCACGGACAATCGCACGTCCCATGGCAACTCGCTGTCTCTGACCACCTGATAAAGCCTTCGGCTTACGATCAAGAAGATGTTCCAGGTCAAGGATTCTTGCAGCTTCATGAACGAGCTTGCTGATCTGATCCTTTGGAGTTTTTCTTAATTTAAGACCGAATGCCATATTATCGTAAACTGACATATGAGGATATAACGCATAGTTCTGGAATACCATCGCAATATCTCTATCCTTAGGTTCTACATCGTTTACTAATTTATCGCCGATATATAATTCACCGGAGCTGATTTCTTCCAGTCCTGCGATCATACGAAGTGTTGTTGATTTTCCACATCCTGAAGGTCCTACGAAAATGATGAATTCCTTGTCTGCAATTTCAAGATTGAAATCTTTAACAGCTACGAAACCATTTGGATATACCTTACTAATGTTTCTTAATGATAAACTTGCCATTATTTAAATCCTCCAATTAAGTTCTTATTTTTAAGCATATCTAATTTTATCTCAAATGTCTGAAAATTGCTATATCACTTTGTACCGAAATGCTTTTGGATATTTTAGTTAAATTGTACAAGGCAATTTTATACTTTTTTCATTTTTATTTTTGACACTGAAAATGTTTTTATATTTTATACAAAAAACTTTGCATTAATCTTAAATACTTTGTACTTTTTTCTAATTATTTTAATCCGATTGCTTCGATTTCAATAAGAACATCCTTTGGAAGTCTTGCTACTTCCACGCAGGAACGTGCCGGGCAGTCTTTCTTGAAAAACTCTGAATATACTTCATTTACTTTTCCGAAATCATCCATATTCTTGATGAATACGGTTGTCTTGATTACATTTTCTGCTTCAACACCTGATTCCTTTAAAAGAGCGACAAGATTACCTATGGCCTGTCTTGCCTGTGCTTCAATTCCTTCCGGAATCTCGCCTGTAGGAGGATTTACCGGAATTACTCCTGATGTAAATACCATGTTGTTTACTTCGATTGCCTGTGAATAAGGTCCGATTGCTGCCGGTGCCTTATCTGTACTGATGATTTTTTTCATTGTATCATACCTCCATTATATATTAGTTTTCTGTGAGTCGGATCCCGTTTTCCCTGATTTCGATTTTTCTTTCCCGATACAGTCTGCCCACAGCCCGCTTAAAGGCCGCCTTACTCATGTGAAAGTCCCTCTCTATCAGCTGCGGTGATGCCTTGTCGTTATACGGAAGCACTCCGTCGTACTCCTGTATTACCCGCAAAACAGCTTCTGCATCCTTGTCCATCTGTTCATATGCTTTCTGGCGGATGCTCAGGTTAATCTTTCCATCTTCCCTGACATTCGTTACTCTCGCCGTAATTCTCTGACCGACTCTGAGTTTTTCATGTATCTCTTTTTCAGGTATCATGGCAGCATACTCACCATCTACTGCCACAAATGCTCCAAGGCCTTCTTTTATTTCGTAAATGATACCCTCCACGATATCATCTTTTTCGTAATCCCCGGCAATCTTCATGTATTTGTATACATCCATGGTTGCCGCAAGTCTGGATGATTTATCAATATACAGTGCCACCAGATATTCTTCACCGACCATGACTCTGCAGGTCTGCTCCTTAAATGGCAGGAACAGGTCTTTTTCAAGTCCCCAGTCAAGAAATGCACCGATCTTTGTCACATCATTTACCTTCAGGACTGCCAGCTCGCCTACCGTAAGTTTCGGATGTGCGGTAGTAGCAATCAGTCTGTCTTTGGAATCACGATAAATAAATACTTTCACCGCATCGCCCGGCTTTGCATTTTCCGGAACCTGTTTTATCGGAAGAAGCACTCTCTCAGCTTCCCCGCTCTTATTTTCTCTATCTTCTGCCAGATATACACCAAAATCTGTTTTCTTTACTATAGTAAGTGTCTGATATTTTCCTAATTCGATCATTCCGTCCTCCTTGTACTATACCGGATATTCTCTCTATCCGGAAATTTTCTGTTTTAAAGTTCAAAAAAAGCAGCTTCTCTGAAGCTGCTTTCTAACTGGCCCACAAGGATTCGAACCTTGAAAATGCTGGAGTCAGAGTCCAGTGCCTTACCATTTGGCGATGGGCCATTGTCCTGACGACAAAATGTATTATAGCACAGTCTCAGAAAAATGCAAGTACTTTTTTAAATTTTTTTCAAAATTTTTTTCAGAAGCAGAAATGCCACCTCTTCCTTGCTCATAATCGGCATTTCTTCCACATCATCTGCGGTGATAAACGTGACGATATTCGTATCCGCTCCGAATCCTGCCCCTTCCTGTTTCAAATTATTTGCCACAATCATATCCGCTTTTTTCTTCAAAAGCTTCTTTCTGGAATTTTCGAGCATGTTCTGTGTTTCCATGGAGAATCCACAGATAAACTGTCCCGGTTTCTTATGCTCCCCGATGTAGCCAAGGATATCGTCCGTCCGTTCAAGCCGGATGCTCATATCATCCTCCTGCTTCTTTATCTTTTCCTCTGCCGGATTTACCGGTCGGTAATCGGCAACGGCTGCCGCTTTGATGATAATATCCTGTTCTTCCATACAGGCTTTGACCGCATCAAACATATCCTGTGCGGAAATAACTGGCACAACATTGATAAAAGGCGGCGGTGTCAATATGGACTTTCCTGTAATCAATGTTACATCTGCACCTCTTAACATGGCATTCTCTGCAATGGCATAACCCATTTTCCCGGTGGAATGGTTGGATATATATCTTACCGGATCGATCTTTTCCATCGTTGCACCTGCCGTCACAAGGACTTTCTTTCCCGCCAGATCTTTTTCAAATGCAATCTCCCTTAAAATATAATCTAACAGTACCTGTTCGGACGGCATTTTTCCGATTCCATCATCCCCGCAGGCGAGATGACCTGTATCCGGTGTAATCACTTCCATGCCAAAGCGTCTGAGTTTGTTCATATTATCCTGCACGATCGGATTCAGATACATCTGGGTATTCATCGCCGGTGCAATAATTTTTTTGCAGCTGCATGCCATTACCGTGGTTGTAAGCATATCATCCGCTATGCCGTTCGCTATCTTTCCTATTACATTGGCAGATGCCGGTGCAACCAACACCAGATCGGTTTCCTTCGCCAGCGATACATGCTCCACATTGTACTGGAAATTACGATCGAAGGTATCGATCAGACATTTATTTCCGGTCAGTGTTTCAAATGTAATCGGATTTATGAAATTAGTTGCATTTGCGGTCATAAGAACCGTAACCTTTGCATGAAGTTTTCCAAGCATACTGGCAAGATTTGCTATCTTGTATGCCGCAATGCTCCCAGTTACCGCCAGTACGATATTTTTTCCTTTTAACATAATTTTCTCCTTAATGTTCTGTCTGCAAATCGTATATAATCTTCAGACCTTTTAACAGCAGTTCCTGATCTTCTATAATTTCATGCCGGCAGCATGGAATAATTACTCCTGCCAGTCCGCCGGTTGCAATAATCTTACACGGATAGCCGAGTTCTTCCTGCATTCTGTCAATCATGCCGTCCAGACATGCCGCATGCCCAAATATAATACCGCTCTTCATGCAGTCCACCGTATTTTTGCCGATGCATTTCGCCGGTGCCGCAAAATCCACCTTGGAAAGCTGTGCTGCCTTTGCCGCCAGGGAATCTGCCGAAACCTTGACTCCCGGCATAATACATCCCCCGATATAATTACCATGCCTGTCCACAACACTCATGGTCGTTGCCGTTCCGATATCGATCACGATAAACGGTGCTTTGTATTCCCGGACTGCCGCAACCGCATCCACGATCATATCACTTCCGACCTGTCGTGGATTATCCATCACGATATTCAGCCCGGTACGGATTCCGGAACCCACGATATACGGTGTAACTCCGATCAGCTTCTCCACCGCATCCTTCAATACATTTACCAATGGCGGAACAACCGATGATATAATCGCCCCGTTAATCTCATCCCCATGTATCTGGTACAGCTCCAGCACCGTCTTAAACAGGCAGAAATACTCCAGTTCCGTCTTGGATAAATCCGTCGCTATTCTTTCCTCAAAATAAATCTTCTCATCATCAATACAGCCAATAACTATATTCGTATTTCCCATGTCAATCGCTAATATCATACCTGACTTACTTCCTTTTCTTCTGTCATTATCTTTTTCTATATATTGCCTATTTTTTTTTGATTTGTCAAGTCTTCTGAAGCACAAATATTTTTTCACTAGGTAATTGCGAAACTCATAATTTATCTTTAGTGTATATGCAAATCGAACAATTACTAAGAAGGTACTATGAGGCGGTCGGCACTTAGATGCTGTATTTTAGCATCTTAGTACCGCTACCAGCCGAATGTAGCGGGAGCGTGCCTTCGTGTAATGTTTCATTTGCATATGCATTTACAAAAATTTAAGTGTTTCGCAATTACCTAATTTTTTCACACAGAAAAGGAGTATGTCAGACATACTCCAGTTTCTATATATATGTATAATGTGAGGGAAAGTATTTGAGCAGTTTTCTGCCCTTTCTTGCGGTATTGTCCGCAAAAAAAAGAACGCAGGCATCCCTTGCTCAGGAACATCTTCGTTCTTTTTCTTTATTATACTCAATCTTCCGAAAAATGTAAAGACCTTTTTTATTTATTCGTCAAAATGTTTTTCTGAAAATGTATCCAGTTCTTCCTGGCTGTAACCGAGGACATAATCCGGATCTTCTTCCTCCTCTTCCATATAATAACGGAACAGCTTTTTGTAAAGATAACTCTGCATAAATGCATGAAGTCCGAAAGAAATCAGCGGGAACAGGATGAATAGCCCCAGAAACCAGCCTGACAGGATGATTCCCAGGCAGCCTCCGAAGATCACACCCGTAAATAATACACTTTCCGCCGCCAGTCCCGGATGCTCTGTCAGCATCTGGAATACTGTCGGGATGAGTTCTTTGATCGTAATGTCAAATCTTGCAATCAGTGGAAAAAGCATATTTGCAATCAGGGCATTTGCAATGAGCAGCAGAACCGTCCCGATACGCATAATGATTCCAAATGCACCTGACATACTGTTAAATACGTATAAGGTATTTAAAAACAATGCCGCCGTAATCAATAGTTCCGGAAGCCATACCGCCGTGGATATCAGGAAATTATCCCGGAAAGCCCGGAAATAGTCCCCGAAGAAGCTGAATTCCCTCTCGTCAATCATTTTGTTGAACACCGTATACATCGCAGTTGCAGAAGCTCCGATGGTAATAACCGGAATACTGGTAATGATGAATAACAGATTCATCAGAAAAACCCAGCCGATCTTCTTGCAAAAGGTGTAAAACGAATTATTTAAATCTAATAAGTCTTTCAGTTTTTCTTTCATATTTTATTTCGCCTTAATATATTCATCGATTGCCTGTGCTGCAGTCTTTCCTGCACCCATGGCAAGGATAACGGTTGCTGCACCTGTTACGGCATCTCCACCGGCATAAATGCCTTCTCTGGAAGTAAGTCCGGTCTCTTCTTCGACGATGATTCCGCCCCATTTCTGCGTATCAAGACCTTCTGTGGTATTCTTAATGAGCGGATTCGGAGATGTTCCAAGTGCCATGATCACGCAGTCTACCGGAATCTCAAATTCAGAACCCTCTTTTACGATAGGTCTTCTTCTTCCGGATGCATCCGGCTCACCTAATTCCATCTCTACGCATCTGATTCCGCCTACGAAACGGTTCTCATCTGCAAGAATTTCTACCGGATTGGTCAGGAATTTAAATATAATTCCTTCTTCCTCTGCGTGTTCTACTTCTTCTGCTCTTGCCGGAAGTTCTTCCCTGGAACGTCTGTAAATAATGTATACTTCTTCTGCTCCCAGTCTTAATGCGGAACGTGCTGCATCCATGGCAACGTTTCCGCCGCCGACTACGGCTACCTTTTTGCTCTGTTTAATCGGAGTATCCGCATCTTCCTCGTATGCTTTCATAAGGTTTACTCTGGTCAGGAATTCGTTTGCAGAATAAACACCCTTTAAGTTCTCGCCCGGAATATTCATGAATTTTGGAAGGCCCGCACCGGATCCGATGAATACTGCTTCAAATCCATATTCTTCCTTCAGTTCATCGATGGATAAAACCTTACCGATAACCATATTGGTTTCTACTTTTACACCGAGTTCCTTTAATCCGTCGATTTCTTTCTGTACGATGGACTTTGGAAGACGAAATTCCGGAATACCGTATACCAGTACACCGCCGGCTAAATGAAGTGCTTCAAAAACAGTAACTTCATATCCCAGTTTTGCCAGATCGCCCGCACAGGTAAGTCCGGAAGGTCCAGAACCGATAATTGCTACCTTATGTCCGTTTGACTGCGGTTTCACTGCATGTTCTTTTGCATTTTCATTATGATAATCTGCAACAAATCTTTCCAAACGTCCGATTCCCACCGGTTCGCCCTTGATTCCACGCACGCATTTTCCTTCGCACTGTGATTCCTGCGGACATACACGGCCGCAGACAGCAGGAAGCGAGCTTGATTTTGCAATAATCTGGTATGCTTCTTCAAAATTACCTTCTGCTACTTCTTTGATAAAATCAGGAATATCGATTCTTACCGGGCATCCTGCCACACAATTTCTTGTTTTGCAATGCAGGCATCTCTGTGCCTCGTCGATCGCCTGTTCTTTGGTATAACCCAGTGCCACTTCCTTAAAATTCTTATTACGGACCTGTGGATCCTGTACCGGCATTTCATTCTTCTTTAATGACATATTCGGCATGTTACTGTACCTCCTTTGCAAATAAATTGCATGTTTCCTCTCTCTTGTGCTGTTCAAAAGGTTTATACATCGAACCTCTCTCCATTGCTTCATCGAAATCTACCTGATGTCCGTCAAAATCCGGTCCGTCCACGCAGGCGAATTTTGTCTCTCCGCCAACAGTCAGTCTGCATCCGCCGCACATGCCTGTACCATCTACCATAATCGGGTTCATGCTGACAACGGTCTTGATTCCGTATTCTTTGGTCAGGGCAGCTACGAATTTCATCATGATCAACGGTCCGATGGCGATGACTTCATCGTACTTTTCTCCGCTTTCTATCAGTTCTTTTAATGCATTGGTAACAAGTCCCTTTGTTCCCCATGTGCCGTCATCTGACATACGCACAAATTTATCACTTACTTTATCAAAATCTTCTTCCAGAATGACAAGATCCTTTCCCCGGAAACCAACGATGGAGTGTACTTCTGCACCGAGTCCGTGAAGTTTCTTTGCGATCGGATATGCAATGGCACTTCCGACACCACCGCCGACTACTGCCACTTTCTTTAATCCTTCCAGTTCAGATGCTGTACCAAGCGGTCCTACAAAATCCTGGATAAATTCTCCTTCTTCTAAATGACCGAGTTTTTCGGTGGTAGCACCTACCTTCTGGAAAATGATGGTCACGATTCCGGCTTCTCTGTCGTAATCAGCGATCGTAAGCGGAATACGCTCTCCCTCTTCATCTGTCCTCAAAATAATAAACTGTCCCGGTTCTGCTTTTTTTGCAACCAATGGAGCTTCGATGTCCATACGGGTAACAGTAGGATTCAGTTCAATCTTTTTTATGATCTTATACATAAGATTCACCTCTCACCTTTCACATTACTACTAAATATATTCTTTCGTGTCTGCACACCATTTATTAATATTATCATACTTCCCTTCTAAATTCAACTGCTACATATTTTTTCATTTTCTTAATTTTCTGAAAACTACTTTGTTTTTATTCTTATTTTCAGTATTATTCATATTTAATTCATATTTTATTTAATGATGTTTTACACCATTCCCATGATTTATTAACCATTGTTTTCTATACTTTAACCATCGAAATGAAACAGTTATCAATTCGATATTTTTCATAATAGGGTCTTGGCACTGTTGTGAGTGCTGGACTTCCTCCCTTTTTTATTATACAACCAATTATAACAAAAAAAGATGCACCCTTGAATGCATCTTTTTTATTTATATAGATTTGTCAATCCAGCGGATCGTGATTCCCAGTTTCTCAGCCAGTTTCACGGACGCTCTGTTTTCCGGCTCAATGCACGCAATGATTTCTTCCGGTTCCAGCTCCAGATATTCACGGGCATATTCGAGTATTCCCTGGCAGGCTTCATAAGCATATCCCTGATGCTGGTACTTTGCGGCAAGCATATACCCCAGAACAAACTCCCCGTTCTCATTGACTTCGAGTCCTGCCCTGCCTAAGAGTTCCCCGTCCGTTTTCCTTTCCAGCAGCCATATCCCAAATCCATAAAAACAGTATACATTCTGGTAATAAGACTGGGTATATGCCTTTTCTTCCTCCGGATCAGAAAATAATGCTTCCATATATTCTGTAACCCTGGGATCTTCATAGAGAAGGTAGATCCTGTCCACATCCTGCACGGTCATCTCGCGCAGAATCATGCGTTCCGTCTCCCATGCTCTTCATGGCTCACCAAAATGATGGTTATGCACCATGCACAGAAACGATTCATCCAAAGATGAAAATGATTCAAACAGATAATCGGCTCCGGATAAATCCTGTTCGCCGGAATTGGGATTGAGAAAACCCAGGCATGCCATTCCGGCTGACACCGCCGCTTTCACTCCGTTCCCCGAATCTTCAATGACCAGACATTCTTCCGGTTTTACTTCGAGCAGTTTTGCTGCTTCCAGAAAGATATCCGGGCTTGGCTTTGGATGCTCCAGCTCCATGCCGCTTACGATCCGGTCGAAACAGTCTGCAATCCCCAGTCTTTTGATATTCTGGAGAATTTTTTCTCTTTTGGAAGAGGATGCAACCGCCAGAAGATAGCCTGCCTGCTTCCACTCCCGGACACATTCCGCTGCTCCCGGTATGGGTGGATATCCGTCTTTTTCTACCAGTTCCTGAAGAACTGCATCATTTAATTTCAGCAAATCATCCGCCGTGTATTCCACAATATGAAAATCATCCACAACACGTTTCCACATATACGCAATGGTTGAACCGATAAACTGTTTATAATATTCATATTCCAATGTGATATTGCAATATTTTTCCAGTGTAATACAGTTTGACTTAAAATGGATGGGTTCGCTGTCTACCAGCACCCCATCCATATCAAATAAAATGGCTTTTAGCATTTTTCCGGCTCCGGATATGCAACACCAAATGTTTCTACGGTTACTTTCTTTATCTTCTGCGGATCTAATGGTCTGTCACTGTAATCGGTCGGAACTTCTGCAATCTTATTGACAATATCCATTCCTTCGGTTACTTTACCAAATGCTGCATATTCACCATCCAGATGCGGTGCTGCCTTATGCATGATGAAGAACTGTGATCCTGCAGAATCCGGATGCATAGCACGAGCCATGGATAACACACCTTCGGTATGTTCAAGTGAATTTTCCACACCATTATGTGCAAATTCTCCCTTTATGCTGTAACCAGGGCCGCCCATTCCGGTTCCTTCCGGACATCCGCCCTGAATCATGAATCCATTGATTACTCTGTGAAAAATAAGTCCATCATAAAAGCCCTTATTTACCAGGCTGATAAAGTTATTTACTGTATTTTCTGCTATTTCCGGATAAAGTTCTGCCTTTATCACATCACCATTTTCCATTTCAAATGTTACAATCGGGTTCTTCTTTTCTGACATAATTTCCTCCATTCTGCTGTCACTCTTATATTATGATGCCAGTGCCAAACGTTCAAATGCAGTTCCTGCCTGCATGATAAGGATTCCGGCTCTGGCATAGCCGGGTGCCGCAAGTCCCTTCCGACACCCGGTAAATCTGTCTTAAAATCCGGTTCCGCCGCCGCCATGCGTCTTGCCGCTGCTCGATTTATGTACGGAACTGCCGCTGCTGCTCTGTGTGTTCTGCTCAATTTTCCGTGAAGTAGTTGCCCTGCGGATAAAGCGATCCTCTTTGGATGCCAGCTGGATACCGCCCGGAGCACGGTAAGTTTCCCTGGAAACCGTCTTTTCTGATTTTCCGGAGAATCTCAGAACCAGCACCACGATGCCTGCAATAACCACTCCGATAATCAGATCCACGGTAAGGCTCTGAAACATGGTAAAGAATGTGCTGTTTGCCCACTTCGCATAGAAGATAACATCATCTATATAGGTTTCGCACACCTGCACATAATCTCCGTCCGTGGCATAATCACGGATGTCATTCAGTATCTCTTTCCAGTCGTCATCCGTTACATAATCGATTCCCGTTCCTGCCGTGGAAATGTATAACTGTCTGTTTTCCATGTCGATGAGGAGAAGGATTCCGGAATCTTCTTTTCCTTCCAGTTCAAATCCGAACTGTCCGTTATCGTAAAAGTCATCCGCCATCTCCCTGTCCGTCTTTCCAAACATCTGGTTTACGGTCAGAACAACAATATCAAGCCCGGACTGTTCACTCGCATCACTAATCTTTTCCTCTATATTCTCTCTTTCCGAATCACTCAGAAGTTCCGCAAAGTCATATACTCTCTGATTATCCTGTACTGCCTGGTAATAATCCTGTTCACTGCTGTATTCCTGTGCCTGCACTGCCTGTGGAATGACCAGTAACATCATAAATACCGCCATTAGTATGGCCTGAATTAATTTTTTCATCCGAACAGCCCTCCCAACACTCTTAATACAATGGTAATTACAGCGGTAATTCCAAAGAACCATGACCACATCTTCTGTTTGGAAGTCGGCAAATCCCCAACCTGCTTTCCTGTCTGCCCATTAATGGCAAAGATACGGTTTTCGTCCTGATAGCGGTAGGTAATCATCCACACCGGCAAAAGGGTGTACATGGCTTTTTTTCTCGTCATCCGGATCTGGTTGGACAGAATCCTTGTACCGCTGTATCCCTGAATCGTATCTCTTACATCCCTTGCAATATAGGTGCGGACTCTCTGCTCCACTCTTCCCGCAACCTCGTCATCACCACTTTCATAGCTGTATTTTTCCGATTCATATCCTGCCAGATATGGCATCTGAAATTCTTTGATCTCGCTGTAATCAAATGGTTCCATGCTGTCCATGATATCATCCGGCATCTGCTCCGATGCATCCACCGGAACTTTGAGATAACTGCCCCTTGCGTCACGTTCTACCATATAATAATCGGTATGCGTATATTCCATATCGCCTTTCCGTTCATGGTGTATCTTCGTACATTCCGCTTTCAGATCTGCACTGGCATCATAATCATACAGCCAGAATGGTACATAGACCCCTCTGATATTTTCCAGTGTTGCCTGATCGCGGAATACTTTCGGAGTAAAGAAACCGGTACACAGCCACTTACGAAATCTCTCCTTCGCTTCTGCTTTTCCTATCTTGAACGGAATTACCCCTGCCGGTTGTAAGATTCCTTCCATCCGTTCCGGAATCAATGCCGAACTGCCGCAATAACAGCATACCGTTGCAGTCGTATGCTCATCCGTAATCAGATGTGCACCGCAGGTTTTGCAGGTATATCCCTGAAAGTCCTGCCTTGTTTCCTCCTGTTCAGCTTCGTTTTCCACTTCACATCGATAGTGTTCTTCCTGACTGTCCAAATCGCTGACACTTACATGTGTCCCGCAATACTCGCAGACAAGTTCACCTGCTCCCGGCCTGTATTCCAAAGACGCGCCACAGCCGGGACATTTGTATGTATTTACCATATGTCCACCTCAACCAAATGTTTTTTTCTTTCTATTAGTATACAATAGGTATGAAAAAAAGGCAACTCCAACTAAATGAAATTGCCTTTTCCGTAACCGATTTATTTTATATCAACCTGTTTTTAAACTTCAAATGTTAAATCGCCGTATGATGGTACTGGCCAGAAGTCTTTGTCTACCAGCATTTCCAGTTTATCAACCGGTGTTCTTAAATTATTCATATCAACCATGACAGTATCTTTGTAGAAGAATGCCTGTTCTCTGCCTTCCTTCTTCAGACCTTCTGCCTGTGATACTTTTAATTTTTCCAGAGCTGCTTTCGCATCTTTTAATAATACGGTAATTTCTGAAAGCATCTCTGACTGTACGGAAGTATCTGCTCCTGCTTCTTTTACGGCAAGCACGGTATCTGCCAGATCCTTTGTGTATTTGATGACAGATGGTATGTACTGCTTGGTTGCCATATCGATCATGGTAAGTGCTTCGATATTGATTACCTTTGAGTACTGTTCATATAATACTTCTTCTCTGGATTCCAGTTCTTTTCTTGTAAAGATACCGAATTTCTCGAATAATGCAACTGCCTTGTCTGTGGTTAATGTTTCTACAGCATCTACCATGGACTTGATGTTTGGAAGTCCTCTTCTTGCAGCCTCTTCAACCCATTCATCTGAATATCCGTTGCCATTGAAGATGATTCTCTGATATTCTTTCATATATTTCTGGATTAATGCATCACATGCACTGTCGAAATCTTCTGCTTTCTCCAGCTCATCTGCTGCTTCACAGAATGCTTCTGCCACGATTGCGTTCAATGTGGTATTCGGACTTGCGATAGAATCCTTAGAACCTACCATACGGAACTCGAACTTGTTTCCAGTAAATGCAAATGGTGATGTTCTGTTTCTGTCGGTTGCATCTTTTGCAATATCGGAAAGTGTACTTACACCTGTCTCTAACTTACCGCCTTCTTTGCTTGTAGTAGCCACACCATCTTTGATGATATGTTCTACGATATCCTCTAACTGTTCGCCTAAGAAGATGGAGATGATTGCAGGAGGTGCTTCGTTTGCTCCTAATCTGTGGTCGTTGCCGACATCGGATGCTGACTGACGGAGTAAATCTGCGTGTTTATCAACCGCTTTCATTATGCAGGCAAGAACCAGAAGGAACTGCTTGTTATTATTTGGAGTCTTACCAGGTTCTAAGAGGTTTACCCCATTGTCCGTGGTGATGGACCAGTTATCATGTTTTCCGGAACCATTGACACCTGCAAATGGTTTCTCATGAAGGAGGCAGGCAAGACCCTGACGTTCTGCTACTTCTTTCATGGTTTCCATAACTAACTGATTGTGGTCAACTGCTACGTTTGCCGTGTTGTAAATCGGTGCAAGCTCGTGCTGTGCAGGCGCTACTTCGTTGTGCTGTGTCTTTGCGGTAATACCGAGTTTCCACAGTTCGATATTTAAGTCGTGCATGAATCCACCGACACGTTCCCTGATTGTTCCAAAGTAATGGTCATCAAGTTCCTGTCCCTTTGGAGCAGGTGCGCCGAATAAGGTTCTGCCGGTATAAATCAGGTCTTTTCTTGCAAGGAAGTTCTTTCTGTCTACCAGGAAGTATTCCTGTTCCGGTCCTACGGATGCAGTTACCTTTGTTGCTTCAGTATTGCCAAATAATCTTACGATTCTGAGTGCCTGTTCGCTGATAGCATCCATGGATCTCAATAACGGTGTCTTTTTATCAAGTGCTTCACCTGTATAGGAACAGAAAGCAGTCGGGATACAGAGCACAACACCGGTTGCATCTTCTTTTAAGAATACCGGTGAGGTAATATCCCAGATTGTATACCCTCTTGCTTCAAATGTGGCTCTTAATCCACCTGATGGGAATGAGGATGCATCCGGTTCACCTTTGATTAATTCCTTACCGGAAAACTCCATTAACATCTTTCCTTCTTCATCCGGATTTGTTACGAATGAGTCATGCTTTTCGGCTGTTACACCGGTAAGTGGCTGAAACCAGTGAGTATAATGTGTTGCACCATTTTCTACTGCCCAGTCCTTCATCGCTTTTGCTACGACATCGGCTGCTGCCAAAGATAACTCTCCGCCGTGATCCATAACATTCTTCACTTCGTTAAATACCTTTCTCGGCAGACGCTCCTTCATCTTTCCAAGTGTGAATACATTCTGGTTAAAAATCTTTTCAACATTCAATACTTCGCTCATACTTTCCATTCCTTTCATATTTTCTTTCTATCTTACTTATTATGCCGTACCATAAGATGGTATAAAAATAGGCGCTCCAAAAAAAGCTGGAACGCCATTGTTCTTGCATAACAAATATTTTATATTAGGCCATCGCCTTTACACAAATAAGATACATCATTTTTATTCAAATTGCAAGCACTTTTTTTCATAATTATGATATTTTTTCGCAGCCGGACTCTCCTGCCGCCGTTTTTCTACGATTCCGGTTCTGCTGGGGTGGTTACTTCCGGTGTCACCGATTCAGGAGCGGCTGTCGTCGTTTCCTTTGTCGTTGGCTGTGCCGTGGTTGTCTCCGGTGCCGCCGTCGTGGTCTCCTTTGTCGTTGGCTGGGTTGCCGGCTGCGTCGGTGCTTCCGTTGCCGGTTCAGGTGCGGCCGTTGTCTGTTGTACGGTGGTCGCCTGGGCTGCCGGTTCTGTCTTCTGTTCCCTGGTTACCGGCTGCACCATGACAGGTGCTTCCGTCGCCGCCTCGGTCACAGGCTCGGTCACTGCTTCCGTGACCGGCTCGGTCGTTGTTTCTTCCGGTACGGTTGTTTCTTCCCCACCGATATTTACCACACCTCTCTGTGCTGCCACTACAGCATCTTCCGGTACATTCGGTACATCATTGATTTCTTCCCTGCGGACTGCCTGCACGATCATTCGCTTATCCTCACTCTCGCAGCAGGTGGAAAGTGTGATAATCTTATCTTCTGCTGTGATTTCCCCTGCCTGGTCAAAAACGTATTTTGATCTTGCCTTACATTCATTTACATAATTTACAAATGCCGCATCATCTTCAAAGGAATAGGTATAGGTCCATCCGCCTTCCGCTTCCGTTTTATAAGCCGCAAATACATAGTATTTATAATGCTTGTATCCTACATAGACATCAAGGGTTGGATGATTTTTATAATAATCCGGATCATTGTCACAATAATAATACCAGTTCAGCGAACCAAACATGATATTATTCACACGTTTTCCCATGTTGTGACCATATACGATGGCATTTCTTGCATCTAATCCTTCCTGTATTCTATAATCCACAAATATGCTTCCTACACTGCTCTCCTGATTATTCGCAAGATGCGTGAGATAATACTCATTATCTGAATGCTGAAGAATCGGATTATCTATGTATTCACCATTATCCTGACGGATATAACCAATGGCTTCCTGATTATATGCAAGCATTTTTTCATAATCCCAGACAAACTGTCCGCCAGAATTATTATTTGCTATGGTCATTCCCTGTTCATCCGTCTGTATCTCCTGATCTGAAGCATCCGAAATAAACATATTCTTTACTTCATCGTATACTTCCATACTTTCCTTACTCTCTATATAAATGAGTGTAAGCTGATAAGCTGAATATATAAATACCCCCAGTGCAACAATCATTACCGCATATCTGATTATTTTCTGTTTCATATCAATCTCCAAAATTCCAAAGAAGTGCCTTTCCGGCACTTCTCTGGCAATATATGTTATTCATCTTTACAATTATTCTGCTTTTCCAACTGAACCAAATAATTCCATCTTTTCTTTTACTGTCGCTTTAATTGCTTCAAAACCAGGTGCAAGAAGCTTTCTTGGATCATATCCTTTTCCCTGGTTGTCCTTACCTTCTTCAATATATTTTCTTGTTGCTGCTGCAAAAGAAAGCTGACATTCTGTATTTACATTAATCTTTGCTACTCCGAGCGAAATAGCTTTCTTAATCATATCATCCGGAATACCTGTACCACCATGAAGTACTAATGGCATCTCTCCGGTAAGCTGCTGTACTGCGTCAAGTGTTTCAAAACTTAAGCCTTCCCAGTTTGCAGGATATTTTCCATGGATATTTCCGATACCTGCTGCCAGCATATCAACCCCTAAGTCAGCGATTGCCTTACATTCCTTCGGATCTGCACATTCACCTTTTCCGATGACACCATCTTCTTCTCCACCGATTGCTCCAACTTCAGCTTCCAGTGACATACCATGATCTGCTGCAATCTTAACGAGTTCCTTTGTCTTTTCTACATTTTCCGCGATCGGATAATGGGAACCATCAAACATGATGGATGAAAATCCTGCTTCCACACATTTTAAGCATCCTTCATAGCTGCCGTGGTCAAGATGAAGTGCTACAGGAACTGTGATCTTCAGTTCTTCGAGCATACCGTTCACCATACCTACAACCGTCTTATATCCGCACATATATTTTCCTGCACCCTCGGATACACCCAGAATAACAGGGGACTTTAATTCTTCTGCTGTAAGAAGAATTGCCTTTGTCCACTCAAGGTTGTTAATGTTAAACTGACCTACTGCATAATGACCTGCTTTTGCTTTTTGTAACATTTCTTTTGCTGAAACTAACATATTTATCTTCCTCCATATCCCAGTACATATTTTGTCGTAAACACAAAGTATTTATAACCTATTGTACTGTCTTTTCTAAAAACTTATAATTAAATGAAATGTCTGCGGATTGTTCCGTGCTGCGCACTCCCACAATCCTGCCCAATATTCGCATATCGTGGGGTTTCCCCCACTTTTATGCTCATATCGGGGCGGGTCCTAAAGTCTTTCACCCACTTATGAGCAAGCTCATGTGGGCTTAGACCTTCTGACCCTGACATTTACATAGATTATACCCTATTTGCTTTTCAAATACAAGCATTTGATATACTTGTATACAAATTTTTCATAAAAATTCCCTCCATTATACAGCAATGTATCGTATAATTGCACAAAATCAAGAAATTTTCTCACTTCTTCCGAGGTCAGCTCACCGGATGGTGCATAACGGTATTTGTCAATAATATCGAGTGCCCGGGCAATCATCTTCAGGTCAATGTTATCTTGAGGAACTGCTGCCAGAAGCTGTTCTTCCTTTTTCTCATTCTTTTCACATTCTGAAATCTTTACATGAAAAATGCACCTGCTCAGTTCAAACTGCCGAATCATCTCGTCCATCCGCTCATTATTTGAGCCATGCTTCATTTTTCTGGTATGTCTGCTGCTGACAAACTGATAACGGAGCAGAAATCCGGCTGCCATACCCAGAACCACCAGCACTCTTACCACAAATTTTCCCTTTTCTGCCTGGGAGGAAATCTGTCTGCCGCCCTCTGTTCCCGTCTCCTGTGCGAATGTCGTCTGCGATGTGCTGATTTCCTGTGATGTCTGTGTATCCAGTGTTTCTGTGACAGTTTCTATATCATCACTGTTCTCCTGTGTCTCCTGAATCGTAAGTTCTGTAAATAATTCCTGTTTTTCGATCGTGAAATTCTCCATTCCAGGTGTCACTTCCACTGCTACCCAGCCGATTCCTTCCTCGTAAATCTCTACCCATGCATGCGCTGCACTATCTTTCACACTGTATTTACGATAATTATTGCCTTCTTCCTCCACATCATCTTTTGTCACAAAATAACCTTCCGCATATCTTGCCGGAATTCCCATGCTCCGGAACATCATAACGGCTGACGATGCAAAGTGTATACAATAGCCTGTTTTTCTTTCCAGGAAACTGTTGATAAAATCTTCCCTGGTATTTTTTCTCGTGGCGGACAAACTGTATTTGAAATTATTATCTTCAAAATAGGTTCTGATATACTGTATATACGGTTCGTATCCTATGGTTTTATACTGTCCGTCCCCCGTGGACAATGTGACATTGCTTCCACGGTAGATCAGGGATACATCCGAAAATTCTTTCTGCAGTTCCTCAAACTGTGTGGGCACATCCAGATAATGTTTCCGTACATATGCAGCATATTCACCTTCTATCTCCTGCAATTCCCGAAGCAGCTCATCGTCATCTGCCTTATTGGTACGATATGGCAGTTTTCCATATTCATTGTCCGGATTTCCGGTATTTTCCACCTCGCCAAGATCGTATCCCTGATAATAGGTTATACGGCCTTCCTCTGTATCGTCATAATATTCATATCCGTCCGCCCCCTTTACCGAATCAGTCGTCGTGAGCGAAAAATATGGTTTGTATACATTGGTATCATCTTTTAACCTGCTGGCTACACTCATATTGTATACTTTCGGCCTGTCAATGGACATATAATAAGAACCCCTCTGCTGGCAGAGTGCGAAATAATATGGAAACGATTCCCTAAATGCCGCTGTTTTGCTTCCATAAATATCCTTCCACAGAGCAAATTTGTCCATGCTGTCCTGAGAATCATCCAGAATGTCCATAAGATTTTTCAGATATTCCTTTTCTTCTTCCAGTGCTTTTTTTCCTCTGGTCTGCCATTCCAGTCTGCTATAATCTGAACCCACATAGGATTTCAGATAAAACGAACGATCGAGAGCTGACACCAGTCCCCTGACTTCTACTTCCAGAACCTCTTTTTCTGTATAATATACAGATCTGGTATCATCAAGACTTCCCCGTTCTCCTGACGTCAGAGTTTCACCCGTTCCTGCCATATTAAAAAGAATTCTCAGTCCTTCTTCCAGGCTTCCTGCTTCCACTGCCTTATTTACGGCACTTTTGCATTGATCCATCCATAATGGTCTTTCATATCCCCCCGCCAGCACGGCTATGGAGATAATCACTGCACAGACCCCGGACAGTATCATGGTAAATACTCCTGAATGTACGGCAAGCGCACCAGTATACGGATAGTCATCCGACAGATATTTTCTGCTCCTGCTCCGCCCGAAGGATAATACATTGCGAAGTACAAAAACTGATGGAAAATAAAGGCATACAAGGATTCCGATGTATACCGGCGGTACATATCCGACAATCAGTGAGATACTGAGCAGTGGAATCAGTATAATCAGCTGGACGGACAATGCAAATTCCTGACAGAAGTTATAGATAACATCTGTTACGGCATATGCTGCCAAGATCAGCAGCCATTCCAGATCATCACTGACATATTTTAAAAATCCGTAATCATGCTCCGTAATGGTTACTTCCATGCCAAAAATTTCCGTTACTTCCGTGATTGCGTCAAACAAGAAGGTAAATCCGCCACCGAAACAAATCACAACATACCCGGCAAATATGATTCCGTTTTTTACCGCAGATGCTTTTTTCTTATCCTCGTTGCCATTTCCGGTCACGTTCAGGATAAAATGCAAAAATACAAATCCAGCTATGACAATGGACATTTTTATAAAATCCTGATAAATAACGAGCACATCATAAATCGAGAACATCGCCATATACACGGCAAGCAATGCAATGACGGACATCAGTGCCAGATATCCTTCCGTGTCATTTTTATAGGAAAGCTTTTTATGCGGTCTTATTTTATCATTATACGGATTCAGGAAGAATGTTTCTTCTTTTTCCGGTTTTTCTTCATTTTCAAGCAAAATCAGATTTCTTTCTGTCAGTACATATTCCTTGTTTTCCTGCTCTTTATGATTGTGAAAACAAAAGTATTTCAGATTCTCCGGTAGTTGCTGTATTCTCTCTTTCCTTGTGGTCAGATATACATTTGTCCCGCTGCCGTTTCCTTCACGCATGGCATATTCAAAATAATCTGCCTGTGGGATATCCCCGGTTTCTATTTCTCCCAGAATATGCATCATATCTGTTTCAAAGCTTCCATTCCTGCCATATGCCGTAATATCATACTGCGTTCCCTCTGCCCTGCAGGATGCAATGATATCCCCCAGTGCCGACAGAATATTGTCACAGGAAGAGTATCTTGCATATTTTTCAACACTCATATCCACATGGATATGAACTGTTGCATCCTCGGCATAATTATAATGTTTTACCATCAGACTGTCTGATTTTGAACTTAATTTCCAGTGGATATTATGGATATCATCGCCTTCGCGATATTCATCTACCTGCACGATTTCCCCTTTATTCTGTCCCCTGCTTCCTCCAAAGTTTTCTTCCTCTTCACTCTCAAAATGCTTCTTCTCAAAGATTATGGTTTTATCCGTTCCAGCTTCGGGAAAAATATAGATCGTAGTATTAATATCTGCTTTGCGTTTGAACCGGAATAACAAAAAAGCATCATACGCATAAATCCGCTCAATCTTTAAATCGATTGCTCCATAATGGTTAAAACTCATCTGCATGGCAAAATTCCGAATAGTCCCCGGTTCGGAATTCATGACAATTTTTCTCTTCTGTGTATTTCCAGAATAGTCCTTAATCAGCACCTTCAGTTCCACTCTTGAAAAAGGACATCTGCTGTCATTATCCAGCATGATATATTTATTAATACGGTCGTCTTTCTGGCAGTATTCTTCCTGTTCATCAAAATACACCTTTAACTTCCGGCTGGAAATACAGGCAAGAATCCCCATGATCAGCGGTACGATAATGGCAGTCAGAAAGAGTACCTCCGTCTGCCAGCCATTATACATTACCATGATCCATGCTGATAATATAATAATTAACCCATAAATAACTCTGTTTTTCTTCATTAATGCTGTCCCTGTTCTACCGGTGTTGTTCTAAGGATATTTTCCACCAGTCCATTCATCTTTACTCCCTGTGATTTGCCATGACCCGACAAAATAATTCTGTGGTTCACGGTTTCAAAAAATACGTTTTTTACATCGTCCGGCACTACATAATTACGTCCTTCCACGTATGCATATGCTTTTGCCGCCTTAACCAGTGCCAATGTACCTCTCGGACTGACTCCCAGTTCGATATCCGGTGATGTTCGTGTCCGATCTACCAGATTTACAATATATCTTACAATCTCCTCATGCACAAACACTTCATTTACTTCCTGCTGCATAAAGAGCAGATCTTCACAGTTAATAACCGGTTTCAGTTCCTGTACCGCCTCTGTCTTTCCCTGACGGCTCAGAATCATTGCTACTTCGCTCTCTTTATCCGGATATCCCATATCAAGCCGGAACATAAATCTGTCAAGCTGTGACTCTGGAAGCATCGTTGTTCCCACGGAACCGATCGGATTCTGTGTCGCAATTACAATAAATGGCTCCGGCACATGCCTTGTCCGCCCATCGACCGTGACTTTTCCTTCTTCCATTACCTCCAGCAGGGCTGCCTGTGTCTTTGATGAAGTACGGTTAATCTCATCTGCCAGAAGTAAGTTACACATAACTACCCCTGGTTTGTATACAAAAGCATTCTTTACTTTATCAAACATGGTAAAACCGGTAATGTCCGAGGGCATTACATCCATCGTAAGCTGAAGTCTTTTGTTCTCAAGTGTCATTGCCGCTCCGAATGCCTTTGCCATCGTGGTCTTTCCCACACCCGGTATATCTTCTATCAGAATATTTCCCCCCGCAAGAATCGCAGTCAGTACCTTTCTGACCGTATCTTCTTTTCCGGACAAAACAGAATTTACCTCTCTCATGATATTTTTGCATGCATCTGTACCTGTCATTTTATCTCCCACTCCTAATCGTAAATTTATATAATGCCGGGGCAGAAAATCTTCTGCTCCGGACGGATGCCAATATTTTTTCGACTATCATATATATTATATTTTATTTTTGTTATTTTTACAAACAATTTTCACAAAAATCACTAAATTTTTTGCTAACATTAGAAAAAGGACTGGTTTTTCAACCAAAAGTACTTTATAATTAACAGATAAATATTTGTGCTGCCAGCCAGCAGGCAGCGGAATGGAGATTGATATGAATAATACCACAGAACCCCTGAACCGCAATATTCCCATTGAAGATATGACATTTCTTCCTCCGGATAAGGAACAGGAAGCTCTGATACTTCAGGAACTGAAACAACAAAGAAAAAAATTATTTTGCCACCGGCTTATCCTGTCACTCTGCATTGCAGTGATTGTAAGTGTCGGCGAAATTATTGCAAGATTTAATTATTCCAGACCGGACACCATACCTGGAATGCTTTTCTTTGTGTGGTTTGTCTTTCTTCTTTTTAACCTGATTTCGTATATTTCCCTCATGGTAAAGGCTTCTATGCAGCATATTTCGGACAAGTGCCAGTGTACCCTGGGAATTGTTACCGAAAAATATGGCCACAAAAAGCAGAAAGCAGAGCAAAGTATCCGTCCTGAACAACCCGGAACAATTCATTTGACCGGCAAGACGCAGGATTATATTCCGAATTATATCCTGTTTAAAAATGATGAGGGGTACTGTTCGACCGCACTTCTCGTAAAGGACCGCAAAACATTCCAGAAGATTCAGGCAGGAAATAACATACTCGTTATCCGTCAGGCTTCCATGGGAAATATTACTTATGATTTTATTCTGATTTCATAACCTGTTATATAGAAAATAAGAGGATGCCAGAGATTGTTCCGTACTTCGTACTCCCACAATCCCGGCATCCTCTTATTAATATATCTGCGAGAGCGTGCCTTCGTGTCATTGTATCATTTGCATATACACTTGCAAAAATTTAAGTGTTTTGCAATTACCTAATATATCTAATCTATATCGGCAAATCCTTTGATAAATCCCAGCAAATATTTTTGAATTTGTTCCATATCCAGTACGGAGAGTTCATCGTCCCCGCTGACGGCAAGACGTGCGGCTTTAAAGTACACACCGCTCGTTTTCTTTATTCCCAGGATATCCTTCTGAATTGCTTCCATGTCAGTAACATCGATATTTCCATCCCCGTTGACATCTCCTTTCCATGCGATCTGATATGTTTTTACACTGCCCTCTGATTCGACATGGATAATGTCACCGGTTGCTACCTGGCTGGCTGCTGCCACCTGGCTGCTTCCCTTGTATACCGTTACACCTGTCTTGAAATATTTCTTTAATTTATCCGGAGTAATTTCTTCTCCCAGGCAGATTGCAACTGCTGAGGAATCATCCAATTTTACTGTGATATTCAAATCTTCCTCCGGAATGGTATACACACCGGCATAAGTCATCACTTCATTCGGAGATGCTGCCTGTGCATAGCGAATCTCGTTGTCCAGCATGGTAAATCCGTACAAATAATATCCTGCGGTAAGTGTCGGGCTATATACCTGCTTTACTATGCCGCTTTCCGTATCATAACTGTATAATGCATCCGGGGTGTTAAAATATAATAAATCATTATATCCGCCAAATCCGGAATATGCTCCCGTCCAGTATCCGCTGCTTCCTGCCGTCCACCGATCTGTTATCGTATATACGGTATCTTCGAGTGTGGCTGTGCTGACAGTGCATTTCTGAATCTTTTCTTCATACATACAATACCACTGGTTATTCTCATATACAAACGGTTTATCTATGATACTCCAGAAAGCATTCTCATATGTTTCTGAGTTTCCCTTCTCATTGCTTACCCATCCATAATGTTTTCCAGCACTTGAAGATGCGATTCCCGCATCACTTCTCATAAAGCAGTTATGTCCTGCCCTTCCCGGAATATCAACGTTTGCGTTTAACGGATCATCCCATGTAACATCAACATGATACCATGAACCATTAATGAACACCAGATTCCAGATATGGTTCATATCTGTACTGCTCGCATAATCAACCGATATACCACACTGTTTCAGAAGATAACCGTATAGCTCTGTATATGCCTGGCAGACACCTTTCTTCTCTTTCATAAACTGATAGGCATCATATATTTTATAAGATGTATCATATTCATAGGCATTACATATATAGTCATGTAAAAACATTGCTTTCTCAAGATCACTCCAGTTATCCTGTACCTGTGCCAGAATTTCCCCGGACATAGTATAGAATTCTTCCTTTGCCTGTGCCAGCTCGTCGCCTTCCATCAGATACTCCGGATAAACTTTCGTAATATAATTCACACCATTCACAGAAGAATAGGAATAACTCCAGACCCTGTCTACATAGAACAGATCTGCATGGCTGTTTAATACGGATACATATAAATCTTTTAAATTCTCCTGTTTCAGATTATATCCAGTTAAATCAACCACATCTTCTGCCATACTTAATCCTGTATACAATGCTTCGTCTACAGTAATCCTGCTGCTTCTTCCTGCTTCCTGCAGATACCTCGGGACACGGTCCGTTCCCGTAGTCTTCGCCTGAATCAGTCCTCCTGCCTGCAGGATCTCATCGGACTCGTCCCACATAATTTCATCTGCAAACGTATCTTTTGCACCGATTCCTACCAGCACAAAAGCCGTCAGTCCAATAAAAAGTGTTTTCATTTTGTTTTTTCTCATATAATACCTCTCTAACTATTAAACTCTATGCAAAGGTCTCCCTTAATGCACAGTATTTATCCGCCATGCTCACTATCCAGCTCTCTCTGTGCATAGGCGGAACCAGTGTCAATGGAAACATATGTTTTGAAATAATATCACATTCTCTCTCTGACAAATCAAAATCTCTCTCTGCATTCCGCAATGCCGTCTTCGGATGGGTAAATCCATGAAAGCGGTGTGGCACCTCCTGCTTATGCCAGTCATACAGAAAATAATCATGAAGAAGTGCTCCTCTTATCATCTGTCTGATATGAATCCTTATATTAAGTCTTGCCGCAATGATACAGCTGATATAGGCTACAGCAATGCAATGCCTGTATACACTTGTACTGCCATGCTGCATATACTTCTTTGTTTCCAAAAAACCGGACCTGTTTAATGCTGCAAGTTCAGACTGTAATACGGATAAATTATTTCTTAACCTTATACGATACATAAAATCCCCCTTTTCCATGCATACCACTGTTTCTAAGATGGTTATACGATAAAATACAAAATCTGTCAATACCGATCCTTACAATTCTTTAAGCACACCTTTGTTTTTTCTTCCATATACTATAATGTAAATCTTGTATTGCCTGCGGGCAATGGAAAGGAACTGTATATGGAAGAACGAAAAAAGAAATGCAGCGATAAAATGCCCCTGCGTGACTTTCCCGTAGCAATGGCATATGTTCCCTGGCAGGAATGGGAAGATGTATATGAATTATGTGAGGGATTTGAAATCGGAACTATTTTTCCGTCATTAAATAAACCATTTGTCGGATATAAAAATTAAGGAGGTACAAAAATGGCAGAACAGAATTTTCAGAATTGTTCCTGTATGAATTCCCAGCCAAACCAGCTTCGCTATAACCCAGGTCAGAACCGCATGACACCCCAGTGGAACCGTCCTTATCCACCTCCGGGACCACGTAGCAGAATCCCGGAAGAACCACGGAAAGAAAACCATAATCATACCGTGGATGGAAAAAAGCTCCGGAAAATAATTGATCAGGCAAGCTTTGCCATGGATGATACCAGATTATATCTTGATACCCATCCGGATTGCAAAGAAGCATTTATCTATTATAAGAAAATGGAAAAAATCCGAAACGATGCCATCAAAGAATATGAAATCCACTGTGGTTCTATCTTATCCTACCGCGCGAATGAAACCGGATCGGAAAACTGGAACTGGAATACCGGAATACTTCCGTGGACAAATGGCTGCTGCAATGGAAGGAGGGGGTAATCTATGTGGTCTTATGAAAAAAGAACACAGTATCCGATAAATATCAAAAAAAATGATGCAAAAGCTGCCATGATTATAATCAGTCAGTATGGTGGTCCTGACGGTGAGATCAGTGCTTCCATGCGTTATTTATCCCAGAAATTCAGTTTTAAGAATCCGCGTGTTTCCGGTCTGCTGAATGATATTGGTACAGAAGAACTGGCACATCTTGAAATGGTCGGAACTATCGTCCATCAGCTTACCTGTAACCTGTCTCCGGAAGAAATCAAAGCTTCCGGATTTGATAAATACTATGTTGACCATACTTTGGGCGTATGGCCGCAGGCAGCGGGCGGAATTCCTTTTAATGCCTGTGAATTCCAGGTCAAGGGAGATCCGATTACCGATTTGTTTGAAGACATGGCAGCGGAGCAGAAAGCACGCAGCACCTACGATAACATTCTCCGCATGATTAAAGATCCGGATATTGTAGATCCGATTCGTTTCCTGCGTGAACGAGAAATCGTCCATTTCCAGCGTTTCGGTGAAGCACTCCGCATTGTCCAGGATGAACTCGACTTCAAAAACTTCTATGCATTCAATCCTTCCATGGATCAGTGCTGATACTGCATAACAGATTTTTTAAGAAAAGAAGAGGTTTTTACACCTCTTCTTCTTTTCTCTTCTTCGGGCATGCCAGAATCAGAATAATCAGTGACAGGATGGATAATAATACCAGATGGCTGATATTTGCCTTATCCCCTGTTGAAAGCTGTTCTGAGCTTACCTTATGAATTCCTTTATTATTACTTTCTATATTTGCAGTGTTTTCACTTGAATCAACCTTGCTCTTATCTCTTATAAGTGCCAGCAGCTGGTCAATTACACTCTTATCCACGGGAACGGTATTGTCTTTTACCTGACTATCCGTATTTCCATTGCCAGAATTTCCATTATCCACGATTGCCGGTGTTTCCGGTTCCTGTGGAGTTTCCGGTTCCTGTGGAGTTTCCGGTTCTGCTGCGGTTAAATCTTTCCATTTGGCTGTAAGTGTAAGATTACCAATGGAATCCCTGATTTCTGTTACCTGGTTTCCTGCATCATCATACCAGCCAAGGAATTCATATCCTGTTCTGGATGGTGTTGTCAGGCTGATTACGGATTCTACTGTATATACATCAGGATTATCTTCCGCATTTCCTTCCAGATATGTAATCGAATACTCAATCGGCTCAAATTCAGCCATAACTGTGATATCCTTGTCCGGCATCAGGAAATAATAGATGCCATCTGCAATCTCATACAATGGAAGGTCTATCTCCATGCCCAGTAAATCTTCAACCGCCCTGAGTGTTCTTACTGCTGAATATGTCTCTACTGTATCATCACTGTAGTATAATCTCTTCAGTCTGTAACCTCTCTCCGGAGCTGCTTTTACAAATACATACTGACCTTTATAAGCTTCCTCTGCATACGCTGTAATCGTTCCCTTATTATCGGTCGAATCGGTATCAACTATGATTTTGTACATATTCCGGAAGTCATCTTCCTTTTCCCATTTTGCTACCAGAATCAGATTTCCACACATTTTTTCAATTTTAGAAATCGGTACTTCTTTTGCGCCATTGTATCCACTTTCCGGATCCGGGAGAACTATGTTCCATCCAATAAATTCATTTCCGGATTCATGAAGTTCTTCCAGATCTATGACAGATTTTATTGTGTATACTGTCGGGTTCGGATTATCCGCACCGTGAAGATTCAGATAAGTGATCTGATATTCTATTAAAGTAAATTTTCCGGTTATATCCACCGGATATTCCGGCATTTTGAATGTATACGTACACGGATATGTCTGGTCTTCTGACGGTTTCTTGGTATTCGTATATACACCGCCGTCATCGTCCGTATAAGTATATGTCATGCTCTCGTAACGGACTCCCATCTCCGGTGTAACCGTGATGGTCAGAAGTTCGCCCGGAATACCTTTTGTGACCTGTGCCCCATCTGAATCATAAACTTTAATGTAATCCTGTGCATCTTCTGAAACATTGACCGGATAGGTTACTACGTCTTCCCATTTTGCAACAAGTATCAGATCATTTCCGTAAGTCCCTGTCGGAATTGAGCCTATCACTTTCTTTTCTGCATCTCCAAATACATACCAGCCTGCAAATCTGACATATTTATCCTTTTCCGGTGCCGGATTCAATTTGAATTCCGGGGTCTTTGCATTAAATTCGTATACCGTAGGATTATCTTCGGTTTCTACCGGTACAACTACCGATCCATCGGTATCATGGTAGGAAATCTTATAATCCGGTGCCTGTATATGAACGGTAATATATACATTCATTGCCGGCATGGTAAATGTAAATGCGTGTTCATCATTCATATCGGTGAACAGCTCTATCTTCTCTCCGTCTGCATTCGTTACATCGACGGAAGAAATCTTATAACCTGTCTTTGCCGTAATACTTCCGGTAGTTACATCACTTCTGTCTGTAAATTCTACTGTTTTATACAAGATATTTCCGGTTGAAGTATCCTGTTCAAATGCGATCGGCTGTTCTTTGAAGAACATCTCAAAGTTTGCCATGCTGCGGATATCCACAGGGCTTGCATAATCTTCTTCATTTGTATACACAGCTCCTACATATACAAAATATCCGATTGCCCGGTATCTTCCGGTTACTGTTACATTCTGGTTTACAACAAATTCCGGATAACTGCCTTTCTCGTAATCCGTACCATTGACCGTCCAGCCTTCAAATGCCTTTTCGTCCGTATCTTCCGGATCTGCCGGATACATTATCTCAGTAAATCTTGTACCCTGTTCCAGTATGATATCTTCAACAATCGCATTGCCTTCATCATCAACAAAGGATACTTTGCACATCCATTTTGCATATAAATTAATGATATCTCCTACGGTATCAGATGTTACTTCTGTTACCCTTGAATCGTCCTGGAAATCTTCGGTTGTATACCATCCTGCAAAAGTATGGTTCTCCCATTCCGGATCTTCCAGTTCAAGAGTCTCTCCACATGCATAGGTGGAAGGATTCGGATTGCTGACAGAAGAGTCTTCCAGGTTATAGGAAATATTATATTTGCCTATTTCATAAGTAAACGAAATGCTGCAGTCAGATTCCGGCATTTTAAAGCTGTATACATACTCATCATCTGTATTTTTCTCAATGCTTCCTTTCTTTCCTGTGGAAGTTGTATAAGAAACTGCTGTACAGAATTTCGGTACATTTTCAAGCTTGATATCAACCGTTCTGGTCTGTTTTACATCTACGGCAGTTCCGCTTGCGAGCTTCTCATAATTACCATTTCCAACCTTGTACTGGTATGTTACACTTGGAAGTTCTCCGGTTACCGTCAGTTTACTGGATGGAAGCACTTCTGACGGAAGCCAGAAATACAGTTTCTTCTGTGTATCACTGCTGCTGTCAAAATAAGCTTTTGCATTTCCGGTAAAGCGATATGCCGAAGCATTATATACATCTACGGATAAATTCAGGTCATCTGCAATCGTTGCATCTGATCCGTTACTTCTTACATAGTATTCTTCTTCTCCGCCTTCTACATTTTCAAGCTGATAGGTAGATCCGTTATAAATAGAGCCACTATTTTCAGCCGCAGCTTCTTCGATATTAAAGATATATTTGTGTAATGTCTGTCCTTTTGCATTGACTGCACTGCCAAATTCATAGCCTGATACACCCGGTTTCAAATCCACACTTCCGCCGGTAATCACAACCGTACCCTGGTTATAACCGTTATTTGCCACTGCACCGGTTCCGATACACGGACCTAATGCATTCGTAGTAGTACGGATATAAACAGCTCCGCCTGTAATGCTGATATTTCCTTCTGTCATTACTGCCTTCGCATCTGCTGTTCCTGTTTCTGCCGATAAACTCTGTTGTGATAACGGATTCTTAGCTCTATATGTAATTCTGCTGGTTGCGCTTGCACCCGCTCCGATGCCTGCACCCATACCATTTCCTTCTATCATAATAGCCGCTCCGGAACCAATCTCGATATCACCGGCTCCGCACTTTAATTCACTGCCCGGCTTAAATTCCTGCTGACCGTGTTTATAATACCCAAGCGTTGTACCCAGATAATAACTGCTGGAACCGCTTCCTGTTGAGAACTTCAGGTTTACACCCATTGTCCCCAGTTCTGCTGAACCAATAGCTGCCCCAAAGCTGTCCTGTGCAGTAATCAGATTCAGCACATCTCCGGATGAACCGTAACCTGTGAATTTCACAATATTCTTTCTCACTACGGTTTCATCACGGAAACGCTCTGCTTCGCTCGTCTGATCGGAGTTGTGATCATAGGTCCGCACCGTATAACTCATGCAGTCTGCCTGAATCAGTGGACTCTTTGCTCCGTCACAGTTACTGCGGATCGTATTCTTTCCACTGATTACTATTTCGAAATTACTCTCAAAACTTCCGGTATTTCCGATATCTTTGGTTTCTTCTCCGGAAAGCTTGATCGCCGGTATATCGGATGCCAGCGTGATATTCACATTTTCCAGAATAATATGTGCCGCTCCGGATCCCTTACCACTATACTTCAACGAATAGGTCTGGCTGCTCGACCCGGTTATCTTATACCATGTATCCGGTTCTACCACCTGTTCCGGGGTATAATCTGCCCTCAGTACAATCGGATTTCCCTGGCTGCCGGACTCATTCGCCGCATTTACCATCGGGAGTACCGCATATACTCCGGTTGCCAGTGCCAGAACTGCAACAGCTGCTGTCAGCCCCACCGCCATTTTTTTCTTTTTTATGTAAAAGGATCGTATTCGTGCCAGTATCTCTTTCATATATAATTCCTCCACTCCTTGTCATCTTAACTTCTATTATACTCCTTTTTCCATGTTTTCACAATAGTTAATTGCGAAACTCATAATTTATCTTTATTGTATATGCAAATCGAACAATTACTAAGAAGGTACTATGAGGCGGTCGGCACTTAGATGCTGTATTTTAGCATCTTAGTACCGCTACCAGCCGAATGTAGCGAGAGCGTGCCTTCGTGTAATGTCTCATTTGCATATACATTTACAAAAATTTAAGTGTTTCGCAATTACCTGTGTTTTCACAATAAAAAAAAGCAGAAAAAGGAAATTTCTTTTTCTGCTTTTTTATCCTATGGTATATTTAATCTTCTACACCCTGAAGTGCATCGTAACCGGTCTCTCCTGTTCTGACCTTGATAACATCTTCAACGTTATAAAGGAAGATCTTGCCGTCTCCGATATTTCCTGTATACAGTACTTTTCTTGCTGTTTCAATGACTTTTTCTACTGGAACTGCACTGACAATTACCTCAACTTTAACTTTCGGCAGAAGTTTTACTTCTACTTCAACACCTCTGTAAAGCTTTGGTCCGCCCTTCTGTACGCCGCAGCCAAGTACCTGTGTAACAGTAATACCCATAACACCGATTTCATTCAGTGCCTCTTTCAATGCTTCAAACCTGCTCTGATTGCAGATAATGCTTACTTTCGTAAGTTTTGCACCTTCTACACTTGAAGACTTTGTTTCTGCCATGCCTGTGGTCTGTACTGCAGGTGCTGCTGTCTGTACCGGAACGAATCCGTTTGCTGATACCGGCATGAAGTCTGCATAAGCAGATGGAAGATTGTGTTCTGTTGCATCCAGACCCTGAATCTCTTCTTCTTCGGAAGCTCTTAAACCGATTGTATTTTTAATCGCAAGGAATACAATCGTAATTGTAACTGCGGCCCATGCTGCTACTGCAAGGAATCCGATAAACTGAATTCCTAACTGATGGAATCCGCCACCGTAAAATAATCCGTCAATATCATTTCCAGGTGCTTTAGATGTTGCAAATAAACCTACTGCAAATGTTCCCCAGATACCATTCAGACAATGAACGGCAACCGCACCAACCGGGTCATCGATGTGAAGCTTGTGATCCAGAAGCCATACACCGAATACTACCAGCACACCGGCAACTGCACCGATAATGGCTGAACCAAGTGCATCTGTAACATCACAAGGTGCTGTGATAGCTACCAGACCTGCCAGGGATGCATTCAGACACATGGACACATCCGGTTTTCCATATTTTACCCAGGTAAATATCATACATACAACTGTTGCTACTGCCGGTGCAACCGTTGTAGTAAGGAAGATAGAACCTAACTGACCGATACTTGTTGCTGCTGCACCATTGAATCCATACCATCCAAACCAGAGAATAAATACACCTAATGCACCGAGTGTAAGTGAATGTCCCGGTATTGCATTTACCTTAAGAGAACCATCTTTTTTCTTTGTAAATTTACCAATACGAGGTCCGAGGATAGCAGCTCCAATCAATGCTGAAATACCACCAACCATATGTATTGCGGTTGAACCTGCAAAATCGTGGAATCCCATCTGTGAGAGCCAGCCGCCGCCCCAAATCCAGTGTGCTTCTACCGGATAGATGACTGCCGAAATTACTCCGGAATAAATACAGTAAGAAATGAATTTCGTTCTTTCTGCCATGGCACCTGATACAATCGTTGCTGCCGTAGCACAGAATACTAAGTTAAATACAAAATTTGAAAATCCAAACTGGTCATATTTTGTAAAAACATCAAATCCAGGAGTTCCAAAAATTCCTCCCACATCCGTACCAAACATGAGGCTGTAACCGAGCAGTACGAACACCACCGTACCGATACAGAAATCCATCAGATTCTTCATAATAATGTTTCCTGCATTTTTTGCTCTTGTAAATCCGGTTTCCACCATTGCAAATCCGCACTGCATAAAGAACACCAGAGCCGCACCAATCAGGAACCACACACCCCATACATCACTTGTCAGGGCTATTCCCATTTCGCTGATTGCATTTGTTAATTCGTCCATAATCTTTTCCTCCATTCTTTCAGCTATAGAAAAGATAATAAAAAAGGCGCCACGGGAAACCTTTATTTCCCATGACGCCTTTGTCATTACCTGTGATTTATTATAGTCGTTTTTTTGTTTTTGTCAATAACTTTTTTATTTTTTTTTATTTTTTTATCAGAACCAGGACGGTGGTAAAAACATGGCAATATATTTCAACTGTGGAACAAGCAGTTCCAGATTAAGAAAGATATGGCAGAACAGCAGGGATGCCATCAGAAACACGGGGGTCATGGCAATAAAGAATGTCTTATTTCTTATCACCAGATTCACTGCAAAACAGTATATGGTCACACCGGCTGCATACAGCAGGATATGAAGCACTTCCCCTGCTGTTCCCGCATATCTTCCTGTCATAATAAGAATCGCAAAGGCTGCGGCTGAGGTAATCATTACCGAAATAAAGATTTCTGCCAGCCCGGTCAGTGCAGTCTGCCTCCGGTTAAACCTTGCAAATGTACCGCAGGTCTTATCTTCACGCAATGTTATCGTACCGCATAATCCTGCGAGAAATATCATAACTGCACAGATTCCGTCAATAACCGGTGATATATAGTCAAATATATCCAGTTTCACATTGCCATTTACTGCTTTTGCACCATGATATTTTACGGAAAATGTACTGCCATTTGTGAGATTTTCTTCATAATACCCCCTTAACACATCCGCCATTTCCTCACGATCTTCATCCTTCAGATAGCTGCGGTCAAATGTATCGTACAGAAGCAGTGCATAGGCATATTCCTGCATGACATAGGAAAATACCAGTTCATTCGTAATCTTTGGTATCATACTGTCCTTTGGAGAAATAACCTTTACGCTGTTCTTTATATTCTGATCTTTTACGGCTTTCCAGAAATCTTTCTGAAATATATATCCCGCATAAACTTTTGAACCCCTTACATCATTTTTCAGCTCTTCTTCATCCGAATAAACAACAAAACGGAGCAGCCCCCTGTGACTTTCCATCAGTTCCGTGATATCTGCGGCAATTCCGGCATCATCCCCGTCCTCTGCCTGTTTTTCCCAGGTATCCTCATTCATGATTCCAACAGCGAGATTTACCGTAAATCCGGAAGCAGCTGAACGGATAACGAAACAGCAGACCACCATGCAAATAATCACAATATATAAAGACGGCTTCTTTAGTTGTCTTTTCAAAAGCATCCAGAACCATATTCCTGCCCGTTTCATGCTTTTCTCCTTCCCGGTATCCACCTTTTCTTTTCAAATGCAGCTGCCAGCAGCACACATATAACCGTGTAACCTGCCAGCACACATACCCCGGACAGATTCTTTATAATATGCGTATCCCGGAATACTCCCGCTGTAAGTTTCATCATGTAATGTGCAGGCAATACACCCGACATCCCCCGCAGGGCTTCCGGAAGCAGAATCTCCGGGATAAAGCAGCCCGTCATCAATGCCTGCATAAATGCCGCAAGAAACATCAGCATAACCTGTGCCATGGCAGCATCCGTAATCCTGCAGATCATAAGTGCAAATGCACTGTTACATAAAACTGCCGGAATCAGGCTGAGAAGAAGTCTGCAAAACAGTCCCGGATCTATTTCTTCTGTCCACTCCGCATCAGAATATCCGGCTGCCAAAAACACTGCGGCTGCAAGCAGGAATAACATAAGATAAATCATCAGACAGCCAGCCAGTGATGCCAGTACCTGCCTGACATGCCCAGTTCCCGCCATTGCGAGTCTTGCGGACAGATTGCCATTATTTCTTCTCATGTATCGTACCGGCATGATGGAAAAGAACAGCACAAACAGCACAAGGCCGGCACAGAGATAGTATTCTGCCACAGAGAGTTCCCCGGTTACTGCCACTTCCTCTTCTTCATACATATTCTCCCGGTTCAGTGCTGCTTTGATATACACCTCGTTCATCCGGTCGATCGTTCTATCTTTTTTATTATAGATTCCATATTCTTTATAAAAATCATAGATGGTGTAAATACCTGCCTGTGCGGAAGCAAGAAGCTGTACGGCAGCATCTGCACATTCTTTGAATACGGCAGCCTCATAGCCTGAATTCTCCGGAAATTCTATCTCAATTGGCTGGTTTTCCCCATTCATAATGCTCTTTACCGTATTTTCCGGAATCCGAATCAACACCGCCACTTTATTTTCCTCCAGAAGGTGTTTTCCCTCCTTTGCACTGACATAATCGATATCCAGTATCGTATTTACACTGTCCATTTTGTCAAGCATCATTGCAGCCAGCTTCATCGCCTTTGATTCATCTTCAATGACTATGGCGGCAGATATCTTTGTTTTGAATGACTTACTGTCCTTCTTCTGTTCCTGTCCATTTTCCTGCGTTATACTGCCCACACCGCTTATAAGCTGCTGCCCCATCAGTGCCATTCCAAACACAATCAGACACAAAATGGCTGCGGATAAAAGCAGTCCTGGAAACCCCTTCCTATATTTCTTTATTTCCAGACGGAGCAACATCACAAATCTTTTCATGTCATAATTTCCTTTATTAATTCTTCTCCCCGCAGCCATTTTGATGACTCACATAATATCCCCTGTTTCATAATGTACACTTTATCACTGATATCCAGTTCTTCCTCGTCATGCGTCGCAAGCACCACAATATTTCCCTGTGACAGGTAATACCGCAGATAATTCCGGATATCCCGTTTTGCAACCAAATCAAGAGCCGCTGCCGGTTCATCCATCAACAATACCTTTGGATTTGCCCACATGGAAATCCCTATGGATACTCTTTTTTTCATGCCGCCTGACAGTTTCTTTACCGGCATATGAAGCATCCGGTCGATTCCAAGCATCTTTAACAGCCCTTCCCGGAGTTCTTTCTCCATATCCAGCGGGCTGTCGCAGTACCACAGCTTCAAATTATCCCGGACAGTCAAATCCTGAATCAGCGGATTTTCCTGCGGTACATAGCCGACTATCTTTCCTGCCGTTTTTTTATCGGTCAACAGATTAATTCCATTCACAACCGCTGTCCCTCTCTCACAGTTCTGCACCCCCGCCAGAATTGACAGCAGGGTGGATTTCCCCGAACCGTTCATACCAAGCAGTGCCACACACTGACCGGACTGTGCTTCAAAAGATGCACCTTTTAATATCTTTCTCCATCCATAACGTTTCTGTACATCCTGCACCCTGATATATGTCTGTGTCTTTTCCTCCATATTCCTTCCTTTCTTTATCTAATATCCCGGATCATTGCAAAAACAGAAAAGAAGCCCGGCAATACCATACCGGACTTCCTGATTCTGTTCTTATCTTCTCTTCTGTGACAGTATAACCATCGCAGCTACGCCTATAACAGCCACAATTACAACAATTACAATAATCATGATCAGTGTAATATTATTATTGTCTGCATTTTCCTGCATGGCAGTGGTTGCCGTATTGTTTGTCTGTGCCTGTGCCTGTGTTTCGCTCTGAGTCGCCTTTGTTGCCTCTGTCACAGCCTCTCCTGCATCATTGACACGGGCTGCCTTCGGTTCTGTACCCTGAAGTGTATATGGTGACGTTACCTCGCCTTTGAAGAATATGATATTTGTTAATGTCATATCCTGCTCTGCCCAGTAAGAAATCGTTGTATCATCGCCAAAATACAGTTCGGATTCTGTATTTAACAGATTCATCATATCCGCACCGGTTAAAACTCCCACTTCACCGCTGTTATTTGCAGCAGGTGTGTTAGAACCCGGTTTCTGCTCACCGTTTACATAGAATGCAACACCATCCTGTGAAAATACAAGATTCACGGTATATGTTTCGCCTTTGCCCGGATAGCATAAAGAAGCAGTCTGACCGGATGGCCAGTAATCAACAAATCCACCCGAATTCATTCCGACTAATTCATTACAGATGTATAAAAATCCTGTGTTTTTTGTTCCAAATGTCATAACGGTATCATAACCTGTCAGATACTTCGGCTGTGCAGGTATGGTAACCGTGTACTGGATCGTTGCCTTGTCAAGACCAAGATTCTTAAATGGATTTGCCCATTTGTCAACTACACTTGCGTCCTGGTTCGCTCCTTCAAATGTGTATGCATTTGTAATGGCTGCGATCGGTTCTCCGTCATCCGCAAAAGCTATCGTCGCAGATGCCATTATCATTACAAACGCACACATTAGCGTTAAAATCTTTTTCATTAATAATGCCTCCTAAACAAATCTACCAATATAATGTTTTTATTTTAGTATAATTTATGCACATTGTCAAGGAAATAATGCCTACCAGTACATCGCTTCGTTACTGTAAGAAAGTATTTCCTCCGGATATCCCGCATACTTAAATCCTGCTTTTTCTTCATAGCCGCTGCAGATATCCTCTGTGGATCTTCCCTCTCCGTCTTTTTTTATCCTAACGCAGATAAATGATTTCTTGTCTGCCTGTGCCGCAAGTAATTTCTCATTCTCCGCACCAGCATACCATTTGCCGTCCTTTAAAATGACTTCCAGTGTTTCATCAAAACATACTTCGTCTTCGCAGTCGGAAGAATATTTCTCTACTTTCAAATCATCCAGCTCCTGCACCGGAACTACAGGATAAATACGATACGGACTGATCTCCATATGTTTTGTTTTATCCCCTGCCTCGAACTGCTCAAACCGGCGGATGATTTCTTCTGCGATCTGTGCCGGTGTTGCATTCGTACTGTCAATGACCAGATCGTAATTATCCAGGTCATAATAATTCACACCATATAACTGTCCATAACGCTCTTTTTCCAGAGACTGTCTTGTGTAAAGTTCTTTTACCGCATCCTTCACATCCCTGTAGGTTTCCGCCTTACGCAGTGAATCGTTGTATACACGCTTTCCTGCCTCCTGCAGATCTACCATTACAAATACTTTAAAGCTGTCCGGAACAAAATGCCATCCCATTCTGGAATCAAATATGGTGCGATCTTTGCTTTTTCCCAATGCTATGGTCCGGTCATCCACCATTTTATCTATGGATTTATCTGTTTCGGCGATTTTATTCATCTCCACGATGGAGACACCTCTTTCTGCTGCCAGTCCGCGGAAAATATCGCCGGAAGAAACAATTTCAAATCCTCTGGCAATAAGCTCTTTTCCGAGGCTGGATTTTCCACTTCCTAAATTACCTGTTAAACTTAAGTTCATTTTTCCAATCCTCCATATTATGATTCTCTTATTATAACAATGCTTTTTCCGGTATGCAAGAGCTGATTACATTTCATTTACAATTATTTTGTCTGTATCTGGATATCCGGACAATTGATAAATGCTTCACTGTCCACGGAAGTTCCCGCAGGAATCAGGACTGTTTTCAGTGAAGTACAGTTATTAAATGCCCAGTAAGAGATGGTTTTTAGTCCGTCAGGAAAAGTAATGTCCGTCAGGCTCTTACAGCTCTGAAATGCCTGGGATGAGATGGTATCCACATATTTTCCGATGACAACGGATTTCAGATCCTGGCATCCCATAAATGCTTTCGGATCAATCTGCACAACCTTGTATTCATGTCCATTATGATACGTTGTGTCCGGTATCGTAATATTTCCAGATGCCGTACTTCCTTTTGTGATCACACAGATTCCATCCCCGTATTCATACACCAGATTCATTTTATCCTGCACAGAAACTCCATTGCCGCCTGACGCATCAGACGCGCCCTGTGTGACTTTTTGTGATGTTTTCTCTGTGCTTTTATTTCCCGATGTACCGGATGCTTTCGTACCTGGCTGTACGGATACTTTGATATCCTCGGTAGTCTGGTTCTCTGCCGTATTCCATGCCTGCATATTCTTTTCCCCGGATTCGGATTTTGAATCCATACCAATGCTTCCCCGGCTGTTACCTGCACTTCCGTTGGAATCTGTTATTTTCTGTGTATTTTTGTTGGAATCCATTGCTTTCTGTTCGTTTTTGTTGGAATCTGTTGCTTCCTGTGCGTTTTTGTTGGAATCCGTTGCTTCCTGTGCATTGCTGTTGGAATCCGTTGCTTCCTGTGCGTTTTTATCAGCATCCCCACCCGAGACTTCTACGGCAGAATCCGGAGTGTTTTCCGATCCGGAGGTTTCTTCTCCGCCTGCTACCTGGCTCTGCCCGTTTCCGCTCTCCTGTTCTGCCATGGTTAGTCTGTCATAGGCATAGGTTTCCATCTCCGGTGCTTTTTCTCTTTTTGCAACCGTTATCAGAATCCCTGCCACTATCCCCAGGGAAACAATCACCATCCCCACCGTTATTAATATCTTCTTCATTTTTTCCTCCAATTAGGAAAACAGCAGGAACAAAACTGTTCCTGCCGGTTTCACTTTCTAATCAAGCCAGAACAGCTGTCTGAGTGTAAATCCTACATTTGCCGTTCCTTTTGCGTCCCTTGCATCTTCTGCTGTTATTGTAAAATCTGCTGTTCCATTCTGAATCTCGGTAATGAGTTTGCTGTACAGATCACTGGAAAGCACGGACTGCAGATCTTTGATATAAATGGTCTGCTCAATTCCGGAAACCAGTGTATTTCCATAATCCATCAACACATGGTCATTTCCATCATCATCCGTCCAGACCACATCGGCTGCCTTAAATCTGCCTCTTCCTTCATAAAGGTCGGCATCTGTTGCACAGAACACAATCTTATAATCCTCTTCTGCTGCCAGTTCATTTATGTATATGTTATATTTTCCGGTTGACTTCTGTGCATTCCGCACCTCAACCTCAGGAGCAAAATTACCTGCAGCAAGTGCTTTTACAATAGTGTTTACGAATAATTTCAATTCACTTATGGATGTTGCCTTACCATTTGAGTCCAGCATCTTGCTGTGCCCTGCTCCGGTATAGGTAATATTTGCCTTGGAGTAAATATAATAATTATTGATGGCATCACTCGCTGTATCGGAGAAATAATTATTCGCACCATTTTCTGCTTCCAGAGTATACCATACCATAACCTTATCTTCTTCCTGTGCCTTTCCTTCTGCATCCTTCGGAAGTTCCATATCCAGCTGGTAATACTGTGCATGCGTCTTTGCCACGGAGATACTCTCGTCAATGCGGAACGGATACTGTGTGACCTGACCGTCATTTAACTTATCCACCTTCGTCGTGTTCATGGTATTACTGTTTATCGTTTTTGACGGATTATATGGATACTTGTAACCGGAGCTGAACCGCATCAGGGTAAAGTTTGAAATCCCCTGTATTTCCGGTATCTTTGTTCCCGCTGATGACTCCGGCACATATTCATTTCCGTTTTCCGCATCATTTGCCGATACACCATAACGGTTCATTCCGACAAGATTACGGAATCTGGTACTGATATTCGGTGACCAGTAATCGCCTGCATATGACCAGGCCGAGTTTTTCCACACTAAATATTCTTTTGCCGACAGGGAAGTGAAGCTTACGGTATCGTGGGAGAATAACAATGCCTTTCCGGTATTAATATAATCCGTGATCGCCTGTGCCGCCGATTCATTCACATCGGAATAGCCGAAGCAGTCCGCAAATCCGAGGACAACCATATCATAATCATTGATATTTCCATATTCCTCATTGAATTTATCCGTTGTCATAGCTGTAATATTTACCTTATATCCGATTGCCTGGTAAGTCTGCCATAACAGCTTTTCAAAATCTGTAATATCACGGTTACTGTTTACCTGTTCCTTCGTCATTTCATACAGACCTGATGTTGTGTGGTAAACCCCTTTGATATTTTCCGCATTTCTGATATTGTCCGCTGTTACATAGCTGCCATCATCACTCTGACCCGCCATTAACAGTGTAATGTCATAAACTGTGGTCTTGCCCGGCTGTAGTGAACCAGGTACTATCTGGAGTACTTCCACATCCCTTTGCCTGGAATTAACCGCCACGGAACCGGTTGTTTCACTCTTAATAACCTTCTCCGTGTCTTCTTCCTGAATAATAATCTTCCAGATAAACAGACCGGAAAATTTATCGTTCAGTTCGATCGTAATATTCATGTCCTCAAGTTCTGCACCGGTATATACATGATTGTGGTAAATCTCATTGGCTTCATCCAGTGTTTCGGTCTCAGAGAAAATACCGTCTCCATTCTTATCCAGAATAATCTTCATTCTGTAGTTCTTATCTTCCTGCAGATTACCCATCTTTACATGATAAGTAAGTTTCGTTTCTGCTCCTCCTGTACGGATAACATTGTTTACAATACCTTCCTCATCACTGTAGGTAAGAGATGGGCTTACTTCCGATGCTGAAATACTGTTTGTCACATCCACTTTTTCAAATACCGGATTCGGGTTATTATAAGCATAGATTACTTTAATTGCCTGGCTGTATTTGAATACATTTCCACGGTATGCCGGTGTCTCGGTAATTGTTCCCAGAAGATCCCTCATATTTGAAGTTGCATAAGTATATTTTCCATCATATAACAAATCTCCTACCAGCACAATATTTCCTGCTGCTGCATATTTCTTAATCTGCTCTGTTTTGAACTCTGTCAGATCGTTTCCGGAAAGTCTTGCCGTTGTCCCGCCGTTTTTCAGATAACGGTAGGTTACCCCACCATCACGGTATGTTCCCGCAAAATCTCCGCTTAAAAAGCCCATCAGTTCTGATTTCACGGTTGTTGTATCACCATAAGCAGTATACAGACAGCCGTTTAAGGAAGAATCCCGGTAAACCGTGTCTCCGCTGCCATCCGTATTCAGATTTCCTTTCTCATCACCTATGTAGATAATGTCATAAGCACCGATAAATTCCGTATTTAAACCATTTACACCATTCGGTGTATAACAGTCCACCTCGATCATATATTTGCCGTCCGGCACGGTATAACTGCCGTCCATATTTCTCGTTACACCTGTGGAATCCGCCGTTACCAGATTCTCTTTTGCGATTCCCATCGCCGCCGCAAGAGTTTCTATCTTCTCCTGCGTGTCGAATTTGAACACGGAAGCCGGCTCAATCTCAAGTACTTTCAGATATAATCCGCCGAATACGTCAGGATCCGGATTGACCTTTATCTTGCCGTCCCTGATACCGAGCAGATATTTCAGGATATCAATGACCGTATAATTACCATTATCTTTTCCGAGCAGATCCGGTGCATTGGATACCCCCCACAGCTTTGTATCATAATTCTGCGGGATCAGGTTTGCCGTTCCACGGAATGCATAATAATGCGGATTCAGGTAATCCTGTCTGCTGGTAAATGCCTGATTGTCAATGAGGAAGTTCGTGGATGCAGAAGTATATACTTTTTCTCCGCCCGAACCTGTGTACGGCTGCTCCGTTCCGGTCTTTACCGCATTGATAAAGATGCCTTCCGCATCAAGCTTTGCCTTGATATTTCCTGCTCTTCCGTACTGGATATCCTGACACAGATAAGCAAGATATCCCTCCCACTCGGAAGAAGTTACATATCTGCCGTCTTTTTCCGATACCTGCTGTGCATTTCCCCCGCTGTCTTTGCCATCCACAATAATCGCCTTTCCATCCGCATCATTGTTATCTGCCAGATGGTCACTGTAATACTGGGAATGCATGACTGCTGTCTTTGCACCATATTCATTGTATACCGGATATACGGTTGATATCATGTTCTTTACAATCGCATAGCCGGTGTAGGTATTGCCGTCTTTATCTGAAATAATCTTATCCGCGTCCGTCGGTACATCAGTTATGGTAGAACGGACGACTGCTTCCATTCGTTTGACATTATTTCCTGCTGTTCCAATGGTGGATGCATCGAATACAACCGGCATCATACGGATCTGTCCGTTTTTGAATGTCTTTCCCTCGAGTGTTGCATTCATAATCGCTTCCGCCGCTGCCCAGGAAAGATCCCTGGAGATATAATAGCCTCTTCCGTCCGCAGAAGGATAAGTGAGATATTCCGGATTTTCCCCGTTAATCCTTCCATCGATACTGCGTAACAGCTCGTCTTTTTCAGAACCATTTTCCACAAACTCATAATCCATATATGTCGGGGCATTTCCGGAGCTGTTTACAACCACTTCCGTAAAACTTCCGTCCGCATTTCTGGTGTATTTTGTAATCTGTGGAGCTTCTACCGGCTGGTATCCACCTTCCCCGTCAGACATATATCCATTAAAGAACTGATTTGTTGTGTAGGTATTATTATCATGGCATTTCGTACTTACATATACAAAATCCGCATTCTGCACATCCTCCACGGTCACTTCATTTGCCGCTTTGGTATTGATGACCAGACGGTCTTCCATGAAATCCACATAATCTGTCAGAACATAATTCAAAAACATATTTTCTACTTCAACATACTTCTTTCCCGTAAGTCTGCTGATATTAAATGTAAATTTGAAATTGCTGAATCCATCGGCATTTAACTGGTACTGGCTCTGTGCCATGACCGCACCGTCCCAGCCGCCGATTGTTCCAAACCATCTCCGAATCGTGGTATCCTGCTCATTTTCATTGATCCAGTCCAGTTTATCGCGTATGGATTTATCTGCTCCGTAAAAAAGGAATTCCGAACAGGATGTGTCCGGCACAATCTCAAGAATCGTGAATTTCCGGTCTTTATCCTTTGTCATTTCATCCACGATACACTGGAAATAAGTGTAATTCTCCGGTTTATCATCCACATCAGCCTCTGAAACAAGCGGTGCCTGACCAAAACAGGTTGTCATGATAATCACGATGACAAGTGTCCATATAATAAAACGTTTTTTCTTCTGCCTTCTTACATCAAATATAGTAAGACTGTTTTTATTTTTCATTCTGACACCTTTCCTTTCTAGCTGGTCTCAAGCTTCGCCGCTGCTGCCCTGCTGATTACTTCATAAACTTCTGCTCCGGATGAACCCGTAAGTGTTACCTGTCCCGGATTATTCCGGAGACGGATATTCTGCGTGATTTTCGTTGTTTTTCTGCGGTATACAAGTCCGATATCAATATGTACGGAGATCGGATTCGTCACATACCCTTTGGTTGTTTTCGTATCTTTTACCGCATCCGGCCAGTCTTTTGTAACATTATTCAGTTCAAAAGAGAAATGCTCAAGCTTGTCGGTAAGCAGATATCCGGCATCCTGATTATCGACATCGTCCGGCTTCGTGGTCCGCAGCCACAGCTTCTCACCCTTCCGGATAATGACCTGCTCCGATCCAGTCGGATTCTTCCAGTTTCCAAGCGAATCGTCATATTCGCCGGTATAGATATAGGTAACTTCCCCATCTTTCTCAATGCGGATTCCGGTTGCTTCCATGAATGCTGTGTTCAGCTGTTCCGTGACATCCTGCAGCTCATTCTGAAGAATCGACTTTGTACTCTCTGTGGAAAACCATTTACTGCTGTTCGTCATCAATGAAGCAATCAGAATGGATACTACCCCGGCGATCGCCATGGCAACAATCAGCTCTATCAGCGAAAAGCCCCGGTTATTTAATTGTTTTCTTTTCTCTGCCATCCCTTATCACCTCTATTTGCTTACGACTTTGCCTGTGTTGAAATATGCCGTTACCGATTTTGTCGAACTGATGCTGTCACTCGTTACCTCTATCTGCAGGTTCTCGTTCTGCTCTGCAAATCCAAGTTCTGCCGCTTTCTCCTTCGCATATACATCGTTCAGATCCGCTTCATTCGTCAGTCCCTTGCTGATCGCATCGTATTCCACACGGTCAATCGCTCCCGATCCTTTGTGGTAAGTCACAACTAACATATTTCCTTCGCTGATTGGCATATCGATCTTTGATGTACCGCAGGTAAATTGCAATTTCATTCTGGATGGGAGTTCCTGGCTGTCATAAACCTCCGGATCCAGGATATCCGTTGTCGAACCGTCCGGATTGGTTATGGTCTTTTTATTTATGCGGATAATTTCAACCTTATACCTGCCGTCATCATTTTCGATCACTAGCTGCCAGTAATAATCCGCATAGATATTTTTGGAATTTTTCTGGACGGTCCGCAGCTCTTCATTGAGAAGCCCTGCTGTCTTTTTCATGTTTCCGTTTGCAACCAGTCCGAATCCCTGAAGTCCCACTCCTGCCAGTATTGCCATAACCGCAATCACTACCAGAAGTTCCACCAGTGAAAATCCTTTATTATCCCTGTTCATGCCAGCTTCCTCCTTCCTTTTTATTTTCTCCAGTTTACAATGGATACCATATCTGCATAGCTTAAATCAGATATCTTTACTTCGTCCGTACCGCTTGTGATAACGGATGCATTAAATGCATCAAAATATTTTTCAAAGTCACAGTCGTTATTTTCCAGTACTTCCAGCACTTCACTCTGGTTTGTGTACACCTTTACACTTCCGTTTACATAAATATTTCCCTGACTGATAATCAATCCCGTGAAATCAGAATTTACCTTTACCTCACTCGAAGTTCCATAGGAAATAATGATACCGTAGGTCGGCTGGGACGGATCTGACTTTGTAATCTCCGTCGTTCCTACTTTAATCTTATCCGAATTTATCTCACAGTTCTTATCCGTCACAATGAGATTATACCGTTTGCCACCCACCGTCACATACAGCTGCGGATCCGGATAGGATGCCGGTGCCAGACCGTCATTTGCCAGAATATAACCGGTCATCGCTTTGGAAGCAGACGGTCCGCGGTTGACATCTTCCTGTGAAACCGCAATGCTGACACCGTTCTTTAACCGCTTCAGTTCGCTTTCGACCGTTGCATAATTATTGAGCTGTGTGGTCTTTGGCACAGTGACCAGATAACTTCCAATCAGATAACGCCGGATGTTCAAATCCGTCTGGATATTTTTGAATACATCCAGGGACGCGGTCGGCGATGCCGTTTCAAATCCGTTTACGGTATTTCCGCTTGCTCCCGTAATCAAGGTTGCATTGGAATAAACTTTTCCGGATCCATTCTTCGTAATGGAGATTCCGTTTACAATCTTTCCGAGGTTATTGGTCAGAAGCATTTTCTCTGTAATATAATCCTCATTTGCCGCATATGCGGAAGAAGAATTCAATAATTCTGCCACATAATCTGCCAGCTTTGCCTTGCTTGAGAAATTATAATAGAGGAATACTTCATAGCCGGCATTGTGTGCCACCTTCTTTACAACGACCGGATTTTCCGCATTTAACATACCTTTGGCAAAGAAATTACTGTCGTCCGCTGTCAATGATGCAGTCAGTTCTTTTGCCAGTTGCAAATCATCTGCCAGAATCGTTTCATCACTTCCTGTCTCGGAATATCCAGCCGCCTTTTTCAGCTGATTCCAGCTGTCCGTACTCATCGGATTCGTAATGGTCATCTTATCCGGATCGACCGGAGACGCCAGATTCTTCAGTCCTTCTTTTATGCTGTCCGACATCTGCAGATATTTATCCAGAACGATATAGGCATCCTGATCTCCTTTTGCAGATACACCTTCCCCTGTTGCATAAGCAACACTGGATGACATTTTGATATAGGAACGTCCGCCCAGGATAAAGTCGGTTACATCCATGTTGAGGGTGGAATTTTTTCCGTTCAGGATAATGGCACTACTCTGTGCGGCATTATTTATGCTCTCGCCATCACTCTTATATCCGTAATAATTTCCTTTGATATCGGCACTGCTTGAATTGGAATTGATTTCCAGGTCATCTTCCAGATAGAGGTTATTTCCTGCATCCGTTGTGAAGGATACACCTTCCGTTCCGCCAAGGAGTGTATTCACCGCCCACAGATCCGTGGTCTTTAACATTGCCTTTGAACTGGTATTCATATTAAAATCATTTCTTGCCACCAGATTAATATGGGATGCGGATATTTCATTTGCCGGTACTTTATCCCCGGTAGCATAGGAAGCATTGTTCGTTCCGTCAAACTCTACATTTGCCTTGTTCTGCAGATTAATGTTATTGCCCGCATAAATACTGGACGCAATGAATGTTTTCTTCGTATCATCGGAGGAATCCGTCTTATCAAAGGCGATATCGATATCCGATATCAGCGTGTAATATAAATAATCGGTCAGCTTATTATCTTCGGTAAAATTAATCTCCATATTCGGGTATTCGATCTGGATGTCGGTCGTAATCTCCGCGAAATAATCATTATCCTGAAGATAACTGATGGTCACATCGGAAAGCAGAATATAATATTTCTTATTCGTCGTATCTATTTTTCCCTGAATATCCTCGATGGACTGTATGGATATCTGTTTTGTTTTCTGATCGGTATTTGCGGCACTTACATTCTGGATGCAGTCTCCCATATAAGTCATCGCAGATGCGATGGCAGAAGTCTTTTCCGTCGGATGCAGCACAAGGCTTTCCCCGTTTGTTTCCGACCATTTATGTCCGGTAAGATCTTTATACATATTCTGGATAAAGGACTGCCGCATGGAAAGATTTGCAGTCTTGTTATCTACCATGAACTGCATTCCTGTTGTGAGATCGGTTTCCAGAAGATTCGAGGAAACATCGGCAAATACAGAATTTAACATATTGAGTGATTTTACACCCAGTCCGGTATAGACTTCATCGACCGCTGTTTCTGCGGTATAAAATGCCCTGTCGGAATAGACCTGCGCCCGCTTCAGTGCAAGATTCACGGAAGCCGCTGATATCACGGTCGCCGCAAGCAATGCAACGAATGCAATCGTCGCTACCGCAAGTGCCAGTGTTGAACCGTGGTTATTCAGTTTGATACGTTTCTTCCATCTGTCACACATAGCCTTATCCTTTCTACTTTGTCAGTGTTGTTGTCAGTCTCGCTGCTACTTCTCCGTCCACAGCATCTTTATGTACTACTATTTCCATCTGATAAATATGATTTACTTCTTCTTTATTATCAGTCAGAAGATTAAAGGTATTCCGCCCGGTTTTTGCTGATACCAGTCTGCCCGTAAGTCCTGCCGTACAGGAGTTTCCAAAATTCTGAATATTGGAATACAGCACAAGGCTGGTATTTAACGGATATTCATTGGTCGGATTCGCCGTGATTCCGTTTATGGTGTATTTGATATTGGCATCTTTCCAGATGATTTTATCTCCCTCTGATGAAGATATACTGCCATCTGCACGCATTGCCTGCGTATTCTGCTCAATCAGAAAGATATGCAGCGGCTTTTCTTCATCTGCACCGGCAAGACTTCCATCATAGGAATAATTAATTTCCAGCTTATCACTGCTGTATTTTACTCCGCTTTCCACTGCACCAGTTCGATCGTATAATGCCGGCACAACGTAGATAACAGGTGCATCTTCGGTTACATCCACACTCTTCTGTTTTACCAGTATGGTTTCCCCGATCTTATTTGCATCCGAAACATCATTGCGGTAGGTGTCCACCGTTACTTTGACCAGATATTTCTTCTCGCCCCCGGTTACGATATAACTGCAGTTAATGTTTAATACCGCAGATTTTGCATCTCCGGCACTCAGGCCTGCATCATTTTTAGTATATTTATCATAGACAAGAATGGTATTGGAATCACTCAGATTATTCATAACCGGTACAGAGTTCTTATTCGCATAGAATTTGTATGCCTCATCCAATGTCGGGTCTGCCTTTAATTCCGCCGAAACATAGAATTTCTCATTGGCAGCACCTTTTACATATGTCTTTCCGGCAAGGTCCTTCTCTTTTCCGTAGACAATTCCGGTATAGGTGTCCTGCCCGTCCTGATAATCTGCTTCCGTCACACCTCCATAGGTCGTGACAATATCTTTGATCGTCATGGTTTTAAATATTTCAGCGACATCCTGTGCCGTCTGCTCAGCATCCGCTGTCCTTCTTGCCTCGTTATTAATCCGCATTCCTACGGCAAAAGAATCCAGGAATGGAATCGCCACCAGGGATATAATTGCTATGGTTACCAGTATTTCTACCAGCGAAATACCTTTATTATTAAGTTTCCGCTTCATGTTTCCTCCATTCCTTTCCCTTTAACGGTAAATACGGACGCTTCCTGTTGTTGTTCCTACAGAAATACGAGGTGTATTTACATCATCGTTGATAATCTTTACATTCAGTTCTTTATCCGTACTGTTTACAAAGTTAATCTTTGCACCGGCCTTATCGGATTCACTCTGTCTTGCTGAACTCATAATCAGCATATCGAGGGTATCTCCACAGTTCAGTACAGCTCCGTCATAATAATTGTCCACCGGATAGGTAGATGCACCTACCTTATAACTTACGCGGTAATTTCCTGCCGTTCCGGTTACGGTTACGGTTACGGTCTCCGTAGAGTTGCTGCTTGCAGATGCAAGAGTCTTTCCTAAGGCATCGTTCTTTAATCCGACTACAACGGAATCAATATCTGATTCAAATGCACTTGCGGTCAGGAAAATATCGTAATCTGATACAATACTGTCACCTTCCTGTCCCTGTGCACCACTTCCGGAATAGAAGGAATCGGAAGTAAAGAGATTACTGCTTCCAACCGGTACATTCTGTACGGTTACTGCAGGTACGGTACGGTCACTGCCGGTTATGTCAAACGTAGATAATACGATCGTTCCTGTCATGGCATCGTCCGTTTCATTATATGTCATGCTCATGGAATCAATGGTGTATTTTCTGTCCGTCGCACTGTTTAAATAGCTGATCAGGCCTTTTCCCTGATCATAGGTTGCCTTGTAATTCATCGTCAGTGTAACCCTGTTTCCCACATAATCGGTGGAATATACTGCCTGTCCCATTGCTGACGGATTTGTGGAGGTAATCTGTCCAAAGGTATAAACCGGGGTGATTTCTGACATGCTCAGAGTACTGAATTCGACTCCGGTATCTTCCTCGATGGCTTTTGCAAGCACAATCATACCTTCCTGTGAACTTCCTGCAGGGTAAAGTTCCAGTAAATCTTCATAAGACTGCTCAAACTTCTCTGTCTGGCTCTTGTAATTATCTTTCTCTGTATACAATGGATATAAGGAATCATATTTCTTTGTCAGTTCATTCCGTTCTTCCTTCATTGCCACTGTCATATTGTTGATATTTCGGTATCCAAAATACCAGGAGCAGAAAACGATCAATGCTACAAGAAATATCATCAGTGTTTTTTTATCTTTTTCTGATACTGTTAATTTCATGATGTTTCCCTCCTTCCTATTCCTCTGCCACTTTTGTAAATGTACAGGTCAATGTGTAATTCACGGTCTTAACACCGCTTGTATCTTCACTCTCGGATAACGCACCTGCCACCACATCACTTACATAATCCAGATTTTTCAGCTGGATAATGAATTTTGCCACAGATTCTTTGGATGCCGCAGTAATATTGAAATTCACACTTCCGGCTGCAATGCTTAATGCGGTAACTGCGGAATCTGCCGGCATATATGTTTCCATGTCTTTGATAAATTTGCCCATGGAATCATCCGCATTTTCCGTTAAAGCATAGAAGTTCTGCATATCTCCCAGCTTGTCTTTTGCATTGTAGTAATCATTCATCACAGCTTCTACTTCGATGATTTCATTTACTTTTTCCTGCATACTGTTGCGCTGGCTCTTTGCCGTCATGTACTGAATCAGCGGTATGGCGATAATAACGATCGCTACCATGACAGAACCAAATAAAAGCAGATTTAACAATTTGAAATCTACTTCTTTATTTACTTTTTCAATTTCTTCATTTGGAATAAAGTCCGCCGGCGATATTCCGGCTCCGAGATTTGCAATGAAACGAGGCATAACCCGTTCTGTGAGCATCAGAGTTCCTGCCGCTACTACATTATGCATCGGAAGTGTTTCCATTACCGGAAAGTCAAATTCATTGACAAACAGCTGTTCCACTCCGAGCATTTCCGCACTTGCTCCTGTGATATATGCCTTTTCAATACGGTCTCCATCATGTCTGGATACATAATATTCCACTACCCTTCCGATATTATTCGTCAGATAACGGAGTGAATTCGTAATCGGATCATCATCGAAATGATCATGAATCAGTTCCTCTGTTCCCAGCATTTCTTCTGCTTCATATTCATCTATGCCCTTTTCTTCCACGATGGTCTGCACTACCATGCTCTTTCCGTAAGGCACGATTCTCTGAAGCTGGAGAACGTTATTTTTCAAAATATTAATGGTGGAATTATCTTCCTGAATCTGGACAACCAGTGTGGTTTCTGCACCGATTTCCCTTTTTGCTACCTGCACCGCCGAGTTACCTGCATAATCGACACGTTCTACATATAAACCGAGTTTATATCCGATACTGTAACAGGACATAACGATTTCTTTCGGTGCTGCCAGAACCAGTACTCTTAACTGCTTCTCCTTTCCCGCACCAATCTGCTCCAATGTCTTATGTGTGATAATGTATTCATCAATATTTACAGGGAAATAATCTCCTGCATTTGCTGTAATTAACTGTGTAAGTTTGTTATCTTTTACATCCGGTGCCGTGATTTCCTTTGATGCGATACGGCTTGAGAATATCGTAAAGATCGCCGTCTTTGCTTCAAATTTATTCACCGTCAGAGACTGCTGGATCGCATCAATGACTGCCAGTTCATCTTTGATAAAACCATCCTCCACACTGTCCTCCGGTGTTCTGATTACCGCCGCTTTCTGCAGGTGGATGCTATTTCCCGAATAACTTACTTCACACAGCTTGATTGACATACTTCCAATACTGATGGTCAAAATATTCGCCATGTCCACTCCTCCTTGTTTTATTTCTATCTAGTCAAAAGGTTGCCAAATCAGCTCCTTTTGTTATAGTCATCTTCATCTTCTATGGGGATATTATTAAGACAGGATAAAGAACCCGAGATACCAGTTTATCATCTGCTCCCCATAAAGCATGGCTATAAATATACCTGCGGAAAGATATGGTCCGAATGCAAGTATATGTTCTTCACCTGAAATTTTCATTCTCGCTATATGTATCACAGAGCCTAATATTGCTCCTAAAACCAGTGCCAGAAGAATCTTCTGCCATCCAATCAATAATCCTGCCACCGCCATAAGCTTGACATCTCCGCCGCCTATTCCGCGTCCCTTTGTGGCATAATAGAGTATCAGCAGAAAACCGCTGACACTTACAAAACCTATTATATGATTTAAAATATTTTTATAATCAATGGCTGTTGCCATGATTCCCATTGTAAGGATGAAGCCATTGATTCCGACCGGAATCTCATATGTTCTCCAGTCTATGACACTCAATGCAATGAGTGCGGAAAATGTGAGACAATAAAGAATGCAGCCGACATTCATACCGCTTACAAGGAAGATCCAGACATACCCGACTCCGTTGATAAACTCTACCAACGGATACTGCCCGGATATTTTCTCACCACAGTATCTGCACTTTCCCCGCAGAAAAATCCACGAGAAAAGTGGAACCAGGTCGTACCATGCAAGTACATGATTACATGACATACAATGGGAACGGTTCACTGCAATATTTTCTTTTTTTGGTATCCTGTAAATGCATACATTCACAAAGCTTCCTATTACAATGCCGTATAGAAAGAAGATAAATGCAAGCAGTATTGTCTGTGGCTGCATAATATATGTCTCCTGTGGTTGGATTATTCGTTAATATTAAAGTCTCCCTTATCACCATCTCCGTTAGCTACAACAGACACTTTACCTCTTGAATCGATATTGATTACAATTGTTGAAGATGCATTTTTGTAATACTTTGATGATAATTTAATTGTATCAGATCCGATATAATCTACGATTTCACCTACAAATGTTGTGCCCATATCAGTTGTACCATCATCTGAAGACTTAATATCACCAGCAGCAACAGGTGTTGTGCCATTGATTGTTAATGTTCCATTTGCAGAACAGGTGTATGTAAAGGTCTTGTTGTATGGTGGTTCATACTTAGGATCACCTAATGTATTTGTCCATGCCTGATATAATTCATCGATTGCCTGTTTGTCCTTTGATAACTTAGATTTCTCAATGTTTCCTAATAATGTTGGTGCAAGTACACCGATAAGTACTGCCATAATGGCGATAACTACGATAAGTTCTACAAGGGAAAAACCCTTATTGTTCATTTTCTTTTTCATAAATCATTTCTCCTTTTACTTATACTTATTAATTATTCCGCCGGCTTACACCGGACTTATTTATGTTTGAATCAGGAACTTTTCAGTCTGTACTCCTGATTCTGATAAAAGTTTCCTTCGGGTGCGGAAACTGATTATCCTATGCCTGTGCACCTAACTGCTGGTACATGCTCATCATAGGTCCATAGATTGCTGCGATTAACAGACATACCACTCCGGCCATACATACAATGATAACCGGCTCCATTAATGCCGTCATCTGCTGGGTTGCCATCTCAACTTCCTCATTATAATATTCGGCTGAGTTATTTAGCATTTCTTCGAGATTACCGGTTTCTTCCCCAATGCTCAACATATGCATAATCATCGGTGGAAATAATCCTGAAGCTTTTAACGGTACGGATAAAGCAACACCCTGCTGTACCTGTTTCGCTGCGTCCAGGACAGCATCCTGATATAAGACATTGTCCAATGTTTTTCCGGTAATCTCCACGGCTTCCACCATACCCATACCGGAACTGACCAGTGTGCTTAGAGTTTCTGCAAACCGGGCACAGGACTGTTTCTGTATCAATACTCCGAATACCGGTAGTTTCAGGACTATCTTTGCTATCTGCCGTTTCCCCTGTGGGGTTTTATTATACATTTTAAATGCTACTATTGCTATTACAAGAATACCAATCAATATTATCCAATCTTCCTGCAGGAATTGGCTCATCGCAACTACTGCCACGGTAAATGCCGGTAATTCCCCACCAATCTGATCAAACATGGACTGGAAATTTGGAATAACCACAACCAGTAAAACAATGATAACTGCTATCATTACCACAATCAATACACAGGGATACATCAGTGCTTTCTTGACGATTCCTTTCAGCTTTGCATCCTTTTCAAAATGGCTTGCCATCTTTCCCATTGCACTTTCCAGGTTACCGGATGCTTCTCCGGCATCTACCATGTTCAGCAATAATGGAGGAAACACCGTTTCTCTTCTCATGGCAAGTGCCATGGAATCACCTTTTTCCACATTATCACGGACATTCTTTAATGCCTGCTTCAATGCTTTATTCTCCGTCTGCTCTGCTAACATTGCCAATGCAGTTACAACATTGACACCGGCTTTGGAAATACTTACAAACTGTCTGCAGAACACACCCAGATCTCTTGAGCTGACTTTCTTCTTTATATTGAAGCTGATGTCTTTATTCAGCAATGACGTTTCGCCAATGCTCAGAATGCTATATCCCTCATTTTTCAATATGGCTCTTGCTTTCTCTATGGAATCTGCCTCGACATTCGCTTTTTTTGTTTTCCCGGCTTTGTCAATGGCTTCATATGTAAAACTTGCCATAATTCTCTTCTCTCTCCCTTCCTCAAATATCATCTATTTACGTTTCATTCATAATTTTATGAATTTTATACAAACAATATATTAACACATGCATTGTATATTTTCAAGTACAAAATAACTGTTTTTCTATACTACTTTTATTCGAGAACGCATTGATGCATAATCCACGGAATATTCCAAAGCAGTATTTTTACTGATTTTTCCCATGACAAATAATTCATACAAGGAATCATCCATGGTCTGCATACCGATCTTTTTATTCGTCTGCATAACAGAACCGAGCTGGAAGGTTTTTCCCTCACGGATTGTGTTTCTTACCGCAGGATTGCTGTGCATGACTTCAAATGCTGCACATCTTCCATTTGAGGTATTCGGCATAAGCTGCTGTGAAATAACACTTTCCAGTACCATCGAAAGCTGTACCCTGATCTGCTCCTGCTGATATGGAGGAAATACATCAATAATACGGTCAATCGTACTTGCCGCTCCTATGGTATGCAGTGTACTGAGTACCAGATGCCCTGTTTCCGCCGCTGTTACCGCCGTGGATATGGTTTCCAGATCTCGCATCTCTCCGACCAGAATTACATCCGGATCTTCACGCAATGCAGCCCTGAGTGCATTTGCATAGGACATGGTATCAAACCCTATCTCTCTCTGATTTACAGTGGCCTTCTTGTGAGAATGAAGGTACTCGATCGGATCTTCCAGTGTAATAATATGGCATGCCCGGAATTCATTGATCTGATTGATTATGGATGCCAGTGTAGTAGATTTACCACTTCCGGTCGGCCCTGTTACCAGAACCAGTCCTCTCTTCTTCTTGTATAATTCTACAACCGATGCAGGCAGTCCCAGCTGCTCCGGACGCGGCGGTTCGGTTGCCACGGTACGCATGGCAGCTGCCATAGAACCTCTCTGCCGGAACACATTTACTCTGTATCTTCCCATGTCAGCCATGGCATAGGAAAAATCCACTTCGCCTTTTTCCTCAAATGTTTGTCTCTGCTGGACATTCATAAGCGGAAGAATCAGTTCTTCCGTATCCTTCGGCATCAGCCTTTCCATCTCAAGATTGACCAGCTGACCATTTACCCTTACCTTAGGCGGTACACCTGCCGTAATGTGAATATCGGATGCCTTTAGATCTTTTGCAATCTGTAATATATTCTCTATCTTCATCATTTTCCTTCTTTCCCGTTTTTGCCCGAAATGGATTATTCCACACTGTCTTCTGCACTATAGGTTACTTTTACCATCTCTGCAACAGAGGTAACACCCTCCCTGACATATTTCGCTGCCGAATTTTTCAGAGAACTCATTCCTTCTTCTTCCGCTGCTGCCTGCAGTTCTTCTGCTGTTGCACTATCCGCTATCATACGTTTGATTCTCTTTGTAATAGTCATGATTTCATAAATACCGATTCGTCCGCGGTATCCGGTCTGTCCGCATAACTGGCAGCCGCAAGGCTCGTATATCGTTGCTTCTTCATTCTGCGGAATATGCAGAATCTTTTTCTCGACGGCATCCGCTTTCTTCGGTTTTTTGCATTCACAGAGTCTTCTTACCAGTCGCTGTGCGATGATTCCAACGAGGGAATCTCCCAGCAGATACGGCTCGATTCCCATATCTATGATACGTCCGATGGTTCCTGCCGTACTGTTTGTATGTAACGTACTTACTACAAGATGTCCGGTAATGGACGCCTGTACGGCAATGGAAGCGGTTTCGCCGTCTCGGATTTCTCCGATCATGATGATATCCGGATCCTGTCGCAGAATAGAACGCAGTGCACTGGCAAAAGTCAGTCCTGCCTTTACATTTACCTGAACCTGATTCACACCGTCCACATTTGCTTCTACAGGATCTTCTACGGTAATAATATTTACATCTTCACTGTTTAATTCATTTAATGCGGTATACAATGTCGTAGACTTACCACTTCCGGTTGGTCCTGTTACCAAGATAATACCATGCGGATTTTTCAGAATATTGTCAAATTTTTCCAAATCTTCCGGCCGCATACCCAGGTCGGCTTTGTTTCTCTTAAAGCCTTCTTTATATGCAAGTCGCATAACGCATTTTTCCCCATATACGGTAGGAAGATTGGACACACGGATATCATACTCTTTCCGGTCGACCTCTATGGTGATACGTCCGTCCTGCGGCTTTCTCTTCTCTGCGATATCCATTCCTGCCAGAATCTTGATTCTGGCTATCATCGCCGGAAACAGTGACTTGTCGTATGTCATAATCTCACGAAGATTACCATCGATACGGTATCTTACTTTAACAAAATACTCAAACGGTTCAATATGTATATCACTGGTTCTCTGTCTGGCTGCCTGTTCAATAATATTCTTGACCAGCTGCACAATCGGTGAATTCTCAATATCTTCTTTTCTGGATGCTTCTTCTGCATCTTCCTCCACAGCCACTTCACCCTGTTCTTTTTTGAACTGTTCTGCAATCGCGGATGCCTGCTGCTTTCCAAATGCTTTATCAAGGAAGAACTCGATCGCCTCGGATGTACTCAATACCGGTTCTACCTGCATATTTGTTACAATGGATACATCGTCAATCGCCATGATATCCATCGGATCTGCCATCGCCACAATCAGAACATTCGCAGCTTTCTTTGAAATGGCAATTGGTATCAGCCGGTATTTTCGTGCGATTGGCTCTGAAATAAGATGTACGGCATCTTCTTCTATCTCATATTTTCTTAAATCTACATATTCTACCCCAAGCTGCTCCGTCAGAATATCTATGATATTGTCCTGACTTACATAGCCGAGATTTACAAGAGTTTCACCTAAAAGTGTACCCTTTTCTTTCTGTTCACTTAACGCTTTTTCCAACTGTTCCTGTGTGATTAATCCTTTTTCTATCAGGACATCCCCCAGACGGACTCTTTTCCTAAACTCTAACATTTACTTTCCCTTTTTCCTACTTCACTCAATTATAAGTCTAAAAATGCAAAAAGGTGGAAACAGTAATATCTGCTATCAATATAGCAATATTCACTATTTCCACCGGTCGATTTTTATTATAGCACATTATTTTCAAAAATCAACTTGTCATTTTGTTCATTTTTCAATCAATTTTTTGTGCATTTTGCTACTATTTTACAATTTTGCCAGTTTCTGCTCCAATAATTCAATTCTCTTCTTATATTCCTCCAGTTCCCGTTTGCAGGTTTCATTTTCCTCTTTATACTTCTCCATTTGCTTCAGCTGTTCTTTCTGCTGCTCTGTTTCATTCCGATACTTCTCCAGCTGTTCCTTCTGCTGCTCTGTTTCATTCTGATACTTCTCCAGCTGCTCTTTGCGTTTCTCGTTCTCACTCCGATATTTCTCCAGCTGTTCCTCATATTCCTTCCGAGCTTCTTTCAGTTCCTCAATCTCCTGCACCGCCTGATCAATCATATACTGTTCTGTATTTCTGTCCAGTATTCTTAATGCCTCTGAAAACATATCTATCACCTCTTCTATCTCTGCTGCATATTCCGCGACTTCCAAAACGATGTCAAACATTTCCTGCGATACTGACATTACCTGCTGTATTTTTTCCGGTGTGTCAGCACTGAACAGAGAAAGCCAACATTCCTTTTCGTTAGTTATAGTTTGCACGTTTTTGCGGAATTTGTCAAGTTCAATATAGTGGATATTTTCCAGAAATTCTTCCTCCAACCCACTGTCAAATACTATCTTTCCCCTGTCCTCCCATATGTCCGGCAAGTCACTCATTGCCCCTCCGGATTTTTCAAATAAAACGATGCAGTAAACCGGTTTCAGCATACTATAGGTGAATTTTTTTCTTTTTAATTCTGACTTTATCTGATTATACTGACGCATAACCAGATCTGCCATATAGCAGGAAACTCTTTTTCCATTAAATGAATAAGGCAGTCGCTGCATTTCCACATTCAATAGTTTTCCATCTGTCGATTTTACCAGTATATCCATAATTAATATGCTGCCCTCTTTATTCATTTGTTCACTTTCTGTTGGAAGTATTGTTAAGATTTTAACCTCGAATCCAAGAATAGATGATAAGAAATGTTCCAGACGTTCCGGATGTTTTTCACAATTAAATACTTTTTTGAATATTTTGTCGTATGTCAGCGGCAATAATGTTTTCCCCGTACAAAAATCGATCAGTTCTCTCCTGCCCTGACGGCTCAGTTCCTCAAACTTTTCATAGCAGCCATTTTCTTTCATCCGCTGAACGACTTCCTCCTGACTGCAAAAATGTACCTTTGAATGATTTGGTTCTATAATTTCCATCCTCCTTCTTTCGTAATCTTCATAAGTAATTGCAATTTGTACACGCCTGAGTGCTTTAAATATATTACTATATTATTTCATATTTATCAAGATATTGTGTTTATTTTTAATTATTTTATCATATTAAAGCAAAAATCCGGTTTTCATGAAGTTTCTCCATGAAAAACCGGCTTCTGTTTATAATTTCTGACCTGTCTCTGCTGCCCACGAATTGCCTCGCGGCATACTGCTTCCGCAATTCTTCAAACATGAGCAGTATTTGTGACCCTCTCATCATATTACATATTGGCTGATCTGTTCGCTCTGCCAGTCAACCAGATCCCTCAGTGTAATATTGTCCACAATCCTGCTAACCGCAGAATCGATCTGTTCCCAGACTCTGGATACTGCGGACTCGCGTTCCCTTATATCCGCATCATCATAATTAAAGGAAGTAAGGCTTCCCTCGGTCTGCCGCAGAATCATTCCGACAGTATACTGTTCCGGAGCCTGTTTTAACATATATCCTCCCTGCGGTCCGCGTATACTCTTCACAAATCCTGCCTTATTGAGTACAGCTATAATTTGCTCAAGGTATTTTTCGGATATCTGCTGTCTTGCCGCCACATCTTTTAACCGCACAGGTTCTCCTGTATTATATGTTGCAAGATCCAGCATAAGCATAAGCGCATATCTTCCTTTTGTTGAAATTTTCATTTTTTATACCTTCCTCTCTTCATAACTGTACCCGAAGTACTTTGATACTTTAAATCATCCAGAAGTTGTCTGTGCAGACAATTCTTCTGTAAGTCTCAAACTTGGACCATTTATTATGGAATTCCAGACGTTTTTCTTTTTCCAGATTCTTATACTCATACAGGAAATTGTCCAGATCTGCCGCACCTCTGATCTTCAATGCGAATCCGCGTTCATCCAGTACCGGAAGTCCCATGTACTGATAATCCTTTAATGGTATGATATCCTGCACCTTGCGATCCCTGATTAATACTGCTGCATCATTGTCAACTGCTATAATATCGAAATAATCCGGATATTTGAAGCTGTCTCCCTTTACCGGAACCTGGTCTCCCACATGATATGTCTTATCATTTGTATTTACCTTTGATAAGAATGCATTTTCAAGGTTGAAATAGAATTCCTCGAAAATATATCCTCCAGTACGGATATTGTCTTTTTCAAAGTATGGTTTTTCATCCGATCTATCGACACTTTCCACAACACCGCAGGCAGACGTCATATGGCTGATACGATCAATCAGAATCAGCTCGCCCAGTGTCTTATTCTTCTTAAATTCATCTACTACTATTTTTTCCGAAAATTCTACCTGGCATACTGCAATTTCATTTTTTTCAATGTAGTCGGCATCAATATGTTCTCCGGTATTTACATCGATTTTATAGGATATATTCTTTACAACTCCCGGTATACGCTTTGTTCCGAGTTTTACAAGATATTCTTTTCCAATGGCAAGTTTATCATCATCCATCCAGAGCAATGTCACAGTAACATTTTTTGCGGTCGGGAGGTCTTTGTCATCGGTAAGAACACATCCTCTGCTGACATCCACTTCTTTGTCCAGCTGAATGGTTACCGCACGTCCTGCACCAGCTTCCCCTGCCTCTTTATCACCTACCAGAATTGCCTTTACCGTAGCTGTTTCATTGCTCGGCAGTGTTGTGATGGTCTGTCCTGTATGAACATGACCACTCTCGATCTGTCCCTGGAATCCACGGAATTCATGATTCGGACGGCACACACGCTGTACCGGCATATAGAATACGGAATCTTCTTCTGTTTCTAATACATCTACATTTTCCAGATGGCTTAATAATACCGGACCTGTGTACCACGGCATATTTTCGGATCTCTTGGTTACATTATCGCCTTCCGTTGCACTTACCGGAATGATGACTACATCATATAAATCCAGGCTCTTTGCAAGTTCACGGATATCTTTTTCAATTTCTTTAAATCTTTCTTCACTGTAACCAACCAGATCCATCTTATTTACGGCGAATACAAAGTGGCGGATACCCATCAGTGAGCAGATTCTGGAGTGTCTTCTTGTCTGTACAAGCACACCCTGTTTTGCATCTACCATAACAATGGCAAGCTGGGCAAAAGATGCACCTACTGCCATGTTTCTGGTATATTCTTCGTGTCCCGGTGTATCTGCCACGATGAAGCTTCTGTGATCCGTTGTGAAATAACGGTATGCAACGTCGATTGTGATACCCTGTTCCCGTTCTGCCATCAGTCCGTCAAGAAGAAGTGAATAGTCGATTTCTCCGCCTCTGGAGCCTACCTTACTGTCCAGAATCAGGGCTTTCTCCTGATCTGCATATAATAATTTGGAATCATAAAGAATATGTCCGATTAATGTTGATTTTCCATCATCCACGCTTCCGCATGTAATAAATTTTAATAATCCGCTCATCTTAGAAGTATCCCTCCCTTTTTCTCTTTTCCATGCTTGCAGCACCGCCATCTTTATCAATGACTCTGCTGGTTCTTTCCGATTCTACAGAACTTAATGTTTCTTCTATAATTTCATCCAGTGTTGTCGCTGTAGATTCTACACCACCGGATAACGGATAACATCCGAGTGTACGGAAACGTACCATCTTCCTCTCAGGTTTTTCACCCGGATTCAGACGCATTCTGTCATCATCTACCATGATGATATTTCCGTCACGGTATACAACCGGTCTTTCTGCTGCAAAATACAATGGAACGATCGGAATATTTTCTCTCTTTATGTACTGCCAGATATCCTTCTCCGTCCAGTTTGAAATCGGGAATATACGGATACTCTCGCCTTTGTTAATTTCTGTGTTATATAATTTCCACATTTCCGGTCTCTGGTTCTTCGGATCCCATGCGTGGGAGGCATTCCGGAAAGAGAAGATTCTTTCTTTTGCACGGCTCTTTTCTTCATCTCTTCTGCCGCCACCAAAAGCTGCCGTGAATCCATATTTGTTCAATGCCTGCTTTAATGCCTGCGTTTTCATGATATCCGTATAAGATGCACCATGGTCAAATGGATTGATGCCCTTCTCAACACCTTCCTGGTTAATGTATTCCAGCATTTCGATACCGAGATCTTTTGCCGTCTTATCACGAAATTCAATCATTTCCTTAAACTTCCATGTTGTATTTACATGAAGGAATGGGAACGGCGGCTTCTCCGGATAAAATGCTTTCATGGCAAGATG